>Ga0164318_10003851_pt1 | contig 14299 bp, 17 predicted proteins | sample GuaBasSedimGuay9_FD_113734 | JGI IMG/M metagenome (GOLD analysis project Ga0164318, IMG submission 113734) | Subseafloor sediment microbial communities from Guaymas Basin, Gulf of California, Mexico - Guay9, Core 4571-4, 0-3 cm | ecosystem: Environmental > Aquatic > Marine > Hydrothermal vents...
AAATTATCTAAAAAGCGCTGCTGCGCCGAGAAAAGCCAAGGCGTGAGTTCGTCAACGGCCAGGGATTTTTGTATTTAGGGAGGAGCTATCGCTTGCGGTATGTCGATGGAAATGGTGCAGCAGTGTCTCCTAAAGGGAGACAAGGTTTAGCCCTCTGTTTGAAAAACGGTTATTTTGAACTGGATGAAGCGCGCAAAGAGAGTGCAAGAAGGCATTTTGTCTCCTGGTATACGCAGAAAACCGAAGACAAACTGAGGGAACGCATACCGCGTTATGACAAAAGGATCGGGGTGAAGGTGGAGAAATTCCGGGTTTCAAGTCTTGGACACCGCTGGGCATCCCTCAGCCGCAACAAGGTCGTCAATTTCAATTGGCGTTCGGTCATGGCTCCCATATGGGTGTTCGATTATATCCTTGTCCATGAAATGGCACACATGATCGAGAAACCCCATTCAAGGCGGTTCCGGCAGATCATTTCCCGGGTCATTCCCGATTATGAAGAACATGTCCGCTGGCTTTCTGAAAATGGTGCGGAACTGGATTTGTAACAATTCCGGGAAATGGAGAGAACGGTATTTTACTGATATCAACAAAAACGGTGAGATTAAATTTCGGGTTTCACGGGAGCCTTGCGGTGATTGCCCTTGATAAGCATGGCATGGAATGTGCTCGTGAGTTTAATGTGAAAGCAGTATGGATTTTTGGATCATCGCTTGAAGATAATTCTGTCGCGAACGATATTGATTTGGCCGTTGAAGGAATTCCACCGGAGCTGTTTTTCAAATTCTATGCACGGCTCTTTATGGCTCTCCCTAAGCCCGTTGACCTTGTAGACCTGTCGCAGGACATTCCAATAGCTTCAATTATTCGTGCCAAGGGGGTTAATATTTATGAGCGGTAAAGACTCATTTTTAGAAGATGCGCGAAAGAACATTGAAAAAGCGGTGATAATGCATGGCTATGGATTTATGCTGGACGAAACACGTCTTCGAGAATTGGCCGCGCCAGTCCCTGATCTTTGTAGGGATTTTCTTCAAGACCGGAACAAATAATCTAAACCGACCCGGCTTCGGCTATTATCTCCAAATTATTGGTGTATACAGGAAAATTTGAAACGCTGATCCAGGGCCCTGATAATCTCCCCCTCCTGGCCCGGAGATGTCCGCCTTCCGGTCCGGGAGAACCTCCCGTCCTTTTGTTCCCTTTTCCCGAATAAATGAAGAGGTCCTTCCATGGACACCGCCGTCCGGCGGGATTATCTTGATCTCAACGAACCACGGGAAGGCCGTGAGAAACGGAGAAAGGATCGGCCTGACGCCAACGGAGGATCGGTCCCATGGCAAGAGTGCTCCTGGTGGATGACGAGGACCATATCCGCCGATACTACAGCGAGGGGCTCTCCGAGGACGGGCATGTGGTCTCCACGGTAGGGACCGGCGAAAGGCTCATGGACCATATCCGGCACCTGCAACCGGAAGTCCTGGTCCTGGACATCCGGCTGGTGGATTATGACGGGCTTGAACTGCTGGAGGAGCTTCGGCAGAGCTGCCATGACCTTCCGGTCATCCTCTGCAGCGCCTATGATACCTACAAATACGATCCCAGGGCCGCCACGGCGCATGCCTACGTGATCAAGTCGTTCGACCTGACCGAATTGAGGACCGCGATCCGCCGGGCCGTCGAGGCGGGGACACCGGCCGGCGTCCGGCACCGCGGCGCCGGGTGAACCGGGGAGATGGAGGCATACCGGAAGTGACCTGCGTACAGGGAACCAGGGGTTCGAAGACGCGCCCGGATACCCGGCGGAACACAGGAGCGGCCGGGGATCTCCGGGAGATGGGAAAATGAGCAGGGATCTGGTGGATATCACGGCCCTCATCAGGAGTCTCCAGCGGGCGGAGGGCAACCCGGATTGTTTCAGGCGGGGAAAAGGCGAGTGTCCCCGCACGGATTGCGCATGGCGGGCTTACTGCCTTCCGGGCGGAGGCCCGGGGCCAAAGGAAGATCTTCGAAACCCGGTCCGTCCGGAGCATCCCGGCGATGCGGCGCCGGAAGGGAGGTCCCATGAACAGGATCCTGGTGGTGGACGATGAACGGGCGATCCGCCTGCTCTATTCCTGCGAATTTACCGAAGCGGGATACGATGTCATCAGCACGGGGGACGGTTCGGAAGTCCTCGGCCTGATCGCGAAAGCGCGTCCCGACGTGGTGGTGCTCGACATCCGGCTGGGCGGGTCGAGCGGCCTCGATATCCTTCAGGAGATCCGGAACCGCTGGTATGACCTGCCCGTGGTGCTGTGTACGGCGTACCCCGTGTTTTCGCGCGACGAGCGGTCCGTGGCCGCGGACTACTGCGTGGTAAAGGGGTCGGACCTGGGGGAACTCAAACGGAAGGTCCGCATGGCGCTCGAGTCGACGGTTCCGTTTCCCGCGGCCGCGATGGGGGGGGAGTTTTCGGACCGGACCGCCGCGCCGGGAGATCGTTTTTTAGCCGGACCGGCCGGTGCGGCACGGGACCCGGATGTCGGCGTTTCCGAGGGAGGGTTTCGAGATGGCCTCCAATTTCAGAATCACCGTGCATGAAAACAGCGACAGCCTCCACCTGAAACTCGTGGGCGAATTCGACGGGGATTCGGCGTGGGAGCTTCTCAACGTGTTGAAAAAACGGGCCGGGCGTGTATGCCGGGTCTTTGTACACACCAGCAGCCTCAAGCGGGTCCATCCCTTTGGAAGGGAGACCTTCCGGGAACACCTGGGGGACCTGGACGCGGCGCCGCCGTGGCGGATCCTGTTCACGGGTGACCATGCCTGTCAACTGGCGCCTGAAAGGCGGCTGTGCTATTGAGATCCCGCCATATTCACCGGCTGGCAAGGCGATATGACCCTCCACAGGCAGCGGCGAGAGGACCCGGCTTCGGGGCGAGGAACCGGAACGGGATCCAGGGAGGCGGCCATGCAGATCGAGAGAAAGGAAACCGACGCCATCTGCCATACCCTGCGCGGACGGCTGTCGGCGAGGGGCCTTCTGCTCGTTGAAATCCACAGGCTCATCCGGGACGTCTCGAATATCATCCGCGACCGCGGCGGCGATCTCACCCGTCCGGCCGCGGTCCGGGAACTGGCCCGGCTGGGATGGCGGGACCAGGTGGTGGACGAGGTCTCCTTTGAACTGATCCGTTTCATCCTTGAAAACGGGTATCCCTGCGGGATGAAATCGGATTTTTCCGGCCAGGGACCCGGCGGGGAGGTCCCGCCGGTATCCGTTGCTGCGTCATGGCCGCCGCGGTCCCCCCATCCGCCGTCCGGTGTCTGAGAAATCTCCATCCGGAAACATCCTTTCCAACAATCCCGGCACCCCTCTTCGGGAAACCGTCGGCGCGTTTATTGTCCGCGCAGGGCCGGGGATGCGTCCGGACAAAAGGGATGTATTTTGATCAGGTTCCATAATTTTGATTGCAAAATCGCCCGATTGTCGGCTAAATACGGGTATATGTGGAACGGGTGGACATCGGCGGGAACCTTATCAAAGGAGGCGGTGGATGGCGTACAACAGCATCATCGTGGAGCGAAAGGAACATGTGGGAATCATCATTCTCAACCGGCCGGACCATTTCAACACGTTCAGCACCGAGCTGGCAACGGAACTGAACCAGGCCCTGGTCGAACTGGACAATGACGAGACGATCCGCGTGGCGGTCGTCAAGGGGGCCGGCAAGGCCTTTTCCACCGGTATCGACATATCGGAATTTTTCGGAAAATCCCTCCTGGAATACCGGGAGTGGGTGGGGAAGATGGAGCAGATGAACCACGTGATCGGGTACATGAAAAAGCCGGTGATCGCTTCGGTCCACGGGTATGCCGTGGCCAACGGCGCCGGACTCATGGCGGCCTGCGATCTGGCCGTTGTGGCGGAAGAGACGAAGATCGGTGCCACCGCCGTCAACGTGGGGCTTTTCTGCATGGGACCCGCCGTTCCCATCTCCCGGTCCATCGGACGGAAACGGACCCTGGAGATGATCCTGACCGGGGACATGATCGACGCGGAAACGGCGGAGCGCTGGGGGCTGGTGAACAAGGTGGTCCCGGCGGACAAACTGGAAGAGGAGACCATGGCCCTGGCCCTGAAGCTCGCCGAGAAAAGCCCCATCGCGGTCCGGATGGGGAAGCGGGCCTATTACGGCATGAGCGACATGGAATTCGGAAAGGCCATGGAGTACTCCAACGAGATGTTCGCGGAACTGTGCACCACGGAAGATGCCCAGGAAGGGGTGGACGCCTTCCTGAACAAACGAAAAGCGGTCTGGAAGGGAAAATAGTATTTTCCCGGACAATGGGGCGGATCCGTCGCCCCATTGTCCGTTATCCGCCTGAAATGGCGCGTTTCAGGTTTTTTCCGGGCAGGCCCTGTTCCGGGCGCGTTACAGGAAGATCCGGGAGAGGGGCCGCTCCGAAAACTGTTCCGCCCGTTGCCGGATGCGGGTCTCCGCACCGGACAGGTCCGTCCGGATGGCGTCTTCGGGACATTCCCTGACGCAGTTGAAACAGTAAATGCAGCTTTCGTCAAACTCGGGATAGGGAGAAAAAGTAATGGCGCCCACCGGGCAGACTTCGGAACAGATCCCGCACTGGGTGCACAGGTCCGGGTCCACTTCGCGGGAGGGGAGGTGGGGTTTCGCTTCCTTGAGGGTGATCTTCCCCATCTCCCGGCGGACGTTCTCCGGGTAGTAGGCCAGGTCCGGGAGCGGGATGCCCGCCGGCGCGCCGGTGTTGAGCTTTTCGTACACGCCCCTCACCATCTCCCGGATGATCCGGTCGTCCCCGGCGTCCGGATGCCCTTTCCCGACGGGATCGGGGGATCGCCACATCATGGAGTGAAGGGCCAGGATCTTGGCCGCGCCCACCACGGTCATCCCCTTTTCATGAAGCGCCGTGCCCATGTCGTGAAGCGCGACCCCGCTGCAGGCCCCGCCCCAGGTCACGAAGGGCACGGCGGGGACGCCGGTGCCTTCCGGCAGCCCCGAGATGAACGCCATGACGGGCGGGACCGGATGAGAAACGTATACCGGCGAACCGATGAACAGGCACGCCGGGGGGGCCGTCCGGAGCAGGTCCGGTCCGGGAGCGTCCCAGCCGTTTCGTTTTCCCAGGTCTTTTTCAACGCATTCCCCTCCCAGTTCCCTGAACGTGTCCCGGATCACCCCGGCCACGTGGCGCGTGGCGCCCGAGGGAGAGCAATAGACGATCCATGCGGTTTTCTGTCCTGCCATTTGATTCTTCCTTTAGGTTTACGGATTATTCGTCGACGAGTTTTTTCCGGTGCTGGATATAGGCGTCCCGGAGGGCCTCGTATGGTTCTATGGCCGCGTTTTTCAGGGATTCGTATGTCCCCAGTTTGAAGGAGGTCTCGTTGAGGCCCCGGTAGGTGTAGACGCCGAGGGAGAGCTCCATGGGATCAATGTACGTGACGGGATCAAGGAATATGTCCCCCACTTTCCCGATACTGTCCCTCAGGGTCGACGGTCCCAGGAACGGCCATACGATATAAAATCCGTTTCCCATACCGTAGCTGCCGAGGGCCTGTCCCATGTCCTCCCGGGGCGGGTTGAGACCGGACATCTTGGCGGGGTCGAGAAACCCGGCGATCCCCACGGTGCTGTTCATGACAAAACGGGCGAATTCCGTGCCCGCCCGACGCACCTTTCCCTGCAGGAGACTGCTGACGAATCGGATAGGGGTCGTCAGGTTCCGGAAGAAGTTCCGGACGCCTTTGCGCACGGGTGACGGGAAGACGGTCTTATATCCCCTGGTGACGGGTTTGATGAGCCAGAAATAGAGCTTGTCGTTGAAGTGATACATCATCCGGTTCCAGGGGGCCAGGGGATCGGCCACCTGTATGTCGGTCGCTTCATCATCTTCGTCAATCTCGTCCGGATCCATGGCCGGCGCCTTTTGCCCCTCGTTTTCCGCCAGGAGGATTGTCCCCGTTCCGTCACCGGACACGCGGGTGTCCGCGGCCTGCGGAGCGGCCGCCGCGGGTCCCGGACCGGAACTCTCGGCAGCGGCGGGGGAGGGCGCGGCAGGGAAAAGGATAAAAAACATAAAAACGTATAACAGGTATCTCATGAGGCCCCCTCCTCTTTTTCTTTCTTCTTTTTCTTCTCTGCGATTCTTCTCTTGAGCCGTTCAATCAGCTGTTCAGGGGATTTCCTGACAAGGATTTTTCTGAACTGGCTGCGGTAATTCTTGACCAGGCTCACCCCTTCGATGGTCACGTCGTAGACCCGCCATGCACCTTTTTTCTTGAGCAGACGATAATTGATGGGGGTCTCCACGTCTTCCCGGATGACCTTTGTCTTCACGACCGCCTTGGAGGAGGACAGCTTTTTTTCCTCCAGGTAAACCACCTTCTGGTCGTGGTAGTCCTTTTGTATCTTGTCCAGGTAGGTCTGTTCGAGAAACCGGTGGAAGATATCTGTAAATTCCTCCTGCTGCCGGGGGGTGAACTTCCGCCAGCTGCGGGCGAGCGTCCGCTGGGCCATCTCCCTGAAGTCGAAGACCTCCCGGACAATCTCGGATATCTTGGCCCGCTGAAGCTCGCGGGCGTCCGGGTTGCGGTATCGCGGCTCCTTGAGAACGGAGATGATCCGGTCAATGGAACCCTGAACGGCCGCCATGGGGGTCTGGGCCCGGGCGGGGGCCGGGAGGATCAGAAGGAACAGGGACATAGCGAAAAAAAACCGTTTCATGGGAATCTCCTTGATGATGGTCTGGCTGAATTCCGCCCGCGCGGGATTCAGGAATAAACGGATACCGGCGCCTGTCAGGCGCCGCCGAAAACATACTTGGCGATCAGTTCTTCCAGGTTTATGGCGGACTCGGTCTCCGTGATGGTGTCTCCCGGTTTCAGGATTTCGTCCGAACCGCCGGGCGTGAGTTTCAGGTACTTGTCGCCGATCAGCCCGGCGGTCGTGACCGAGGCGATCACGTCGTCGCGCAGGGTGATCCCCTTGCGGATGTCGATTTCAACGACGGCCATCTTGGACTCGGGATCCAGGGAGATGGCCCCGACCTTTCCCACCTGGACGCCGGACATCTCCACATACGCCCCGGGCTTGAGCCCTTCCACGGACTCGAAGCGGGCGTAAAGGGGGTAGTGATCATCCCCGATCCATTCCATTTTTCCCAGTTTCACGGTCAGGTATCCCACGCACACAATACCGATGAGCACGAAGATTCCCACCAGACTTTCAATGGATCTTTCCTTCATGATGCCTCCGAGCGATCTGCCGGCGGACCCGGCATTTTCTGAATATTTCCGCTCTCCGTCTCGCGGTGACGGCCTAACAGATACGAAACTCACACAGGGCGTTCTGGCTGGACTGGGCCGTCTTCAGGACTTCCTCCAGAGATGTTTCCTTTTTGACTTCCGCGAACCCCGCCGTTACCGACAGACAGAACCCGGGCTGGGACGCCTCCTGGAGGATCTCCTGTATTCGCGTCTGCCGGGCCAGCTTGGCGCAGGTCATCTGGGCCCCGTTTCCGTCCGTATTGGGAAGGACCGCCATGATTTTGTTCAGGCCGAACCGGGAGCAGGAGTCGGTGATCCTGAGACTTCGCTGCAATTCCGTGGCAAAGTTCTTGAGAATGGTCTGTCCGAACAGGTGGCCGGCCTTTTCGTTGATTTCATCTATGTTTTCCACCGTGAAGATGATCACGGAGAAGGTGACATCGTGACGCTGCAGCCGGGCCATGGCCTCGCGAAAGCGTTTGATCCCCTGGGTCTGGGGCGAGATTCCCGTCAGGTTGTCATGCCGCGCCTCGAGCCCCCGGATGAACTGCTGGATTTGGGGGTCGCGGCTTTTCTGGATCTCCTCGGGCGTGCCCTGAAAAATAATGGCGCCGTCCTGCAGCATGGCGATCCGCTGGGAGATGTAAAAGATGTCGGGAATTTCGTGGCTCACCACGACGGCGGTGAACCGGAAGCGTCTCTGGTAGTCCGAAATCATGCTGTGAACCGCGTTTTTCCGGATCGGGTCCAGGCCGGTGGTCGGTTCGTCGAACAGGACGATTTCCGGGTCGGTCACCAGGGCCCGCGCCAGGGCCACCCGCTTTTTCATCCCGCCGGAGAGCTGGGAGGGATACTTGCCGTCGATATCGGAGAGATCCAGCTGCGCCATCTTCTGGTGAACCCGATCGGCGATCTCCGCCTCTTTCATGTGCTGGCCTTCCTTGAGGGGGAGAGAGATGTTCTCGAACACGGTCATGGAATCGAAAAGGGCGTTGTTCTGAAACATGTAACTGAATCTTTTCTTCAGGTCCCTGCGTTCCCTGCGGTTCATTTCGGACAGGGCCCGGCCCCTGAAAAGGATCTGGCCGGAGTCGGGCGTCATGAGGCCGATGATATGCTTGAGCAGGACGCTTTTCCCCTCCCCGCTCTTTCCGATCAGGGTGGTGACCTGTCCTTCGTGGATGTCAAGATTGGTATCCTTGAGCACCTGCAGGTTTCCCAGTTTTTTGGACACGTTTTTGAATCGGATCAATGGTTGTTCCATGGATTCCCGTGTGATCTCTATCTCTCTGCCCCGGAAGGAATTTCCGTCCGGGCGTCCCGCTACAGGAGAAAAGAGGTCAGAACATAATCGGTGATCAGGATCAGGACGCTGGAGATCACCACGGCGGAGGTGGTGGAAAAACTGACCCCTTCGGCCCCGAAGCCCTTGGTGCGCAGATGGGTGTAATACCCCTGGTAGCAGCAGATGGTGGCCACAACAACGGCAAAAACGATGGACTTGATGAAACCGCCCGTTATGTCCTGCATGAGGACGCTCGATTCGACCCGGGAGAAATAGATGCCCGGGCTGATGCCGAGGAGGCCCGATCCCGTGAGATACCCGCCCCCGATGCCCACCACGTCGAACAGGGCGGTCAGGAGGGGAAAGGATATGACGGCGGCGGCGATCCTGGGGCTGACCAGGAACCGGATGGGACTGATGTCCATGGTCTCGAGGGCGTCGATCTGCTCGGAAATCCGCATGATGCCGATCTCCGCCGCGATGGCGGATCCGGCCCGGCCGATGATCATGATGGCGGTCATTACCGGCCCCAGTTCCCGGATCAGGGACAGGGCCACCGCCGCACCCAGGAGCCCCTCGGAGCCGAACTTCACCAGGCTGTAATATCCCTGGAGACCCAGGACCATTCCTGTGAACGCCGCGGTCAGGCAGATGACGAATATGGACTTCATCCCGATGAAATAGATTTGCCGGATGATCCGGGAGAACTGAAACGGAAAAGAAAAAATCAGGATAAGGCCCTTCAGAAAGAAAATGACCACCCGCCCCAGCTCGCGGTTCATTACGATGACGGTTCGGCCCAGGGCGGATATGGGGGAACCCAGGATTCCGGGATGTGAGGCCATGGAGATGGTCGTCCTCCCGTAAAGGGGTTGTGCAAGACATGGGAAATCAATAAATCTCGTACGCCGGAAGTTCCGGCGCCGCCGCTGATATCCCGGGATCGCCGTGAGACACCGGAATTAATCAAATATTTATACGGGTTCCGGACCGTGATGTCAATACGGCATTCCGGATCCGGAGGCGATTCCGGCGCCGCCCGCGGGAGCCGGGCGGTTTGACGCGACGCGCCCTTCCGCAGGGCCGTTTCCCATGGCGGGACGGCGGGTTGGGGATCGATCCCCTCCGGCGAAAGGCATTGACATGACCCGCGGTTTCGGATAACAGTCACCCCATCGGGAGCGTGAACGGCCGCGCCTTTTTCCGGGCCGCGGGCTCACGCCCCGACTCCGGCGCGATTTGGCGTGCCGTCCGGCTGGACGACCCTTAACGGGTCCAGAACTCTTTATTCCATGACGGCTTTATGAACGGCGCCGGGTGTGCCTGCGGATAACGGTATCGCCGCGGGCGCGCCTGAACGGCATGTCTGTGCGCGGGCCTTCACAAAACCGTCGATTCCGGAGTGAAAAATGTCGAATACCGTTGTGGTGGGAACCCAGTGGGGAGATGAGGGAAAGGGAAAGGTGGTCGATCTTCTGACCGCCAGGGCCGACGTGGTGGTCCGGTTCCAGGGCGGGAACAATGCCGGCCATACCCTTGTTGTGGAGGGAAAACAGTTCATCTGCCATATCATTCCTTCGGGAATCCTTTATGAAGACACGAAATGTCTTATCGGGAACGGTCTGGTGGTGGATCCGGAGGTCCTCCTGGAAGAGATGGCGTCCCTTGACACGGCGGGCATCTCCGTCACGCCTGCAAGGCTTTCCCTGAGCGAGAAGGCCCATATCATCATGCCGTACCACCGGGCCGTGGACCTTGCCCGGGAGACCCGGAAGGGAAGGGGGAAGATCGGCACCACCGGCCGGGGAATCGGGCCCTGTTACGAAGACAAGGCGGCGAGGACCGGGGTGCGGGCGGTGGATTTCACCGAGCCGGATACGCTGGAAGAGAAGATCCGGTCCAACCTGGAGGAAAAGAATTTTTACCTCACCCGTTTTTTCAATGCCGAACCGCTGGACGCGGGACCCATGGTGGCGCGCTACCTGGAGATGGCGGAGCGGATCAAGCCGTTTGTCACCGATGTGTCCCTGGAGCTGGCCCTGGCCGTCAAGGAAGGGCGGAACATCCTTTTCGAAGGGGCGCAGGGGACCCACCTGGACGTGGACCACGGCACCTATCCCTTTGTCACTTCCTCCAATCCCGTGGCCGGCGCCGCGTGCGCGGGCGCCGGGATCGGGCCGGGCCAGCTCCATCACGTCCTCGGCATTGTGAAGGCCTATACCACGCGGGTGGGGGCCGGACCGTTCGTTACCGAACTCCTGGACAAAACCGGGGACTACATCCAGGAGCGGGGCATGGAATTCGGGGCCACCACCGGCCGCCGCCGCCGCTGCGGCTGGCTGGACCTGGTCGTGGTCCGGGATTCGGCGCGCCTGAACGGGCTCGACAGCCTGGCCATCACCAAGCTGGACGTGCTCACCGGCCTCGAAACCCTGAAGATCTGCGTGGCATACGACCTGGACGGGGAACGGACCCTTTCCAGGCCCGCCAGCCTCAAACGGCTGGACCGCTGCACTCCTGTTTACCGGGAACTGCCGGGGTGGTCCGGGGATATCTCCTCCGCAAGGAAGATGGCGGATCTTCCCGCCGAGGCCCGGGCCTACCTGGAGGCCGTCGAAGAGGAGACCGGGGTCCCCGTCTCCATCGTTTCGGTGGGGCCCGGCCGGGAGGAGACCGTTCTGGTGCGCGATCCGTTCCAGCCGTGACGATCCGTCCCTTTCTCTGTTACGCATGGCCGCTTTTGACGAGACATATGATGTCATCGTGGTCGGGGCCGGCCACGCGGGATGCGAGGCGGCCCTGGCCGCCGCGAGGATGGGGCATCCGACCCTGCTCCTGACCATCAACCTGGACCACATCGCCGCCATGAGCTGCAACCCGGCCATCGGGGGGCTGGCCAAGGGCCACCTGGTGAAGGAGATCGATGCGCTGGGCGGGGAGATGGCCAAAAATGCCGACGCCACCGGCATCCAGTTCCGGCGGCTCAACACCCGGAAGGGGATCGCGGTCCAGGGCTCCAGGTCCCAGAATGACCGGGACCTGTACCGAAGGCGCATGAAATCGGTGCTGGAGGCCCAGCCCGGGCTGGCCGTCCGCCAGGCCATGGTGGACCGGCTGCTGGTGAGGGACGGCCGGATATACGGGGTGGAGACCCGTATCCATGAAAGATTCGGGGCCCGGGCCGTGGTCCTTACCACCGGGACCTTTATGCGGGGCCTGATCCACATCGGGCTCGATCATTTTCCCGCCGGCCGCATGGGAGACCCGCCGTCGGTGGGGCTTCCGCGACAATTGAGGGATCTCGGCTTTTCCCTGGGACGGCTGAAGACCGGAACCACCCCGCGCCTGAACGGGAGGACCATCGACTACGGCGGTCTCGAGGAACAGCCCGGGGACGAAGACCCGAAACCTTTCTCGTTTTCCACCAAAAGGATCCCCCTGCCCCAGGTATCCTGCCATATCACCCATACCTGCCGAAGACACACGACATCATCCGGGAAGGACTGGACCGGTCGCCGCTGTTCAGCGGGATTATCGAGGGGGTGGGGGCCCGGTACTGTCCTTCCATCGAAGACAAGGTGGTCCGGTTTTCCGAAAAGGAACGGCACCAGGTGTTCCTGGAACCCGAAGGCCTGGAAACGTCGGAGGTCTATCCCAACGGCCTTCCCACCAGCCTGCCGGTGGATATCCAGATCCGGATGGTGCATTCCGTTCCCGGGCTGGAAAAGGCGGAAATCCTCCGGCCGGGATACGCTATTGAATACGATTATATTGATCCTGTGGAACTCAAACCGACCCAGGAGACCCGGCGGGTGGCGGGCCTGTACCACGCCGGGCAGATCAACGGGACGTCGGGATATGAGGAGGCCGCGGCCCAGGGCCTGCTGGCGGGAATCAACGCGGTGCTCAAGATCCGGGGGGAGGCCCCCCTGATCCTGGAACGGTCCAGGGCCTATGCCGGGGTCCTGATCGACGACCTGGTCACCAAGGGGACCCGGGAGCCGTACCGGATGTTCACCTCCCGCGCCGAACACCGCCTCCTCCTGAGGGAGGACAATGCCGATTTCAGGCTCAGGGACCTGGGGTATGAGCTGGGCCTGGTGTCCGGGGAGGACTACCGGGCCTTCTGCAGGAAAAGAGAGGCGGTAAGGGACCTCCTGGCCCGGCTCAGGGCGGTGAAGATCACGCCCGATGCCGGCGTCCTGGACCGGCTCAGGGAGATCGGGAGCGCCCCGGTCAGGAACCGGATCAGCCTGGAGCAGCTCCTCCGGCGGAACGAGATTTTTTTTGAGCATCTGGCCCTGTTCGATCCGGCGCTGTCGGAAACGGAAGAGGCGGTGGCGCGGGAGGTGGAGACGCGGATCAAGTACCGGGGATACATCGAACGCCAGGAGCGCCAGGTGGAAAAACTGAAGCGCATGGAGGACATCCGCCTCCCGGAGGACATGGATTACGACGGGATCCACGGCCTCACCGCCGAGGTGCGGGAGAAACTCTCCCGGGTGAGGCCCGTTTCCCTGGGCCAGGCGTCCCGGATTTCCGGCGTGACGCCGGCCGCCATCATGGCCCTCCAGGTAGCCCTCAAGCAAAAGGCCGCGGCGGCCCGGACGGGCGGCGGACAAAAAGGGTGCCCTGCACAGGGTCCGTAACCCGAAACCGTGTTTCCGAAAGGTCCTGCCGGCATGCTGATGGATGGAAAAATCCGGGGTTTTCTGAAAACGGTTCCACTTGCGGCGGTGGGTCTCCTGTTCCTGTGCCTGTGCGGGGCCGGATGCGCGGACCGGGACGAATCCGGCGCGGACGCCGGGCCCGGCCCCGCCCGGGCCCGGGAGGTGACGGTCCGGCCGGTGAGACCGGAGGTCCCCGGCGGAACCCTCGAATACGTGGGCACCCTGGAGGCGGATCAAAAGGTGGACGTCTCCAGCGAAACGGGCGGCACGGTGGAACGGCTCTGTTTTGAGAAAGGGGAGAAGGTCCGGAAGGGACAGCTCCTGGCAGAGATCAACACGCGGAGCGCCCGTCTCCGGGTGAGAGAGGCCCGGGCCTCCGTGGCCGCGGCCCGGAACCGCCTGGCGAAAATGGAAAAGGGAAGCCGGCCCGAGGAGATCCGGATCGCCGAGGCGTCCCTGGCCGAGGCGGAGGCCGGCCTTGTGGAGGCGGAAAAACACCTGCGGCGGATGACGCGCCTCCATGGGACCGGGGCCGTGTCCGAAAACGTCCTTGACGCGGCCGTAAGACGGGTGGACACGGCCCGGGCCCGGGCGGCCTCCGCCCGGAACCGGGTCTCGTTGATGCGCCAGGGCCCCCGGAAGGAAGACCGGATGGCCGCCCGCGCCAAGCTGAGGCACGCCGAGGCCGTTCTTCTCCTGGCACGGGATCGGTTGAAAAAATCGATGATCCGCGCCCCGCTGAGCGGGATCATCGCCTTTCGAAACGTGGAAGAGGGGGAGGTGATTCCCCCGGGAAGACGGATTACCCGGATAGTGGACCCGAGCCGAATGAAGATTTCCCTCGCCGTGGCTGAAAAGGATCTCCGGCGGCTGAAGGCCGGAGCCCGTTTTCCCTTCACGGTGGATGCCGTCCGGGGGGCGCTTTTTTCCTGCCGCCTTTCGTTCAGATCCCCGACGGCCGATCCCGCGACTCGTTCCTTTCCCGTGGAATTCCGGGTGGATAAACCGGATCCGCGCATGGCGGACGGCATGACCGCCCGCGTCCGGATCCCGGCG
>Ga0164318_10003852_pt1 | contig 14298 bp, 11 predicted proteins | sample GuaBasSedimGuay9_FD_113734 | JGI IMG/M metagenome (GOLD analysis project Ga0164318, IMG submission 113734) | Subseafloor sediment microbial communities from Guaymas Basin, Gulf of California, Mexico - Guay9, Core 4571-4, 0-3 cm | ecosystem: Environmental > Aquatic > Marine > Hydrothermal vents...
TTCACTTGGTAAGGTAAAATCATTTTGGTAGGTCATGGTTTTCTCCTTTATTGAGTTGATGCCTTTCTAAAGGATACTCCTGACCTACCTTTTTTGCGAATTTACAGAAAGAAGTTTACACTACCAAAACAAATTGACGACGCATGGGCCATTCAATTATGTGAGACACCCGCTATATGCAACGTTGCTAATTACATTACCACCAATCCTAATCATTTGGTATGAGAATATATTGTTCATTGTTCCGTGGGTATAATTTATGTGATTGTGAAAAATATGATTAAGATAGAAGAGCGTGGCTTAATCAAAATATTTGGAGATAGGTACAAGAAATACAAAGAATTTGTGCCGGATTTGATTCCGTACAAGGGATTGGGTGGCGAGAAATTTCGTAAGTATTACGAAAATATCGAAAACTATAAAAGGTGAAAATTGGCTCCCCATCAGTTGCAGTGGACTTGGCTACATCAAGATGGTAAACAACGTAAAAAATCACAATTAATTACGAGCACAGAATGTTCAAGGTCAAATCCGCCCCGATTGGTGAAGCAAATGTTGTGGAGATTGCCCTGGGAATATCACGAACAGGCAAGCGGTATTTTTACAACACATTGTGATAAAATCGAGACAGTAGGTTTTCTTTTACCTCTCAGAGGCCTTGTCCCAATTTTTGAGATGATACACTAGGAGTCCTAAATGTCATTCAACGTCTTATTTATAGCCCACGCCCCAGACGCCGATAAACACAAACACCGAAGCGAAATAAACACGGGAAAATATCGCTTATTATCCGTGGTGGTGCGCACCCAAGCAGAGGCGGTTGAAGTTGCCAAAGAGATTGTCGAAGCCGAGAATATTGATACAATACTACTTTGCCCGGGTTTTAAACATTCCGATGTGGCCGAAATATCTAACGCGCTGGGCGGAAAGGTGGGGGTGGGCGTGGCGCGGGGCGATGGGCCTAGCAACAGAATCTCCGCTCAGGCGAGGAAAAGAGAAGGTTACGGCAAAAATTGATAGGCCAGAACACATTAACCAAATTTCAAGGGAATAATAACCCCGCATAACAAAGACACTCTAAACGGAAACCTTATGGAAGAAATTTTATCAACCCAAACCATCGTAGTTTTATTAGTTGTAGTAGCAACATTGGTAGCTATCATCGGTCGCCGGATCCGCTTGCCCTACACGGTGAGCCTGGTGCTGGTGGGATTGCTTATCTCAATTAAACGTCCGCTGGATGTTGAGATAACGCCTGAACTCATCATGTCCATTTTCGTTCCACTGCTGCTTTTTGAGGCTGCCTTTCACGTGGATTTTAGAATGTTGCGCGAAAACCTAACCTCCATTATTGTACTCGCTGTGCCGGGAGTCATTTTAGTCACAATGCTTGTTGGAGGCATAGTATATTTGGGAACAGGACTTGCGCTCGGCGTCACATTCGTTTTTGGCGCGCTAATCGCCGCGACTGATCCTGTGGCGGTGGTGGCCCTGTTTCGCACCCTGGGTGTGCCGCACCGATTGGCTGTGGCGGTGGAAGGGGAAAGTTTGTTCAACGATGGCACAGCAATAGTGGTTTTTCAAATCGCGTTGGTGGCGGCTTTATCTGGGGTCTTCAATCCCCTGACCGGTATATTTGATTTCTTTCGAATAGCGGTAGGGGGGATGGTAATTGGATTGGCGTTGGGTTGGTTGGTGGCACAACTCATTTCTCGCGTTGATGATAGCCTGATAGTAACTACCCTAACCACACTGCTAGCCTATGGCGCTTATCTGAGTGCTGAGCAATTTCACGTCAGCGGTGTGCTGGCCGTGGTGGTGGCAGGTCTTGTCAGTGGCAACGTGGGTTTGGCTGGCGCGTCTCCCACGACCAAGATCATGCTTTTCAACCTTTGGGAGTATTTGGCGTTCTTGGCTAATTCGCTGGTATTTTTGCTCATCGGATTGAGTGTAGATTTGCCCCAATTGTGGGAGAACAGATTAGCGATTGGCGTAGCGGTCTTGGCAGTATTGGCGAGCAGGGCGGTGGTAGTGTATGGTATATCTTGGTTTGGCAAAAGACGTTTTCAAATGCCTGTAGAATGGCAACACGTTCTTTTTTGGGGAGGTTTGCGCGGGGCTATCAGTTTGGCAATGGCTTTGAGTTTGCCCCTGGCCTTACCTCACCGAGAGATGTTGCAATCTATGACCTTTGGTGTGGTGTTGTTCACCTTGCTAATCCAAGGAACAACTATCAAAGCTTTGTTGCAGCGGTTGGGTCTTACTGAACGTCCACAGCACCAAATAGAGCGTGAAGTGCGTTTGGGGCGGTTAGTTGCTACTCAGGCTGGTCTGCGGGAATTGGAGCGTTTGCATCATGATGGGTTGCTAACTGCCGAGATATGGGCTGGGATGCGAAATAGTTATATACAAGACCAAAAACTTTTAGTAAAAGAGATGAACCAATTATTTTTAGATCACGCCGAGTTGGAACGTGAGATGGTTTTGAAAGCTCGGCAAGAGGCGTTACGGGCTGAACATGTGGCCCTGAGCGATGCCTTGCGGCGGGGACTGATTTCTGGCCATGTGAATGAAAAACTAACTACTGATATAGACCATAGGCTAGAGGCTTTGGATATAATACTGGCGTCTGTTCAAAACGGACACGCAGCCCAAGAGGAGGGTTAGGAAATGAGGCCTATTGTATGTGCTACTAGAGGAGGAGAGGTTAGCCGCCGTACTCAGGAGCGGGCAATTGCGTTAGCAAAAGAAAGGGATACAGAACTTATCTTTTTGTGCGTTGTAGATCCCCGTTTTGTCAAACTAGCGGATGAATCGCTAGCGGCGTCACTGGCTGATGAACTGCAAAGGATGGGAGAATCGTTGCTATCTATTGCGCAGGTACGCGCGCAAAAGCAAAATGTGATGACGCGGACGGCTGTTCTTCATGGAACAGCGTGGCAGAATATTGAAGACTACGTACGCAAAGTGAATGCTGATGCGTTAGTGATTGGCTCACCGAGAACCGACTCAATGCCGCAGGCGTTTGGCTCAGGGCATGTGCAGCAACTTGCCGAGGAGATGCGCGAAAATACAGGTGTTGAGGTTGTGGTGGTGACATAGCCGCGGCTTTGCGGCAACGGCTCCGCTCAGGCGAGAAAAAGAGAAGGCTATGAAAAAAATAAGACTTTCAGCTAAAGCAATCATCATCTGTGACGGCAAGTTGCTTACTATGCACCACCTTAATGAGGATGGCGATTATTATATACTGCCAGGTGGCGGCCAGCGAAACGGCGAAAACCTAATTTCTACTCTTAAACGCGAATGTATGGAGGAGGCAGGCGTTACCATATTGGTAGAAGACGTAATGCACATTAGAGAATACATTGCCGACAACCACGAATTTACTGGGCAAAAGCCGGGTTTTCATCAGGTAGAAATTATGTTCCGATGTCAACTATTAGACAGCAGTAAAATTGGACAAGGCGAAGAAATGGATGAACGGCAAATTGGAGTATCGTGGCTGCCCGTGGACGAGCTTGACCAGCATAATCTTTATCCTGCCGTCTTAAGAAATGTGCTCAAAGATAATAATATCCAAACCATATATCTCGGCGCTGTTAATTAACGCGCGACTTGAGCATTATTAAAGACAATAAGACCTCCGTGGCTTGAAAAACCTCGGAGGTCTTGTTGTGTGAACTAACGCTGGGGAATAGCAATGCCTAATTACTTTGACAATGTCACTGCGAGCGGAGCGCGGCAGTCTCTTGTTTCGTCTGGGATATCGCCGCCAAGGGCGGGCTTGCAGCTAAAACCGGCTCGCAATGACATCAAAGCTTGAAACTTGAACAGGGAGCACTCAAAGGTTGTTGGTAAAATGTCACTTCGTCAGGGTAAATTGTAGCGGCATTAGAGGATTAACCAACAACTTTTTAGCACTCCCCTTGAACATCGCCCACTACCCGCAGCACTAAATTAGTGTTGAAACGCATCCATATAATCCTTGATTTTCGGGAACCCGGTCAGCCGCTCGTAGAAGAAGTTATTAACAATGTTAATTACCTCCGCGCGGGCGGTTTCTACTTCGTTGTTTAGAGCCTGCCCGCTTTTTTGGTCTTCTAATCCATCCCGCAGGCGCAGCAAATAGCTCACTACCAGGGTTTCTTGGTCTCCTTCTAAGGTATCCACCACCGATATTATCAGCTTATCCGCTTGGGCTTGGACACTTTCGATAGGAATATTGGAATTAGGCTGGCTGCATTCATCCATTGTGCGCATCAAAGCCCAAACTTGGTAAAGCATTGTGGTTGGTTCGTCAAAGAGTTCACGCACAAAAGCGGCCTCTTCGTAGCGACCGGTGAGGCGAAAAACGTTATACATGCGCTTGGCCGCTTTACCGTAGTTAATGCTCTTGGTTAAGTATTTGCTGACCTCATTTTCCAATTGTTCTACATATTCATCCAGAGCGTTAGCAGAAACATGCTGTGCTAGTTTAGAGAAAATGGGTATAGAATCGGCGTCTAAATAAACTTCTTGGAAATAAGAGTCAAGATACCCATCCAGCGGGATAATGTTGCCCTCTGGCGTTTCCCAGGTGACATCTAGCATATTGCTTGCGTTGACCAAGTTTTCGCGCACGGGGTCGGCAACCACCCAATCTAGTTTGCACCAGCCGGGGTCACGGGCAGCTTTATCCCAGCTAATTGTGACCACCTCTCCCTCTGGGGATTGCGCTTTGATCTCCTTTGCGCGGATTTCTTCCACAGACCAAGAGATGGGCGTGCCTTTTTTGTAAGCGTGATCCCCAATAATGACGTCTTGCGGGTAGCTGCCCAGGCGCACTTCCATTAACTGATGTGTTGCTCCCTTGGAGGTTTTTAGGGCCTTATCGCGCATCATGTCCGCCAGAATTTGGCAGGCGGCATCCCTGCTTTTGGCAATGATGTTAATCCGTTCAAAATAATCTGCGTCACCGGGGTAAGTTTGAATTTTAGATTGCGCCGCCGAGCCTGAAAGTGCCAGCGCGGTCTCTATTTTGCCGGGAACATCATTGAATTCCACTAATTTTCCAAGTTCGCGAAAGTGAGCCAAGTCTTCGGGGCTAAAATCTAGCATAGTGACACGGTGACCAAAAACGCCCTGACGTTCATCAAATGTAATGTCACTATCAGATTTTTCTACAGCCATAGCCGTCAACCATTGTAAGGCTTCGCTTTCATCTAATTCAATGCCCATGCGGTGGGCTGATTCCATGATACGTTGTAATTCAGCAGATGTTTTGGTTTGCGGGTCGCTCATAAGGTTTTCCTCCTCTAAGAAAATTTTGCGCAGGCATGGTTTTAGCGTTTGGCCAATAGCTGACGAAAGATTTCAGCTTGGTCTAGTGTGTCATCCAAGGCGTTGTGGGTTAGGGCTTGCCCGTTGAGGTATTGAGCTGAAAGACGCTCCATTTTTGTTTCTTCCCAAGAGACACCAGACATGCCCATATAAAAAGCTTTAATATCGAGCGCTTTGTGTCCAAAGGGATTGTATCCCACAAAGCGGTGAAAATAGTCATTGATGAACATCCAGTCAAAAGGGGCGTTAAAAGCTACGAAAATTGGCTGCCCATTTTCAGGGACTACTTCATTTACCCACTGCGCGAAGTTGGTCATGGCTTCTGCGGGCGAAAGTCCGTTATCTTGGAGTTCTTGTAAATCCAGATGGCATATTTCAATTGCCTCAGGGATGAAGTTGTTGTTCAAAGGTTGAATTTCAACGTAAAATTTTTTCCGTGGCTTGAAGACTGTACAAGCTCCAATAGATAGTAAGGAATAGTTGCGTGGGTTCGGGCCGGCGGTTTCTACATCTACCGAGATATAAATTTCATTGAGGGCTTTGGGCATAGTGTTGTTTTGGGGTTGCTATGTGTTTATTAGATAGTGGGTCAGATGGGTAAGCAATAAATTTATTCTAGCATAGTTTTGTGAAGATTGGAGATGGCTGGAAAATAGAGGACACTTTTTCTTATTAACCACATGTCATTGCGAACCCCCCGTTTTCGCTGTGTGTGCCGTTGGCAGAGGGTGCGGCACGCGCTCTGCGCCCCTTGCGGCGTTCTCCCCGATGGTAGACTGCCACGTCACAAAAAACGTTCCTCGCAGTGGCATATTGGTTTGGAAAGTGTCTACATATTTGTGAACCATCCCAAATTAAGCACATCTAAATAAATACCTGATAAAATAGTTCTTATGGATTTTATAAAGCGCAACCCGATAAAAACAGTAATTGCCTTCCTAGTCGTCATTACGGCCTGTTTTGTGGCTTGTTATCTGCTCTTAATTTGGAATCGTCCTTTGGGTGAACCGCTTGCCTTGCCCGCGCCCACCTATGGAGCTGCGGTGGCGACCACGGCAATTCTCGCGGAAGCCGAACCGAGCCAAGAATCCCAGCCTACTAAAACGCCGTTCCAGCCCGGGCCAATTTTCACACAAGTTCCAACAATCACAAACACGCCTACACTTACGTTCACGCCCACATTTACCCCCACGCCCGTATTCACTCCCACCCCGCAGCCGGTTTGCGGCGGCCCAGATTACATGAATATTCTCGTTACGGGAATAGCCGCTGAATATACTCTAAACGGACTTGCAGACGCGATCCGAATAGTTCACATTGATTTCCGAACTCAAAAGATAACTGTACTTCCTTTTCCGCGTGATTTATGGGTAGAAGTTCCCATTTCTATGTACGGCATCGAACCTATCTCGGTAAAACTCAATCAAGCGTATTACTACGGGACAGACGCGTTAAATTATTACGATGGAAGCGGAGGCGGTTCGGGGCTGATGGCCGAAACTTTGCAATACAATTTTGGTTTGCCCGTTACACACTACATATCGGTCAATCAAAACAGCTTTAGAACCATTATCGACTCTCTCGGCGGAATAGATGTCTGTTTTTCAGATAATATCTATCGCAAGCAATTTGAGCAGCCTGTTCTCTATTTAGCGGCTGGCTGCCATCATCTAACAGGAAAACAAGCTGAAATGGTCGCCCGCCACAGAATATCAATTGGCGATCTAGGCCGCATACAACACCAATCTATACTTCTAAAAGCCTTAATTGCTAACATACTCACGCCGTCTAACATTAAATACTTACCAAGCGTTGTAGATAACCTAAAAGGATACACCTCATTGTCTTTATCACCAGCGGATATTAGCGCTCTGCTGTGCCTGGCGGGGAAAATTGATACCCAGCAAGACATAATTTTTACGCATATTCCCAACGAAATGCTCGTACTCACTTGGCGTTATGACCAAACCCGTGGCGTGCAAACCTCTGTCCTGGTAGTCGATAACGAAGAAATGCGTGAATTAGTAGATGAATTTCAACGTGGAATTTGGCCTTAATTTATGGCATCAAAAAGATTTCAGTATTCACAGGAGTCGGTTTTTTCGAGAAACACAGCTTCTTATTGGATGAAACGTTTTTCACTTACTATCTAACCATCATCCCGTGCTATAATAAAAAAACTAGCTCCCCGACAGTTTTAATTTGGACACGGACTGACACTGATTTTCACGGATTCTTTTTTGTTTTTTTACAGAAAAACCCGCATTTTCCGTGTTTATCTGAGTCCGAAAAAAGCTTTTCTGCATAAGTGTCGGGGAACTAGAAAAAAAACAGATTTAGCCTTCTATTTCCCATATAACAGAATAAGGAGAAAGCCAAATGACAAGTCAGGGATTTGTACTTAGTGATGAACACAAAATGATTCGCCAGGCAGCACGCGATTTTGCTCGAAACGAGATTGCGCCAATAGCAGCAGAAATCGACGAAAGCGGTGATTTCCCCCTGGAGACAATCAAGAAAATGGGCGCGATGGGTTTCATGGGCATCCAAGTACCCGAGAAGTACGGAGGGGCCGAGATGGATACCCTGGCCTATGTTTTGGCTTTGGAAGAAATTTGCAAAGTAGACGCAGCCCATGGAACGATTATGTCTGTCAATAACTCGCTCTACAATTACGCCTTGCTCCGCTTTGGAACGGAAGAACAATGCCATAAATTCATGGCACCTGTTGCCATGGGAGAGAAAATTGGGGCCTACTCACTCACCGAGCCTATGTCAGGGTCGGATGCTGCTACCATGGTCAGCCGAGCGGTCAGGGATGGCGATGAGTATGTCATCAACGGGCGCAAATCCTGGATTTCCGGTGGGCCGGTAGCGGATTATGTGCTCCTCTTTACCATGACCGATCCCGACAAAAAACATCATGGAGTTACGGCATTCATGATTGAAGCCGATAAACCAGGGTTTATCCGTGGAAAAAAAGAACCCAAACTAGGCATTAGAGGCTCCGCGACCAGTGAACTCATTTTTGAAGACTATCGCTGCCCCGTTGAAAATCGCTTGGGAGAAGAGGGCGAAGGCTTCAAAATTAGCATGACTGTCCTCGACGCGGGAAGAATTGGCATTGCGTCTCAGGCACTGGGAATCGCTGAAGCGGCTTACGAGGCTAGCGTGGAATACGCTAAGGAACGGGATTCGTTTGGGAAAAAGATCGGCCAATTCCAGGGTATCAGCTTCAAACTAGCCGACATGAAAACGCGCATTGAGGCTTCTCGACTGCTTATTTATCAGGCCGCTTATACAAAAGATAAATGCCTGGAAAGTGGGGGACGATTCACGCTGGAAGCCGCCATGGCGAAGTTGTTCGCCTCTGAAACGGCCATGTTCTGCGCCCATGCCGCGGTGCAAATCCATGGCGGAATGGGCTACTCGCGAGAATTGCCCATCGAGCGTTATTTCCGTGACGCGAAAATAACCGAAATTTATGAGGGTACTAGCGAAATTCAACGCCTTGTCATTGCTCGCCTGGAGACAGGTTTACGGTAGCGGGCAAAACATTCTCCTCGCGAATCACCGGCAGGCATACTGGCATGAACTCTCCCTATACATTTTCCTAGCAAACAACTTAACTTTGTCTTTCTCCCCGGACATCAATCTAAACCAGAGACCGTTCGGGGAGATTACCTAATAGGCTAAGCAAGGAGTCATTTAGAGATTATTCACAAATATCTGCCGACCAAAGAGCCATCTTCCTCTGATAGTTGATAGAGAAAACATAACCCGACAGTTTTAATTTGGACGCGGATTGACACTTATTTTCACGGAAAAATCCGTGTTTATCCGAGTCCGAAAAAAGCCTTTCAGCATAAGTGTCGGGTAACTAGTAATCAAATTCTCTATCTACTGCATGAAATATTTCTCGAAAATGAAGAGGTTTTGAGAGCCTTATTAGTCTAACATACGCCGCGAAGCAACATAAAATGGTTTGGCTCATCTGTAAAAAATGTGCCAGGGCGACATAAATGTCGCGCTGCGTTCCGTAACGCAAGATTTACCTTGTCCTTTTGCGTAAATACTACACAAGAGCCAATGGCGTATATCATCGAAAACCCCGCGCCGCAAAAATTGATTGGCTTCTCGTTCCATTTACAAAATTAGCTAGACAAGTAAAATATGCCCCAACGACACTTAACCCCTCAGCCTCAACGCCCTTGGCTAATCATTATCCTAGTCTTAATAATTGGCGTCTTTGCCGGGATTCATTGGCTGAAATTTATCATCACGCTTCAACAGTGGGACGCGATTGAAAATGCCCCCATGCTAGTTTCCCCTCTCTACCTTGCCCTAACGGGCATAGGCTGGGGATTGGTAAGCATCCCCCTCATGTGGGGATTGTGGGTAGGCAAACCTTGGGCGCGTGTGGGAGTTCAAATTGCTGGCGTTCTTTACTTCTTAGCAATTTGGTTTGATGCCTTATGGATAGCCGCCACAGATATTGTGCAAACTCGCTGGCTTTTTGACTTAATCCTCTCTATTTTAGGATTAAGCATTCTCTTCGCCGCGACACATTGCCTCGCAAGCAAACGCTTCTTTAACAAAACATCACCACCAATCACACCATGAAAACTATAACCGAAAATCCAAAAGACCCTAAAATTGAACAACTTCGTGAATTAAAAGCCAAATCAAAACTAGGCGGCGGAAAAGAACGCATCAAGCGTCAGCACGAAAAAGGCCGCCTCACCGCCCGTGAAAGGTTAGAACTCCTCCTCGACAAAGGTTCGTTCCGCGAGACAGATCCTTTCGTTGTCCATCGCACCCACGACTTTGACCTCGACAAGACAAAAATCCTCGGAGATAGCGTGGTCACCGGCTGGGGAACAATCAACAATCGCCTAGTCTATGTCTTCTCGCAAGATTTCACCGTCTTTGGAGGCAGCCTGGGAGAAGTACACGCCGAGAAAATTGTCAAAATCATGGAGATGGCCATGCGAAACGGCGCCCCCGTGATTGGACTGAATGACTCTGGAGGAGCGCGTATTCAAGAGGGAGTGGTCTCTTTGGGCGGATACGCTGACATATTCTTGCGGAACACGCTAGCCTCAGGCGTTATTCCCCAAATTAGCGTCATTATGGGCCCCTGCGCGGGAGGCGCTGTCTACTCACCAGCCCTCACCGATTTCATTTTCATGGTGCGTGGTTCTTCATTCATGTTCATCACCGGGCCAGATGTCGTCAAAACTGTCACCCACGAAGATGTCACCTTTGAAGAACTCGGTGGCGCTGATGTCCACGCCGAAAAATCTGGCGTTTGCCACATCGCAGCCGATACTGAGGCCAATGCCCTTTTCCTCGTGCGAAAATTGCTTTCTTATCTTCCCCAAAACAACATGGAAGACCCGCCTTACGTCCCCACCAATGATAATATTCTTCGCCGAGAACCTGCCCTTAACACTCTCGTTCCCAATGACCCCAGCAAGCCATACGACATCAAAAAAGCCATTCAGTTAATTGTTGATGATGGCGAATTCTACGAGATACAAGAAAGATATGCCCAAAACATAGTCATCGGGTTTTCCCGTTTGGGAGGGCACTGCATTGGGATTGTCGCCAACCAACCCGCTGTCCTGGCTGGGGTACTAGATATACAAGCTTCAGAAAAAGCAGCTCGCTTTGTCCGCTTTTGCGACTCATTCAATATCCCCATCCTTACCTTTGTAGATGTGCCAGGCTTTTTGCCGGGAGTCAACCAAGAACACGGCGGCATCATCAGTTCTGGAGCTAAACTGCTTTACGCTTTTTGCGAAGCTACCGTTCCCAAACTAACGCTTATCACTCGCAAGGGATATGGTGGGGCCTACGATGTAATGAGCAGCAAACACATAAGAGGAGACATCAACCTCGCCTGGCCCAGCGCGGAAATAGCCGTCATGGGGTCAGAGGGCGCGGTAGAGATCATCTTCCGCAAAGAACTTGCCCAGGCCGAAAACCCAGTACAGCGTAAAAATGAATTGGTAAAGGAATACCGCGAAAAATTCACCAGTCCCTACATTGCTGCTTCCCGTGGATATCTTGACGATGTTATTGAACCTCGCGACACTCGCCCTCGGCTAATCAATGCCCTAGAAATGTTATCCAATAAACGTGACCACAATCCAGCCAAGAAACATGGAGGAATACCGCTTTAACGTTGAATGTTCTAACGCTAAAGCGTTTTAATGCCTATGTTTAAAAAGATTCTAATTGCCAACCGAGGAGAAATTGCCGTCCGCGTTATTCGCGCTTGCCGCGAATTTGATATTAAGTCTGTGGCTGTATACTCAGATATAGATAGGCACGCATTGCATGTCCGCTATGCCGATGAAGCCTATCGCTTGGGACCGTCCCCCTCGCGTGATTCATACTTGCGGGGAGAAAAGATCATTGCCATCGCTAAGAAATGCGGTGCTGACGCCATTCACCCGGGGTATGGCTTTTTGGCCGAACGAGCCGATTTTGCGCAAGCTTGCCAGGATGCGGGGTTAGTGTTCATTGGCCCTCCGCCTTCCTCCATTGCTTCCATGGGAGATAAACAAGCAGCGCGAGCTACAATGACCAAAGCCAATGTCCCTGTGGTTCCCGGCACAGACGGCCAGGGAAACCTTACTAACGAGGAACTATTGGCTGTTGCGCCTGAAATTGGCTTTCCGCTCTTGGTCAAGGCCACGGCTGGCGGGGGCGGAAAAGGTATGCGCGAGGTACACGACCTAAAGCACATGCCCAACCTGCTCAACGCCGCTCGGCGCGAAGCAGAAGCCTCTTTTGGGAACGGAAACGTATACCTAGAAAAACTTATCCAAGGGGCACGTCATATTGAAATTCAAATTTTGGCCGACCAGCACGGGAACGTGATCCACCTTGGGGAACGGGAATGTTCCATTCAACGGCGACACCAAAAATTGCTGGAAGAGGCACCCTCCCCATTTGTGGGCGAAGACGAAGATCTGCGTCAACGCATGGGCACGGTAGCCGTTCAGGCAGCTCAAGCCGTTGATTATGTGAACGCCGGGACGATTGAATTCCTGGTCGATAAAGACAAAAATTTCTACTTTTTAGAGATGAATACCCGCCTTCAGGTTGAGCACCCTGTCACTGAAGCCGTGACAGGGGTAGATATTGTTAAAGAGCAAATTCGGATTGCCGCTGGATATAAACTTGCTCATTCCCAAGAAGAAATCAAAATGAAAGGCTGGGCAATAGAATGTCGCATCAATGCTGAAGACCCATACCGTAACTTTATCCCCTCCACAGGCATTATCTCTCAGGCCATGCTCCCCGCCGGCCCGGGAGTGCGAATTGATAGCGGCGTTTACGCTGGATTTGCTATTTCACCTTATTATGATGCTCTAATGGCTAAATTGATTGTCTTTGAGGAGAATCGCGAACAAGCCATTTCTCGGATGAGGCGCGTCTTAGAAGAATATAAAATTGTAGGCATGCAAACGAATACCCCTTTTCACCAATACATGATGCGTAATCCCAAGTTCATAGCCGGAGATTTCGATACGCAATTTGTTGAAAGAGAGCTTCCCATGCAAATAAAGGATGAAGGCAGCCAACCTGAGGTCGCCGCTTTGGCCGCCGCGCTGGCTTTTCATCAGCAAACACAAAGGTCTACGTTGGTTATTCAACGCGCCAAACGAGATACCAGCAACTGGAAATGGGTTGGTCGCTGGGAACGCACGCAACGCTAGAGGAAAACACATGAAGTACATTGCCAAAATTGAAAACCAGGAATTTACTGTAGAAATCATTGACGAAAAACACGCGGTGGTTAACGGAGAAGTTCGCGAGATAAACTTTGAGTCAATCCGGGGGCATTCAACTTTCTCATTGCTAGTGGATGGCAAATCGTATGAGGCCAATATTTATCAGGAAAACGGGGAATGGGAAGTTCTCATGCGAGGAAGGCGTTACTCGGTGCAGGTAGACGATGAACGTGAGCGCCAACTAAGAGCCGCGGCTGGGGCTTCGCGTCCCCCCAAAGGCGATTTTTACCTCAAATCACCCATGCCTGGCTTGGTAGTACAAATCCCAGTTCAAGAAGGCCAAGAGATAGAAGAAGGTGATGTATTGCTTATCTTGGAATCAATGAAAATGCAAAATGAGCTAAAATCCCCGCGCGCGGGTGTAGTCTCTCGAATTTTAGTTACCCCCAACGAAAACGTGGAGCGGAAACAAACGCTGCTTAGCGTAAAATAACCCCAAGCGTTTGATACAAGGGATTGCGTCTCCGAGGATTGGCCCTTTGCTCCTCCTCTAACCAACTAAGAGGCACATCTCCAAAAGTCGCAACTCACTCATCCCCAGCGACTTGGCCGGTTACGTATACAAAAAAACGCCGCCCACTGGCAGCGTTTTTTTTGATTTAAATTCCTAGCTAAAAAATAAAGGCGACGATCGGATTCGAACCGATGATGAAGGTTTTGCAGACCTCTGCCTTACCACTTGGCCACGTCGCCAGAAAATAAAAGAAGCTGACAGTGAATGGCTATTGGTATCTCAGCCATTTGCCATCAGCCACTATGGTGAAACTAGAGCGGGCGACGAGATTCGAACTCGTGGCCTTCTCCTTGGCAAGGAGACGTTCTACCACTGAACTACGCCCGCAAAACAGTGCCGAGAGCCAGAATCGAACTGGCGACACCGCAATTTTCAGTCGCGTGCTCTACCAACTGAGCTATCTCGGCATGCGCTTGGTTGCCCAAAACGCAACGCTCATTCTACTCGCTTGACCAAAGATTGTCAAGCAGAGCAAAGCGTTGGAGTGTGCTAAAATATTGTTAGACGGCGAGAGGAAAGGCAGCCCGCATTTGGCACAATTTATCCCAGGCCGAGGGAGCACTCAAAGGTTGTTGGAAAACTCTGCCCCCACCCTGCCTCCCCCAAATGCGACAAAAAACGGTCGAATTTAGGGGAGGTGAGCAACTTCCCCCCAAA
>Ga0164318_10003853_pt1 | contig 14297 bp, 12 predicted proteins | sample GuaBasSedimGuay9_FD_113734 | JGI IMG/M metagenome (GOLD analysis project Ga0164318, IMG submission 113734) | Subseafloor sediment microbial communities from Guaymas Basin, Gulf of California, Mexico - Guay9, Core 4571-4, 0-3 cm | ecosystem: Environmental > Aquatic > Marine > Hydrothermal vents...
GGGGCCTGGTCAAGTTGCGTTTCTATATGCGCCTTAATTTTTCCAAGGACCTAATACGATCTGAAAAGAGTTTTGCGCAGGTTGGGCAGTATTTGTGATGTTCCTTTATGTCTGTATGGGCTGCGGTTCTCTGTTCAACGTGAGCCAAAAATTTTTGGGAAGCAAAGTACTTTCCGCATGCCTCACATCTTATCAATTGGTGAACACCGATGATTTCGTCTCGGATGGAGATAGTGCGCACCCCATCTTTGTCTTCCAGTTTTATGGCCCCGGTGGGGCAGATATTGGCGCAGGTGCCGCATCCGATACACAATCCTTCTGTAGGAACAACATAACTGAGGTTTCCTCTTTTTTCCATTTTTAGAGCGCCCGCACCGACTACCTCATTGCACACCCTTATGCAGAGCCTGCATCTGACACAGTCATCCGGTGGTGGACCCAAGTCGATCCCATGTTCTTTTGCCAACTCCCTTATATACTTTGACTCTGGGGCCATTGTCAGGAGATTTTGAAATGCCCTCTTTCTGGCCTCCATTACGCTCGGGCTGTCTGTGATAACCCGGAGACCTTCTTTAACTTTCAGGATGCAGGAAAGCAGGATACGTGACTTACCGGTAGGAGAAATAACCTCAACAGCGCACAGTTTACATGCACCAATCGGCCTGAGAGCTTCATGGTAACATAGGGTGGGAATCTTGAAACCATTGGCCCTTGCAACGCGAAGTACGGTTGTACCTTCTTCGGCCTCGATCCGTCGGTCATTTATGGTAATAGTGGGCATAATCAGTAACTCCAGAGCATCTGCAGGTAGACACCGAGATCGGAATTGTGCCTAAGCCTAATGCGGATTTTTACGAATTAGTCTTTTTTTGCTCTTTCAAGATCCTGTAAGTATTCCTCAAGGTAGTGTACGTCAGCGGTCAAGGCACCTACTTGTTCATGTATCAGGTCGCAGATGTATAATATGGTCGTGACCTTACCTTGTTCAACCACCGGTAAGTGCTTGATACCCGTTTGGAGCATCAAAGAAATGGATTGCTCCAAACTGTCATCCGGGCTTGCTACAATCAATTTGTTGGTCATGGCTTCCCTGAGAGGAGTACGCAAAAACCTCTCCCGGCCGAATTTCTTATAAGCCTTTATTATGTCTTTTTCCGTGAATATACCTGCGGGTCTTTCATTCTCTTCCACAATAAGTGCGCTAACATCCTTTTCTATCATTAACTTGACCGCTTCCTCGACCGGGTTCTCACTGGATATTTTAAAGGACTTACGGCCTTGGCGATCTATAAGCTCCCGCAATTTCACGATGTTAGCCCTCCCTTAGAGAAGCATAGTAGGTTAATACTAAGGAGTAAAGACGCTTATCAGTCCAAAGGTCTCAGGCAGTCCTGGGGAAACCTGAAAGTTCCCTTTCCCTCCAGGGTAACTTCTATGAGGGCGTCCGGGTCGTTTTTAGTTGTATCCGGGTCCGTTATAACTCCGTGCATTCCTATGTATTGATCCATATAGGGTTCCCAACTCTCATCTTCCGACTTCCTATAAATTTCTACCTTTTGCCCTTTGTGAAATGGCATTTTCTTACTCCTTTCCTCCTATCTTATAAATCGAGGTGGAGGAGGGGAAATTTCCACATGTCCTTCGGCTGCCTTTTTCCGTGCACAATCAAGGCATATTAGATGGCCCTTGAGATGCGGACTGAGCCCTTCGAGTTTTTTGGTGACAAAATCGTGATATCTTTCCGTGCCTATCACCTTGCCGCATATTTCGCACTTTTCCACCTTAAGGCGGTTAAGTACAGTTCCACATAGGTAGAGGATTCTCTCATCTCCCTTGTCCTCAATGCGCATAGCACCTGTTGGACAATTGGCGGCGCATGCACCGCATAAGATGCACCTTTCAGCAGCTACTCTAAAATCCGTGTGGCCAGGATGATCAAAGTCCAAGTAACCCATCTCCAATGCGTTTATTCCCATTTTCCTGCACACTTCCTGACACGTTCCGCATCTCACGCATATATCACATCGTAGGCATCGCCGGGCTTCCTCCCTGACCTTGCTTTCCGGTAGCCCCAGTTCGGCCTGTTGAAACGTGACTCGCCTCCTCTCATAACTTAGCATCGGCATTTCAGGTCGCCGTAAGGTCATTTTTGTTGTTGCGGGCACTTCGATGCATTCCAGTCGAGCCCTTCTGATGGGGATCGGGGGCATTTCGGGTTGTGGAAGCCCCAGTAGATATCTGTCTATAGCCTCGGCGGCCCTCTTCCCCCCTCCTATTGCTTCGACCACAGTGGCAGGGCCTGATACAACATCACCCGCAGCAAAAACTCCCTCTATGTCAGTCTGCATGGTTGCAGTTGCAACGGATATGGTGTCTCGCCTTGTCCATTTGAGATCAGAGAGTTCTTCGAGACCCGTATGGTCCACAACCTGACCTATTGCTGGGATAACCGCGTCCACCTCAAGTTGAAATTCGCTGCCTTCCACGGGAACAGGTCTGCGTCTGCCACTGTCATCTGGCGGACCCAATTCGGTCCTTTGGCATACCAAGGACTTTATTTTCCCATTTTCTCCCTTTATCTCCAATGGGACTGTCAGGAATAGGAACTGGACCCCCTCTTCTTCTGCCTGTTCAACCTCCTCGATGTTTGCAGGCATATCTGCCCTGCTCCTTCTGTACAGCACAGTGACCTGCCTGCACCCGAGTCTTATGGCAGTGCGGGCGGCATCCATAGCCACGTTTCCGCCTCCGATTACCGCAACCTTTTTTCCTGGGGGGCGTCTTTCGCCCAGTGCGACGTTTCTTAAAAAGGTTATCGCATCTATTACCTGTGGGTAATCATCTTCACCGGGTATCCGCAGTTTGTAAGATGAGTGGGCCCCTATTGCGATTAATATGGCCTCAAATCCCTCTTGTTTCAATTCCTCCAAGGTCACGTCTACCCCGATCTTGGTGTTGAGTCTAAACTCTACGCCAAGATCTTCAATCATAGCCACTTCGCGGTCTATGACCTCTCTAGGCAAGCGATACCTTGGAATGCCCACCATCATCATGCCGCCTGCCACCGGCAAGGCATCAATTACCGTGACAGCGTAACCCCTGAGTGCCAGATAGTAAGCAGCGGTCAATCCAGCTGGACCGGCCCCTATAATGCAGACCTTTCTATTGTTCTCCGGGCCTTTCTCGGGGTTTACATAAAGCTCATCTGACATGGCACGTTCTGCGGCAAATCCTTTTAAGTCTTTGATGGCGATCGGCTGGTCTACTCGCCCCCTGACACACATGAACTCGCAGGGGTGGGTACAGACCAGCCCGCATATCCATGGAAACGGATTGTCCTTCCTTATGAGTTCAATGGCCTCTGCGTCTTTACCTTGGCCTATCAATGTGACGTAACTAGGCACATCTATTCCAGCAGGACATGCCATCTGACAGGGGGCGGGTCTTATGCGGATACAGTCCTCAGTCGCGCAATTTTTACTTTCAATGTGGCTTATGAAGACCTCTCTATGAGTTTCTAGCATTACTGCCAGCATTGAACCCGCAGAAGAGCATTTTTCCTGTTGCTCCTCCGAGTTCAGCTGGGAAGCTAAAGAGACTAAACTGGAATAATGTTCATTGCCTGCCATGCCGAATGAAATGTCCTTCAGTAGCATTTGAGCCTCTTCGGCAAGGCGTCTGCACTTGGCATTCGGGAATCCCCCCGTGTTGATCATATGGGTGAGATCGTCTAGGGTTTTCTTTACCGGGCATATGTTGAAAGACATTTTTTCCCCGAATTGTTCAGTTTCTGTTATTCGAGGGCTGCCATGGCCTTTGCATACCGCTCTCTTCTAATGGGAGGAATCTCCTCGGCCGTCCCAAAATGAAGGCAATGAGTCGTGCAAACAGTTACGCATGCGGGCTTCAACCCTTGGTCCAGCCTATCCTTGCAATAGTCACATTTGACGGCCTTTCCGGTTTCAGGATTCCACTGGGGCGCTCCCCATGGGCATGCGGTCATACAGGTCTTGCATCCAACGCAAAGGCTTTCATCCACGAACACTATCCCGTCTTCGGGCCTTCTTTGCATTGCCCCGGTCGGGCAAGCTGCTACGCACCAAGGATCTTCGCAATGAAAGCACGGCATAAAGGTGTAGCTGGCCCTTGGAAGATTTCCAATGAACCTCGGACCTATTGTTATGATTTGGCACAACTTGGGCCCAACTGGAAGTCCCTTATTTGTTTTGCACGCAACCTCGCAACTGCGGCACCCGATGCACTTTTTGCTGTCTTGGAATAGATAATATTTGCTCATCCTTATCCTCCCCAGGAAATATATAACCCTTTTAGGCCCTTTTCACCTTAACAAATGTGTCATGGAAGGCAGGACTCCCTCCTATCCTATCAGTAATGTTCTTGATCAAGACCGAGTCGTTCAGTCCCTTGTTAAAGGACCTTGTTGCAAAAGCGGCCTCGTGTCCAAACCCATGCAGCATAAATACCGCTTCCGGGTGAATAAGGTCGGTCACATAAGCCTTAATGAATCCAGATCCCACCTCGGAAGAGACCTCCACGAGGTCACCGGTCTTTATGCCGAGTTTTTCTGCCTCCTTAGTATTTATCCACAGGTGGTTTTCAGGGACCAGTTCGTTCAAATAGGGGTTGTTTTGAGTTGACACGTGCGTATGAGCTGCGCAACGACCTACGGTTAAACGAAATTCACCTTCTGGTGGCGACGGCATCGACTCATAGGCGGGAAAGGATTTGAATCCGGCATTTTCCAGCAGGGATGATACGAATTCAATTTTACCTGATGGGGTCTTGAATTTTATCCCGTCCTTTCTATCCCAAAAAATTTGCTTATCCGTGTATGCTACGAATCCCTTTTCTTTGAAATCTTCCAGGTAAAATCCGGTACCCTCAAGTTGCCACCGCACCAGATCTTCCATTGTGTTATAGGGAAAATATTTTTCCAAGCCGAGCCTTTCGGCAATCTGTTTTAAGATGATTGGTCCAGGCCGCGTATCATAACGGGGTGTCACAGCCTGGTGACGCAAAAACATTTGCGGTTTGAGCCCATTGGCTTGTTGAATGGAATCCATCCTTTCCAAGAACATGGATTCGGGCAAAATAACATCAGAATACCAGGCTATGTCACTGTAATTTATTTCGATCGAAACGATTAGGTCCAGCTTGTCCAATGCCTTCTTGGTTTGGTTTGTGTCCGGGATTGACATAAGTGGATCAAACCTGTAGGCAAACAGGGCCTTTATGGGGTAAGGGTCCTCTTCTAGTATTGCGTACGGCAATATCTGCCCAACTCCGTGATTGGGATCCGGGAGGGGAAAGTCATTAGTTCCCACCTTGTCAAATCGGACCTGTTTTACTTCCGGAAGGTCCTGTTCTGTAAGCTTGCGGGCCGGCTTGCCGCCCACTTCGCCGGGCCCCTTTTTTATGAAAAGCCCACCTTTAGCCTCAATACTTCCCATTAGTGCATTGAGCATAAGAATGGAGCGGCGCATGTATATCTCGTTTGTGTGGTGGGCACCACGATATCCGAAATGGAATATTACCGAAGGCTTGTCTTGGCCCAGTTCCCTTGCCAAGGATATAATTTCGTGCGCCGGGATACCCGTTTCTTTCTCAGCCCATTCGGGGGTATACTGCTGAACAAATGACTTAAGCTCGGAAAATCCCTGCGCCCACCTGTCTATGAAATCTAAATCATAAAGACGCTCTTTTATAATTACGTGCATTAACGCGTAATTTAGAGCCAAATCTGTCCCAGGGCGAATCATTAGATATCGACTAGCCTTAGTGGCGGTAACCGTGACCCGTGGGTCTATATAAGTAAGCTTGGCACCATTATCTAAGGCCTTCATAAGGTTGTTAACAGCCTTAACCTCTATGGCCTCGAAAAGATTGCGGCCGTACATAACGATGTGCTTGGTATTTGCGTAGTCGAAATTCATCTGGGCGTCAGTGTACCCGAACAAGGATCTTCCCGCCGTGTTTACAGACCCCTTGCATATAGCATCGTGGGTGAAATGATTTGGAGAACCAATGGCCCGGAGAAATGTCTTGCTCACGTGGGTGCTGAGTTGCGTCCTTTCGCCAAGTACTACACTGTGGCCTCCATACTCATTGATGATTTTCCTGAGCCTATCAGCGACGAAATTGAGGGCCTCGTCCCAGGAGGCCTTTTTCCATTTCCCCGAACCTCTTGGTCCAGTACGAATCATGGGCGATTGAACCCTTTCATGATCGTACAGGAGGGCAATGCCGGCCATACCCCTTGGACACAGGCTACCCTCCATGCCTGCTACATGGGGGTTCCCTTCCAGCCATTTCACCCTATCATCCTCCACAACGACACGGATAGGGCAACGAACAGAGCATCCGAAACAAATACTGTATACCTCCTTTTGCATGATCCCCCTCTCTTGTTAAGAATGTTTGACGGAAGCGGTCAAAACCGAATTAAATTTCTAGTGATTGGCTATATAATTTTTTGTTTGTTGAAATACTATATGTAACTTTTTCAATCAGTTAGCAGGCTTCAAGCAAAAGGAGTTTATCTCCGCGCAGCCTAAACGTCAAGGTAAAACTGAACAAATCGGCCCATTCGGAGTGGGGTTTTGCTTGACATTTGGGGGAAGAAGGGTAGGCTTTAGTTACTTTGGCAGGTATTGGGAGGTCTGACAAAAACGAATCCTGGCACAGGTGAAGCAATGAAGGCAGCACGAAATAAGCGTTATTGGGGGATATGGGGCATTTTTCTTTGTCTTTTTATTATCGTTTCCTGCGGGTCCATCCACGAGGTACAGGTGGTCTACCAACTACCGCCCCCTGGTAAAGTCCTGCAAGGTAGGAAAGTGGTTTTTAGGTTCGTGGATCAGCGCCCCAGTAAGGACTTCCTGAAGCCAAACGCAAAAAAAGAACTCAAGCATTTTTCGACCGATGTGTCATTTGCTGTTGCAAAGTACAGAGAGGCAGGGTTTAAGCTCGGCCCGTATACACCTGCCGATGCCATAAGGGACGCATTCAAGCGGAGGCTCGAGAATGATGGGCTGGTATTGGTCAGTGAAGCCGGCGAAGTGGTACCGGAGTTAGAAATCGTGCTCGAGGATTTTTCACTTGACTATATTGAAAGACAATGGGCTGCTTCCATCTCCTATGAAGCGCGACTCAAGAAGGGTGGCAGAGTTCTCGCCACTCAAACCGTATCCGCAAATGCGCAGAGGTATAAGATCCTGCGTAGAGAAGGGGCCGACAAAGCCGTTACGGACGTGTTCAATGAAACGGTCAACAGACTGGATCTTGTTAAGCTGTTCAGGGATGCTCGACTTTTATAAGTGGACTTTTGCATTTTAGCGAGATTCCTGAGCAATGGTATGGACCCTTTCCCTATCTATTTCTTCTTTTGCTCCCTCCGAGTTTTTGTTTTGACAGAATTTTGCCGATAGGAACCAGTAGGACTGAAAATTGGCACCCGTTACTGGGTTGTGCTGGATTTTATCAGCCTATTTTGGGCTACCCACCTGAAAGGGGTAAGTGGCAGTGGAGAAGACAGCTACTGAATTCAATGGAAACGATGCCCTAAAACAAGAACATAAAAGCCATGGCCTTACAAGTTGGCTCAAGGCACGATTTTTCGGGCCAAAGATTCAAGACATCAAGGAAAGAAAGCAACTCGAAGCTGAACTGGCGGACCTCAAACAAGTGGGGCGCTATGAAATAGTGGGAAAACTGGGCCAGGGCAGCATGGGAATGGTATACCTGGGCAAGGATCCATATATTAAGAGGGATGTGGCGATTAAGATCTCTCGTCCGTCTCGGGGCTTGGCAAGGGAGGAAGTAGATAAGTACAAAGAAAGATTTTTTATTGAAGCCCAATCCGCTGGCCGCCTTACGCATCCCAACATTGTTGCGATTTATGATGCCGGAATCCAAGAGGAATTTTGCTATATTACAATGGAATATATTGATGGCCCCACCTTGCACCGTTTTTGCAAAAAAGAGAATCTATTGCCGGTCAGCAAGGTGATCGAGATCATCTTTGTTGTGTGTAGAGCCTTGGACTATGCCCATCGAAAAGGTATTGTTCATAGAGATATCAAGCCTTCTAACATTATGATAAATAGCTCGGGAGCTGTAAAGATAACAGACTTTGGAATAGCTCACGTCGATTCCAGCCAGAGCTCACCAACTGGACTGGTGGGATCGCCGTGCTATATGTCCCCGGAACAAGTAAAGGAAGAGCCCATAATAGACAAGAGCGATATTTTCTCCCTCGGATGCGTGCTCTATGAGTTATTGACGGGGTCTAAAGCCTTTTTCGGAGATAATTATTTTTCTATTCTTTACAAAATAACTCACGAAGAACCGGCTCCGCTAAACAAGATTCGCCCCGACTTACCAGAGATACTCCAAAAAATAGTCTCAAAAGCCTTAACAAAAAATCCCGAGAAGCGGTATCAGACATGCCTTGACTTTGCGTACGACTTGAGGGTTGCTCTCAGGGGCCTTAAGGGCGGCGTGAAAAGGTCTAAAGCAGAGGATGTGGTAGATTACGTGTACCAAGTTCCATTTTTTGAAAACTTTACAAGAGAACAGGTAAGGGAAATACTGATGGCCAGCAACCTGGTAAAGGTGCCTAAAGGAAAGGTAGTGGTATCAGAAGGCGAAATCGACGACTCCTTTTATATAATATTGAGTGGGGCGGCAGCGGTGCGCAAAGACGGCAAGACTCTCGCTATCATAGAGCGAGGGGAGTGCTTTGGCGAAATGGCCTACCTCAGCGGCCAGACCCGCGCAGCCACCGTTGTAGCAACTACCGATTCCATCCTCATGAAAATAAGTGCCACACTGCTCGACCGCTCACCAACCGATATTCAACTTCTTTTCCTCAAGCAGTTTGCCATGACCCTCCTCACTCGCCTTGCAAAGAGCAACCAACAAAAAACTTGATGAAATCCTCATGAGAGGGTTGAATAGTGGGAAGGTCGATTCCTGCTGAGGTATGGAAAACAGGGGGATGCCTCTTTCCAAGGTGGCGTCTGTTTCTCTTGGTAACAGGACCAATAGGGTAAAGGATGAGGTCCAGGTGAGAAAAGGGCATCGAGTTTGAGATGGATAGCTCTAAAAATCTACATGCGGTGAGTCTTGGGTGTCCTAAGAATCTGGTGGACACCGAGCACATGCTCGGGCTGTTGGTGGCCTCAGGATACGTTTTAACTCAAGACCCAGAAGACGCGGACCTTGCCCTTGTGAACACCTGCGGTTTTATTGAGGAGGCGGTAAAAGAGAGCATTGACACCATATTAGGGCTGGCACAGTTGCGAAGGCTAGGAAAGATATCTCGCCTGGTCGTTACCGGGTGCTTTGTCCAGCGTTATGGGTATAAGCTCCAGGGTCTGATACCTGAGGTGGACGTGTGGCTGGGGACCGGGCAGTTTGAGAAGGTGGTACGGTATTTGGAAGGATCTGAGCGAGGTTTCTATCTGAGCAGACCGCAAACCGTTCCAGGTAGTGAGTTGCCCAGACTGCGCTGCACGCCCTTTTATACCTCTTATTTGAGAATTGCGGAAGGGTGTTCCCACCATTGTTCCTTTTGTATGATTCCTAAACTTCGTGGGAGGCTGCGAAGCAGGCCGATGGAATCCGTTTTGGCCGAGGCAAGGCAGTTGGCTGCAGAAGGCGTAAAAGAGCTGAACATTGTTGCCCAGGACATCACCTCTTACGGAGCTGATTTGGGCCTCAGATGGGGCCTTGAGAGCATTATTGAAAAGCTCGCAAATATTGAAGGCATCAAGTGGATACGCCTCCTATACGCTTACCCCTCAGGAATTTCTGAGCGTTTGTTGGATATCATGGAATCCGTGGACAAGGTGTGCCCCTACTTGGACATCCCATTTCAGCACGTAAGTGAGCGGATTCTTGTTGCTATGGGCCGGGGTGCAGATGAGTCGCCGAGGCACCTCATAGAAAGAATACGAAAAAGAAAACGGGATATCACCATTCGAACCACGCTTATGGTGGGGTTTCCGGGGGAAAGTGAACAAGAATTTGAGGAACTCAAGGAATTCGTGCTGTGGGCAGAACTGGACCGCCTGGGCGTGTTCACGTATAGTGAGGAGAAGGGTACCAGGGCAGCGAGGCTTAAGGGAGGTGTGCCCAAGGGGGTCGCCAATAGGCGCCGTTCTGAGATCATGCAAATACAGGCAGAGATCTCCCTTGCCAAGAATCAAAAGATTATCGGCAAGGAGTTACCTGTTTTGGTAGAAGGGGTGAGTGAAGAGACTGACCTCCTGCTCAGGGGGAGAACACAGCAAATGGCGCCCGAGATCGACGGGCAGGTCTTAATTAATAAAGGAATGGGTGTTGAGGGAGAGATTATGCGGGTAAGAATTACCGAGGCATATCATTATGATCTTGTGGGAGAGATAGTCCGGTAAGATGCCGGAGTTTTTGAATAGACGACTTGGGCTAATTTGTATAATATGGACTTGTTAATTAATTGATACACCTGGGACATCAAGACCCCCTTCATAACATGGAACAGGTAAGAAGCGACTCAATAGACACGAGAGATCAAGAGATCCTGGCCAAGTATTCGTATCACTTTGAGCGGATAGAGCGGGAACTGGCGCGGGGCCTGAGTTCCAAAGTCGATGCGATTGAACAGATGGGCAGGCATTCACTTCTTGGCCAAGGCAAGCGCCTCAGGCCTCTTATCTTTGTGCTGTGTTGCCGCCTATTCGGCAACCATAGCGAAGGCATGTACAAGCTTTCGACGGTTTTCGAATATATACACACGGCCTCACTGTTACATGATGATGTTTTGGACAATGCCGAGGTAAGGCGCAAAAAACCTTCAGCCAATACCCTTTGGGGCAATCATGCGGCAGTACTCGAGGGAGATTTTCTTTATTCCAAGGCCTTTGACGTGGCGGTAAATTACGCTGACCTGAATTTTTTCAAGAAATTGACCGAGACGACTACAATAATGGCCGAGGGACAGGTATTGGAGCTTCTCCATGAAAGGGACTGGGGTCTGGCCCCTGAGATTTACTTTGACATTGTATATTCAAAGACCGCAGTGTTGATATCCGCCGCATGCGCCTGTGGGGGGATAGTATCGGGAGCAAGACCCGATGAGCTTGCCCGCTTGGAGGGATTCGGAACAAACATGGGGATCGCGTTTCAATTGGTAGACGACATACTGGATTACACCTCCACACAGAAGGTATTTGGCAAACCTGTGGGCAAGGATCTCTTGGAAGGGAAAGTTACTTTGCCCCTGATTTATACGCTTGCTGCCATTCCCAGGTCTGAGCGAGATGAGGTCTTTGAGCTTCTGGAAGACCTAGGCAGGAATGAAGAGGCGCTGGCGAAGGTGATTGATCTTGTAAGACACAATGGAGCCCTGGCCCGCGTCAAGGCCGAGGCGGAAGCATATGTGGCGAGGGCAACAGAGCAATTGAAAGGTTTCCCATACTCCGAGGCAAGAGAAAGCCTTCTTGAGCTCAATCAATACATTGTGACCAGATCTTTTTGATCTTTTCAAGCATCAAAGAACGATAGCAAGGTGGTCCGAGGCCACCGTAATTTCTCCATCAAAATGCTTGCGGCATGCCTGCCCGATCTCAGTTGCCAAACACTCAGGGTAGAAATGGGTTAAGATGAGCCTCTTTACTCCGGCCTCTTTTGCAATAATCCCCGCCTCTGCAGGAGTAAGGTGGCCACGAACTTTTTCGCCTTCGGGAAACGAGGCCTCCAAGATTAACACATCAGCATTTTTTGAGAGTGTTACCAGATCCTCTGAGACGTCTGTGTCCCCTGAGTAAACCAGACTCTTACCTCTGTTGTTGTCAATCCTGATCGCCATACTTTCTTTTGTATGCCGGGTTGAACAAACTTTGAAATGAAGCTCGTTCCACTCAAGAGTTGCCTGATGGAGTGTGTCGAGTTCGGCGATGTGTATTAGCTCAACAGGCAGGTCTAGGGATGGCGCAAAGGCCTCCTTAAGCTTACCGATAAAATTCTTTAGACCAGGAGGCCCAGCCAATTTGAATGGTTTACGGATATTTAATATTTTTGGGTATTTGGTGGCAAACAAGAAGTGAACCAGATCCGCTGTATGATCTGGATGGAAATGGGTGATCCAGATGAGCTCAAGTAGCTCAAATTTTATGCCCATAGCTGTAAGGGCCCTGAGACTGCCCGGGCCTAAATCAAATACGAACCAGTGACCATGCCAACGTATGGAGATACAAGGAGATCCCCTGTTCCCGGAGGGTATACCAGTACCCGAACCAACAATATTGATATAGATTTCCTCGTTTATGCCCATTTGCCAGCCTTTCTTCACAAAATCGAGAGGTTAAAAATAAAATACTTTTTTTGTTAGAGTTAACTTTTAACTTGCTTAGCTAAGAATATAAAACTTTATAAAAATTTGATAAAATATTGACATATTAGGCAAAGTCCAAATCCAGAAACTCACCACTCTGTACAGGAAGTATCGAAATAATTTTGCCTTCTTAAAAAGGTAATAATGTTAACGATTTAGACTGCAGAGATTAAAAACAAAAAAAAACGACTAGTCAACATTTATTCCACATCTTTTTTCTTGACACATACTAGAAATTCGATATAAGAATGCTTGTTCAAAAAAGCACAAGATCTTTGTGGTTGGGGGAAATATAAAATAATTTCAGTTGGGTTTCGTCCCAACGACCATGATCCGGCGAACAATCCCTCGGGATCAAGCTGGGCTGGATTATGAAAATACTTCAATGAAAAAAGGAGGTCTGCGTATGTCTAATCTTATTCCACCTCATGGCAAAGAAGAGAGATTGATGCCATTGCTCCTCAAGGGAGACGAGCTTCAAGCAGAGATCAAAAAAGCCGAGGGCCTAAAATCAATCAGAATTACGTCAAGGGAAACTTCCGACCTGATTATGATGGGTATTGGCGCCTTTACACCCCTGACAGGGTTCATGACAAAGGCTGACTGGCAGGGGGTGTGCGATAAATTCACCATGGCCGACGGCACCTTTTGGCCGATTCCCATAACTGTATCCACAGACGATGAAGAGATAAAAGAGGGCGATGAAATCGCCCTGATCGACGACGAGACCGGTACCCTTATGGCTACCATGCAGGTCTCGGAAAAATACACAATTGATAAGGAGTATGAGTGCAAGGCGGTATTCAGAACCACGGACACCGAGCATCCGGGGGTGCAGAAGGTAATGGCCCAGGCCAAGTACAATCTTGCCGGCCCGGTAAAGGTTCTGAGTGAGAGCTATTACCCTGAAAAGTTCAAAGGGATTTACCATAGGCCGGAGGATAGTCGCAAGATCTTTGAGGAAAAGGGGTGGAAGCGGGTTGCCGCACTCCAGCTCCGCAATCCAATGCACCGTTCCCATGAGTACCTTGCAAAGATAGCTGTGGAGATAATGGACGGTGTTTACATCCACCAATTGGTGGGTAAGCTGAAACCGGGAGATATTCCTGCAGACGTTAGAGTGAGGGCGATTCAGGCCCTAGTGGATAATTATTTTGTCAAGGACACCGTGGTTCAGGGCGGCTATCCAATGGAAATGCGGTATGCCGGGCCACGTGAAGCCTTGCTTCACGCCACCTTTAGGCAGAATTACGGTTGTAGCCACATGATAATAGGAAGGGACCATGCAGGTGTGGGCGACTATTACGGCCCGTTTGATGCTCAAAAGATTTTCGACGAGATACCTAAAGGCGCACTGAAATGCCAGAATCTGAACATCGACTGGACATTTTACTGCTTCAAGTGTGAAGGGATGGCATCCATGAGGACATGTCCACACGGCAAAGAGGATAGGCTTCTGCTCTCGGGAACCATGGTCCGCAAGACCCTTTCAGAGGGTGGTGAGCTTCCTCCTCAATTCTCGCGGCCCGAGGTGCTTGAGATTCTCAAGGAGTATTACCAGGGCTTGGAGGAAAAGGTGGAGATTAAGCTCCATGGAGCAGCTACCGGTGAGGTAAAGAAAGATTAATGGTGTCGGGCCTCCTGATCCGGGAGGCCCTTTATTGAAGAAGGAAACAATCTGAAGCCCACATTAGAAAGGAGGTGTAATTGAGGGGAGTTTAGGTGAATAACCATCAGAAGCACAAGAACTGTAAATCTGTTGAAATCAGGAGGTGTAATAATGCCAAGTTTTGTAATGGTAGAGAAGTGCGACGGTTGCAAGGGGCAGGATAAAACCGCTTGCATGTATATCTGCCCTAATGACCTGATGGTTTTGGACATGGAAAAGATGAAGGCCTAC
>Ga0164318_10003854_pt1 | contig 14296 bp, 10 predicted proteins | sample GuaBasSedimGuay9_FD_113734 | JGI IMG/M metagenome (GOLD analysis project Ga0164318, IMG submission 113734) | Subseafloor sediment microbial communities from Guaymas Basin, Gulf of California, Mexico - Guay9, Core 4571-4, 0-3 cm | ecosystem: Environmental > Aquatic > Marine > Hydrothermal vents...
TCAACTCGACCGGTTGAATGATCCAGGTATATACCAGTCCCAATCCCAGGCCCATCGCTATGCCCAATAAGAGAAGCGTTGGGCGTAGCCCCCGACCATTAGCCATCTTGTGCCTCTCTCAGATATGGCGTCAGGATAGGCGTGCGCGCCCCCAGGTCATAGGCCAGTCGGGAGAGGTGGGCGACATCCTGTGGATTTTCCCCGCCGGCAATCAACCGCTCTGCCAGCGCGACCACCGGCGCCGACGGGTCCGTCGGGTTCAATCGCCGCATCCGCTCTGTGGCCAGGGCGAGGTCGCCATCCACCGAGTAAGCGGCAGCCGTCATCAACACATACTCGTCCCGGTAGTCAGAACGCAGTACGGCCGGCGCCGTGTTGGTATACTCCACCGGCCACACCCCCCACCCGATAGCGAAGCCCAACGCCAGGCCAATGACGACACCAATCAACCATTGAGCGCCGCCCCCTCGCAAGAGGTTTCTCACAGTTTCCTCCTGGCCGTTATCACAATATTCAGACGTGAGCAGAATGGATCACATATTTATACGGATGAATACAAATTTTGGTTGCTGATCTATGGGCCAATGAATTTGACCCTCCCGCAGGTTCAGAAGCGGTTTGAAGACATTTTGTGCCCTGATGTGGGGCCATACACGTGCAACTGACGTAATTTCAAACCTGCGGGAGGGTTACCGATCAATATGTCGGATTGAATTTGACCCTCCCGCAGGTTCAGAAGCGGTTTGGGGGCATTTCGTGCCCTGATGTGGGGCTATACATGTGCAACTGACGTAATTTCAAACCTGCGGGAGGGTCACCGATTTGCCGGCCAATCAGCGGGTTTTTCTCGTTTTAGTAATTTTGCACTTTTTACAAAGCATCCGCCCCCCCTCAGTCCCCCCCGCTCGCGGGGGGGAAGCTTGTCCTCCCCCCGTTCCACGGGGGGAGCTAGAGGGGGGCGCGACCTATGCATAGCCACTTTGTTAAATTTGCAAAAGTACTGCTCGTTTTGTTACTACTCAAGTTGCCAGGCGTAGCGATTGAAATCGTCTACAGACCTGCGGCTGGGCCTCAACCTGCGCGCGGACGCGCCTTTCCACGTAGGTGGACAGCCAGCTTTAGCTTCTCAGGCACGGTTTCAACCGCTGGCCTCCTGAGGAGTAACCTCGTTTTTTCACCTTAGCCCAACCTACGAGAGTGTCGCTGTTGACATGCTGGGCAGTGAAATCGTAATACATACAAAAAGCGACGTACCGGGGCAAGATCGCCCTGGACGCCGCAATGGCTACAGACGGATGCCGGAGGTGGGAATCGAACCCACATGGGTCAAGCCCACACGATTTTGAGTCGCGCGCGTCTGCCTGTTCCGCCACTCCGGCTTGCATCACAGTATACCAGAAATCTGCGATCTGGTCAAATAGAAAATGTCCCCCCCCCGAATGGTCGTCAAAACTCGCGCATATGCGACTAATGGATCAACTCATCTAACGGCTCTATTCATTACCCGACACGCTTTTTCTGGGACGCAGATTAACGCAGAAAAACACAGATTTTCTTGGGTTTTCGGCGCGAAGCGATACGAACTCGGTCAAATCAGCGTCAATCTGCGGTGAATCCGCGTCATCCGTGTTTAGATGTCGGGTAATGAAACGGCTCTACAGGGGCAAGCGCCGGAATGGGGATTCCGGCGCTGCGGCCCGCGAATCTCCCACGTAGTCCTACTTTCGTTCTTGAGGGTGAACATAGTTCATGGCGACTGCCTCTCTTTCACTCCTCCTATTCCTGTTCCTCAATCCAGACTACGCCCCAGACTCCGAATCGCCACCACCGTAATCAGCCCACCCATCCCGGCGATGGCGGATACGTGGAACCATAGGGCATCCAGCCCAATTCCTTTGAGCATCACTCCCCGGATGATGACCAGGTAGTGATGGAACGGAATGATTTGGGCAACAGCTTGCAACCCAAGCGGCAGGTTTTCCACCCGCACCAGGTAGCCGGAGAAAGCCATATCCACCATAGCCAGGACGAATACGAACAAGATGGCTTGCTGTTGTGTGCGGGCCACGATAGAGATTAGAATCCCGTAACCGACCTCGGTCAAGATAAACAACACTGTCAGGCCAATCAACAGGGGCAAGGATCCGCGCATCGGAAGTCTAAATCCGTACACTGCCACCGCCAGCATAATCCCGAAATTGACCAGGCCAATGACCAACGCCGGCACCACCTTCCCGGTCACCAATTCAAACCGCCGCACAGGCATAACCATCAACTGCTCTAATGTGCCCAATTCCCGCTCACGGGCCAGAGCAATAGCGGCGATCACCAGCGTCACCTGATAAACGATGAAACCCACCTGGGCCGATAGAGTGTAGAACTGGACATTGAGGCGCGGATTGAAGAGCACCGTCGTGCGCAGGTCAATGACCGGCGGAGGGAGCACTGTACCTGGAGACAGGATGTGAGCGACGAACCCGGTCACGGCAGACTGGACAGCCCCCACTGCATAGCGGGCCGGGACACTACTGCTACCATCCACGACGACCTGAACATAGGTTGTCATCGTGCCGTCCGCTCGAGCAGCGGCGAACCCCGGCTGGATCACCACCGCAGCCACGGCCTCACCCCGGTCGAGGGCCTGCCGCATCTCCATCATTGTAGTGGGGAAGCGACACACCCGCAGTTCGTCGCGATTGTCCAACGCGATCGTCAAGCGGCGGCTATCCGACGAATGATCGAGGTCCAATACCGCCACGCACATATCGGAGATCCGCGAGCCGGTGGACTGCGCCATCAAAACCAACTGAAGCACCGGTAACGTGATGATGAAGATCGTCATCATCCAATCTCGCCGCAATTGGATGAACTCTTTCCACACCAGGTTCCCGATGCGAATCCATGCAACGGGAAGCGATGCGACGACAGTCGAAAGGAATGAACGTAGAGTCATACCGACACTGCAGAAAGTCTATCCGTATGGACAATCCAATCACAATTTATTCTTGAAAAGACACCAGCTCAACGCAGAGCAGACACCGGCAATCCCCAGCAGGTGTATGAGTGATCCGCTCAATGCCGCCGGCCCTAAACCTTTCAAGAATACAGCCCGCGAAATGACAATGAAGTGCGTCGTCGGCAGCAATTGAGCCATCCATCGAGAAACTGGATGGTTGGAGATCGGCAAGATCAGGCCTGCAATGAAGAAACTGGGGACGAAAAAGATCATCAAAATCAGGAACATCGCAGTTTGCTGGTTACGAACCGTATTGCCGATCAACAGACTGACCCCCATACTGGCCAACAGATAAACCGACGATAGAACAAGGAAGGCCCCAAAATCACCTCGAAATGGCACCCGGAACCAGACCGTGGCAACCAGCCAGGCGAACACGACGCTGAGAAGGCCGGTGATCTGGTAGGCCAACATCTTGCCCCACAGGTATTCAATCCCGCGCATTGGAGTAGCGATCAAACTCTCGAATGAGCCCATTTCGACCTCACGAGCCAGGGCCAGCGCCAAAGCGAGGGCCGGCATACATAAAATCAATGCCATCATACCCGGCACCATACTGACTAGAGAATCCAAAGCTCCGTTGTACCAAACGCGGGTAGAAATTTCGAAGGCAAGATTGGCCGATTGACTCGAGGTCACATAGCGCATCAAGCAATCAGCGGCTACGGCTTTCAGACGGCTCTCCAGCAATCCAATGGCCTGGTTGGCAATGATCGCGTCCGCCCCATCCACGATTACGTGGAGTATGGGAGATTGCCGGCTTAGAAAGGCCTCAGAAAATCCAGGAGGAATGAGCAACAAGGCATCGGCCGATCCCTGGGCAAATAGAGGTTCCGCTTCCTCCTGGCGCTCTACCACCTGGACGATCACTACATCGCCATCCGCCGTCAGGCCGGCCAGCAAGGAGCGAGAAATGGGGGTGTGATCCAAATCGCAGATGGCGATATCCACCCGCTCTATATCGAAGGCGAAAAGATAGGATAGAGTCACCAACAAAAAAGAGGGCGCTACGGTGACTAAAAAGAACGTCCGGGCATCCCGGACGATGTGGCGAAACTCTTTGGAGGTCAAGGCAAGCATACGGCGTATGGACATAGGCGATTATCGCAAACGGCGCTGCCACTCCTCCTTCAATTCCAAGGTGCTGAGATCATCGCCGGCATCGAGGAACTCTTTCAACAGCCGATTGAATTTGTTTCGTTCCTCCAGCATAGGGAAATGTTGAGCGCCATTCATCGAGAGCGCTCGCACATTGTCACCACAATGGAGTAACCACTGCCGTTCGGGCGACTTGACGAATGGATCATTGCCACTGTACAACAAGAGGACAGGGATCGTCAACGCCGGAAGCACTCGGCGCAAGTCGTGTTCCATCACCGACTGTAGGCTCTTATCCACAGCCATAATATCTGTCTTGCGCACCTCCATCTCGACCTCCGGGAATTTGACCCGTCGGTTCACAAACTTCATCAAGTTGTCGGCACTACTGGCGATGTTGAGCAAAACACGGTTGATTGCCTCATTGACCAGAGGCACGTTGATCGCCATGACCTGATCAACCCACCCCGGGTTTTCGGCGGCAAACTTGAGGGCAGCAACTCCTCCCAATGCATGTCCAACCAATGTAGGGTGAACAACGCCCAATTTATCTATGAATTTGTAGATTTGTCGAGCGTACGCATCCAGTGTATAGTAGCGCCCTGGCTTGTCAGAGTCCCCGAATCCCCACAGATCCAAAGCGTATGCCCGCTGCTGGACCGACAGCTCTTCCATCGCCGGCACCCAATAGCGCCACGAACCCAGCCAACCATGGACGAACAATACTGGTCGGCCCCGGCCAAACACTTCGTAATGGATCAACCCCTCGTCAACAACAATCGCACTCATAATCGTTTACGACCGCCTGACTTCATTACCCGACACGCTTTTTCTGGGACGCAGATTAACGCAGAAAAACACGGATTTTCTTGGGTTTTCGGCGCGAATCTATACGAATCCGGTCAAACCAGCGTCAATCTGCGGTGAATCTGCGTCATCTGCGTTCAGATGTCAGGTAGTGAACCGCCTGACTACTGATCACTCCCCAAACAGCCCTTGGAGAGATAACCACTTACGACGTCGAACTCCCTCAACTCAAGGCGCCAGATTCTTTCAGGATACTTTTTACCCGTTCCGTCAATTCATCTGGAGCAAAAGGCTTCACAATATAGTGATCGGCTCCTGACTCAATCCCCTCCTGGATCTCCCCATCCTGGCCTTTGGCAGATAGAATCACCACCGGAATGTGCATCGTTTCCGGGTTGCTCTTCAATGCCCGACACGCTTCATAGCCTGTCATCTTGGGCATACGTACATCCAGCATAATCAAATCTGGCCGTATAACAGGGGCGCGTTCGACGGCCTCAGCGCCGTTTTTTGTCAACTCAACCTCAAGACCGGCAAAGCGCAAGGTGAAACCAATCAACTCCCGAATATCCCGTTCGTCTTCGGCCACAAGGACTGTTGGTTTCTTTGTTGTGGACATAGAATAACCTCCGCCCCCGCCACTACATTGATCTCCATATGGACTCTATGATTGCACCACCTGGTTCCTATGCTCTGTGTGGGAGCCACTAGCTTTTGCATTCCCACGCCAGGGCGCAGGAACGAACGAGTGATAACCATTCAAGTGTCCTCCACCTCCAGCTCCGCTATCGGCAAAGTGAAAGTGAATGTACTTCCTACACCGACCTCGCTCTCTACCCAGATTTCCCCACCCTGCATCTCCACCAACGATTTAACGATGGAAAGCCCCAAACCGGTACCGGGAGCATCCTGCACCACGGAGTCGTCAGCGCGGAAGAAACGTTCAAAAATTTTCTGTTGATCATCCGGGGCAATCCCGATCCCAGTATCACTGACCGAGATGGCCACTTTACGATCATCCTGGTAGGCTGAGACGACCACCTTACCCCCGGGTAAAGTGTAGTTACAAGCATTGCCCAGCAGATTGGTCAAGATCTGAGCGACCCGGTCTGGATCCGCTATTATATCAGGCAAGTGCAGAGGGAGATGAGATATCAACGAGAGGCCCTGTTCCATGGCACGGCTATCCATCTCAACCACCACTTGCTCAATAACCGGTATCACATCCATTCGGTGAGGCGATAGTTTGATACGCCCACTCTCGATGCGAGATATGTCGAGTAAATCGTTCACTAGAACGGTTAAGCGGTCTACATTGGTATCAATCACCGAGAGGAAATTGGATTGTTCTTCCGACAGAACCCCAGCCGCTCCCATCAGTAGGAGCTTGACATATCCCTTGATGGATGTCATTGGGGTGCGTAACTCGTGAGAGACGGTGGAAACGAACTCGGTCTTGGCCCGTTCGGCCTCGACCTCTGCCGTTACATCCCGGAAAACAGAAACCGTCCCCAGGAACTCGTCGGCCATCATAACTGGCGCCAGGTGCACACTGATCACACGCCGACCAATCTCCAGACGAGCCGCCAGATACTCGTTGGTATCATATGGCTCCTGATGGGTGGCCCACCGGTCGACCTGTTCCATCCACTCTTTCGCCTGGCGACCATACAACCCCAACATTTCATTGATGGATCGGCCCATCGCCTTTTCCCGGAGCAGATCCAGAATGCGTTCGGCGGCTGCATTGACCAGGATAATGCGCCCATTGGCATCGGCAACGACTACGCCATCGGCGACACTTTCGAGAATAGCCTGGCTCTTGGTGGCCTCAATCTTCTGGGCCTTAAGGGCATTGCCTAGCTGCTCTGCCTGTTCAAAGATCAGTTGATACAATTCGGCATTGTTGATGGCGTTGGCAACCTGACGGGCCGCCGTCTCCACCAACAACAAATGTCCCTCATCGAACCAACCCTGCTCTTTGTGGAACAGTAGAAGTACCCCCAACACATCCTCGCCAACCGACAAAGGAACGGCCATGGCTGCCCGATATTCCTTATCTTTGCGATCATGCGAAGCGATCCAACGAGGGTCTTCCTGGATATTCGGCACAATAGTTGCCTGCCGATGTTGAATGACCCAGCCGGCCAACCCCTGTCCGCGAGAGAAGCGGGTCTCCACCCCTCCGATGGGGATCTTCTCATTGCTTCCCCAAGCTGCCCGGTAGATCAGTTTGTTGGATTCCTTGTCCAGCATCAAGATGGCCGCCCGGCTGGCTCCCACCGCATTGACCACCAGCTTCAGAGCCTGATTCATCACATGGTCCAGATCGAGACTGGCAGAAAGTTGCGCCGTGATCCGGTACAACACTTCCACCCGATCTCTCTCTTCCCTCAATTCCTGCATCGCTGCCGCCAGGGCCTCGGTGCGCTCCTCCACTCGCCGCTCCAGTTCATGGGAGAACCGGCGGACTTCTTCATATAGGCGGACGTTGGTTACGGCCACAGCGACTTGATCGGCCAATGCAGAGAGAGTTGCCGTTTCGGCCGGGGAGAAAGCCCGTTGCTGGTATCGCCCCACACACAGGACCCCCACCACCCTGTCGGTGACAACCAGAGGGGCCAACACGACCGACTCGAGCGGCATCCCATCCACCCCCGGCAAAGAGCTGAGTGTCCCTCGCGAACCACCTAACAAGTTTTTATCCCAATTGTCCACACTCAGGGGCAAGCCATCGCATGCTACGCCCCCAACCAAGCCTTCACCCGGAGAAAAAGACACGTCGGATGTATATAAGGCTCTCCCCGGATAGGCGGTGCTGTGCATCGCCCGCAGCACGTAGCGACCAGTATCCTCGTCCAACAAGAAAACCATACTTTGGTCAGCCGCCAACAGCCGGGGAAGCATTTCGCCCACCGTGTGTAACACATCATCGAGAGCCACTGACTCCAGGTGTGCGGTGATAGAACGGCTTACTTCATTGAACAACGCCAAGGTCTCGGCCCGACGCTCCAACACCTCCATCAAGCGAGCATTCTCGATCGCCAGAGCAGCCTGAGCAGCGAAGATCTCCAACGTCTCGATGGTGTCACGAGTCGGCACCCGGCCATTACGTGGTTGATCTACAGAGAGCAATCCTTGCACATCTCCCCCAGGGCCTACCAGCGGGACGATGAGCAAGTCCTGGGGATGCCAATGACCCGGCTCTCGCTGCAGGGCACTCACCTTTTCCTCATACACTTCAATCCGTCCACGCCAATGGGATTGTTTTTCAGCCGGAATGTAATAACTGCGGCTGATGCGGAACTCCGGCGTCATCAAATCGGCTACCAGCGACCAGGGGTCACGACGTTGTTTCAATCGCTCGAAGGCGGCGATAGGCAAGCCGGCCGCGGCCACCCGCCGTTGATACGGCGGGTCTCCCTCCAACACACTGATCAACACCAGGTCGAAGCCGACCGTTTCCTGAATGGCATAAGCGACTTCTTCCAGAATTTCCTCTAATGGACGGTCGGAGCGTAACGCCCGGCTGACTTCCAACACAGCGGCCAATTGATCGACCCGACGGCGCAATAAATCCCCACGCTCCAACTGTTCCTGGTAGCGCTGATGATTCCCAATCGCCGTCGCGGCCTGAACGGCTATCCCTTCCAGAAACTCCAGGCAGGCCTGGTCGAAAGCCTTCCAACGGGAGCTACCCAGCACGAAAACTGCCGCCAGGTCTTCCTGATAGAAAACCGGCACACATACCAGCGAAACGACGTCATTCCCCACCAAGTACCGCCACTCGTCCCGTTCACTCTGAGGCACAGCGTGGAGATCGGATATATACCGGATTTCATGTGTCCGTCGCATCTCCTCCATCGCCTCCCTCCAGCGGGGGGAAAGCGATGGGAGCTGAGCTTGAACACGTTCGATCCCTTCATCATCATAGCCAGTGTGAATGGCAAGACGGAATCGAGCTTCTTGGCAGTCCTGTTCGACATCACGGAGCAAGATCAGCCCCCGATTGGCCAAACTCAAACGGACGGTTTCATCCAACATCAGGCGCAGGATATGGTTCAGATCCAACGTCATACTGATCTCACGGCTCACACGATGGAGAGCCATCAATGCATCTACCCGGCGGCGTAGTTCCTCATCCGTTTGGGTATAGAGGCAGGCATTGTCGATCGCAATGGCCGCCTGATCGGCAAAAGCCATCAACAATTCCATCTCAGAATCGGTAAATTGGTGAGGATCAACGAACATCGCCGAAAGCATCCCAATTACCCGGTCGGCGCGTTTGAGGGGCACATCGGCAAAAGCTCGGAACCCCTCCTGAGCGGACATGGGTGAATACGCTAGAAAACGCTTGTCAGCTTGTACATCGGAGATGATCAACGGTTGGCCGGTAGCCACAGCGTGGGCGCGACCACCCCGTTCCAGTGTCAGTACCTGGGAACGGGCCGCATACTCTTCACTCAGGCCCTGTGTCATAGCCAAACGAAGCCTCTGCTGGGTCTCGTCCAGTACAAAAATGGCCGATTGATGACAGCCCACCACGTCTAACACGGCCGACGCAATGGTGTGCAAGACGTGATCCAATTCCAAGGACTCACTGACAGCAGATGCAGTCTCAATCAGCGAGGCCAGCTCCGCGGCCTGCCTGCGGACCTCATTGTACAGATGGGCATTTTCAATCGCACTAGCAACATAACCGGCCACAGTACGAAGCAGGCTAACTTCCTCCGGCCCCCATTCTCCCGCCCGATCTCCGACGTATAACTCGCCAATGCTCCGATCTTTGACCAGTAAGGCCACTCCGGCGAAATTTTCTACCCCCAACATCTCGATGTATGGGCGATAGGCCGGGAGAATATGGGGATCGTTGCGTGTATCGTTGCAAAAATATGCGCCCTGGCGTGCAAATATAGAGCGCTCGAATCCCTCACTATCCGTGGGGATCCGAAATTGCGCCACGACTTCTCGGCTGATCCTGGTGGAGGTCAAATGGTGCGCCACCAATACCCGTTCCTTCTCATCGTAGAGTAACAACACACCTCGCTGACCATCGAATAGCCGGATGGTCTCCTCCATTGCCTGATCCAGCAACTCGTCCAGGTTCAACGTAGAGCCAGCGATGGCCGCAATGCGGGCCAGGCCTGCCTGTTGTTCCGCCCATCGCTGGGTTTCAGCGTACAAATACGCGTTTTCGATCGCCACCACGGCCTGACTGGCTGTTGCCTCCAACACCTCCAGATCGCGCGCCGCCCATGCCTCCGGCTGGTAGCTCGCCAGTTCCAGCGTGCCCAAGAATGCCCCCGGCTCGCGTATGGTGGAAAACAGGGGAATCCCTACATAGGAGTGGAAAGGATAGGCCGGTGAATCAAACATCGGACGCACATCCCGCCGATCCGGCACATTGGGAATATACAAACTCTGTTGATGACGAATGAGCCAGCCCGTATATCCCTGATCCACGCAATACACACCACCGGCATCTCTGGTATAGGCGTGATCGCCCCCCCAGGCCCTGGGCACGCAACATTGGCGGCTTTCATCCCACAAGGTGATCTCGGCCACATCGTAGGGTACCAATCGAGAAACGTTGGCCAGGATTGTGCTCAACGTCGTTTCGAGAAACGTGTCCATGTCGGGAGAGATATTACCATCCTCGTTGCCGTTTCCCTGCATCTGCCCCAAATGGGACGTTTTTGGGGAAGCTGCCCTTACCTGACGCGCCGATTCCACCAGCCTTGTGGTAGCAACCGCTATAGCCGGGAGTGCCAAGCTCATCACCCTAATCATCGTCGTTACCAGCATCGGATACCCAACGGAGAACCCTTCATCCAAATTATGCAGGCACAGAACAACACCAGCTCAATAGTAGGTGTCGGGGAGGAATCATTCTCCTCCGACGTTCACATGGAGCGAGATTACGCTTTGAGTGCATCACGTCGAGCAGCCGAGGCCGCCTCGGTGATCTCCCGGATATCATAAAAAGGCCCATCTTCTTCCGTGATCACACCGATAGCCAACTTCATCAGATTTCCTTTTTGACGGGCTTGCCAGTCATAGTGAGTCCCGATCTCCGCGTCGAAACGTTCTTGGAGGTCCTTCGCAATGGCCGGCAGCACCTCCTTATCCGCCGCAATGATCAGGAAATCGTCTCCGCCGATGTGGCCAATGAAATCATTCGGTGTTCCCACACTGTCCACAGCCCGTCCCATGACCATCGCCACAAATCGTAATACCTCTTCCCCAGCCACGAAACCGTACTCATCCTTAAACTCGTTGAAGCCCCGGATACCCACATAGATGATTCCCCAACCATCTCGCCGCATCAACTTGCGCAGTTGATCCTCAATCAGGCGGCCACTAGGGAGTCCTGTAGTGGCGTTAGTAAGGCTTTCATATTGGGCACGGCTCATCGAGTTCTTGACCCGTAGCTTTAATTCCTCCAGATCAAACGGCTTGGTGATATAGTCATCTGCCCCTAGCTCCAATCCCTTGATCTTGTCGGAACGTTCATCCTTTTGGGTCAGAAAGATGATCGGTATGTGACTGGTACGCAAATTGCCCCGCAAGTTGCGACATACATCATACCCATCCATGTCCGGCAGCATAATATCAAGGACAATGATATGAGGTAATTGCTGGCGGCACATCTCCAGGGCATCCTCGCCACGTGGAGCCACGATCACATCATACCCCTGGGATTGGAAGTAAATGCGCAGCATATTCGAGATGTCAACGTCGTCCTCTACGATCATCAATCTACCTTCGGACATATTCCCTCCTTGAACACACTATGAGCCTGTTGCCCATTCCTCTCACTTCTTTAATTCGAATCCACATCTGTGTACTGTCCCGGCTCCCACATCACATGTTCAAATCCGTGTTTACGGGCCAAATGCGTGATCTCTATCACTCGTTCCGGCTCCATCTGCTTGCCCAGAGAATAATTCTCATATCGCCCCTCCAATGCCAGGATCATCGTTTCGCACATACAAGCATACGCTTTCCGGGGAGGCAACCCAAAGTCGAAGCCAAAGTCCACTTCTCCAGGTACATCCATCACGCCCCCCTCAATGACCAACACATCGGGGCGCTCACGTACCACTCGTGGGGAAACATCAGGAGGCAGTGCCACATCGCACACCACAGCTTCCCGCTTGAGATGCTCCGGCTGAATGATAGGCCGGGCGGCATTGGTCGCGCTCAATATCAGATCAACCTCAGAGAGTGCCTCAAGCCGGGTGGAGAGAATCACTTTTGTACGTATGCTGGCTTTCTGCAAACGCTCCTCAATCTGGCTCAGGCGAGACTCATCCCGTCCCACCAATACCAACCGATTCACCGATGGTGCCAACAGTTCTGCACAGGCCGACCCAATGCTTCCGGTAGCTCCTACCACCGCTGCCGTCGCCCCCCCCGGCCGAATGCCCCGGTCCTGGGCGACATCCTTCAACGTCTCAACCGCCACACCGATAGTCAAGCTGCGCCCGGTCGTGACGGGGATCGTCAGATGCCTGGCTACCGTCACACCGCCATCACCGATTACGGAAGTAAACGCCAATAGACCCAATAAACGTGCTCCCAACTTTTGTGCCAGACGACCGGTCTGTACGATCTTCCCATAGGCCGTGCGGGGAGAGACCCGCATCAACTGTCGGGCTGTCATCGGACACGCCAGCAACCACCCCTCGATTTCAATCCCAGTGGCTTGGGAACGAATCCCCTGGAAATGGGACAGATAGACCGGTGGCCATAATTGCGAGAACAGATGAATCAACGGTAGTGGCAAGACCTTTGCAAGGAACGGGTACTTTCGGGCTACATCCTGGCGAGGACGCAACGGATGGATCACAAGTGCGCAATTATTCATCATGCACTATACTTAATGACATATTGAGAGGATCAAAATATCAGGTAATGAACATCTCTTAGAGAACATCCCCTCCACCATAGCCGATCCTCTCCTACCCATACATTCGGGTATGCAATTCGGCCCCTCCTTTGATCTTCAAATGATCGCTATCTTCGTAAAACACATTGCGGTCAATCACCCGTCGCTCTTTGGTGGCTAACAGAACCACATCGGACTCAATCGCGCGTGCCGGATAGACGATCATGCCGGAGCCGATAAAACAGTGATGTCCCACACATCCCCCTAGGACCGGCATTCCGCTGGATTCCAACCGATCTCCCGTCGCCGCCCGAATCGGTTTGTTGACCAAATTGAAATCCGTAAATGTGTTTCCGGCTCCAATAAACGTGTTTCTTCCCACACTACAGAACTGCAGGCATGTGTTCTGAGCCACCATCGAATCTTCCATCAACACAGTCATAAAAAGCGCCGCTCGGAAGGGCAAAAAACAGCGGTCGGACACGACACTCAACTGGACATGGCCACAGGTCCCAATGGTGACGTTGTTGCCAATGTACGAAACATCAATTACCGATCCCGGCCCAATGCTGACATTATCCCCAATGTACGTTGGCCCCCGGATGACTACCGACGGATCAATGCTACAATTTCGTCCAATGTGTATCACCTCGGAACACTCCAACACCTGTCTTCGCTCCAAGATCGCCCGCCATAGGATGCGCAGGTTCTTTTTCAAACTGCGGTCAATCTCCAGATCCAACCGAGCGCCGTTTGCGTAGACACCGAAGATGACATTCGCCGTGATGGTATGCACCCAATGCTCAACGGAACAAAACGCCCGTGTTGGTACATGGTACACGAGGTCTCCCATTTTATTCGACATATGGGTGGGAACGTGGTAATACCCCATCTCGTGTGACTGAGTGTCGATAATTAGAGGGTGTATATCCTCATCCAAATGAACACCATTGGGGAAATACCACATATCGGCGACATAAACATCCCCTTCCTGCCGAATACCTCGTTGTAAGTAAATCGCATGTCTATGGATCGCCTGATCCTGAAGTGAGAATGCCACACGACACGGCTGACCAAACGCCCGCGCTTTCTGCATAAACTCAGCCAGGAAGAAGCGATCGAAGAACAAATTATCTCGATAGATCAAGGTCTCGATCGGTTGATCATCAACCTCAACCAAAGCATCAACTTCTTGCTCGACAACATCATACGGGGCAAACAGATCCCGTTGATGAAGCCAAAGTGGCTTGTTGAGCACACGCAACTCGCGGGCCGGCTCGTTGAATGGAAATATCTTCTGATAGTCTCGCAAAATAATCTTACGCATTGGTCAACCCCAATCTCGTGATCGCCACCGTATCGGTATGCCTCTTCAGGCTACTCCAGGGGACGTTTCCCAATTACAATTGTACAATTTTGGTCCCCGGTAGCTACACACGACACCTCCTCCACGTAAAAGTTCTGCCCGCCCCCAATCCAATGCA
>Ga0164318_10003855_pt1 | contig 14296 bp, 12 predicted proteins | sample GuaBasSedimGuay9_FD_113734 | JGI IMG/M metagenome (GOLD analysis project Ga0164318, IMG submission 113734) | Subseafloor sediment microbial communities from Guaymas Basin, Gulf of California, Mexico - Guay9, Core 4571-4, 0-3 cm | ecosystem: Environmental > Aquatic > Marine > Hydrothermal vents...
AACTGTTGGAAATCTTTCTGGCCAAAATATGCATTATCTGGTTTTACGATATTAAATAATTTATTTACCACCAAAGCAACACCATCAAAGTGACCTGGGCGATGCTTTCCTTCCATTATTTCAGCAATTTTCCCAAAGCCGTATTTTTTCTTTTTAGAGTTCTCATCAGGATATATTTCATCTACCGAAGGCAAAAAAACCATATCGCAGTCTGAATTCTGAAGTGTTTTTAAATCAGAGTCTATATTCCTCGGATAATTTTTCAAATCTTCTGATTTATTAAACTGGGTTGGATTCACGAAAATGCTAACTAAAACTATATCATTCTCCTTATTGGCAGCAGTAATCAAAGATAAATGCCCATTATGCAGAGCTCCCATAGTTGGAACGAAACCAATTTTCTGCTTTTTCAATTTTAGCTTTTCAATGTGGGCTTGAAGAAGTTTGCCTGTTTTGAAAATTTCCATTATTAATTGCTCTAATTGTTTCTAAGAAAATACTGTATTTTTATAATGCAAAGTAATAAAATAATAATCATACAAAGATGCAATTTTCATAATTTTCATTCTTAAAGTTAGCTTATAATTGAGTAATTGAATGAAATTAACAATATAAATTGAAGTTTTCGCTTATTTTTACTACTTTTGCACCCTAATAATTGAAATTAAATTCAGGTAATGGAAAAGAAAAAAGTTTTATTCATCTCGCAAGAAATAACTCCTTATCTTCCTGAAACTGAGATGTCCACAATTGGTAGGTTTTTGCCTCAAGGCATTCAGGAGAAGGGGAGAGAGATTAGAGCTTTTATGCCTCGTTATGGTTTGGTTAATGAAAGACGAAATCAATTGCATGAGGTAATAAGACTTTCCGGGATGAATCTTATTATTGACGATACGGATCATTCATTAATTATAAAAGTTGCTTCAATTCAATCAGCCCGGATGCAGGTTTATTTCATTGATAATGAAGATTATTTTGAACGCAAAAGTATGTTCACAAATAAAGATAATAAAACTTTTGATGATAATGACGAAAGAAATATTTTCTTTGCCCGTGGAGTGTTGGAAACAGTGAAGAAGCTAAGGTGGTCACCTGATATTATTCACTGCCATGGATGGTTTACATCCTTAATACCGTTATATATAAAAAAATCATATAAGGATGATCCTCTTTTTCAGGATTCAAAAGTAATTTATTCAGCCTATAACGATGATTTTGAAGGATATTTAGATTCAGGATTTAGGAAAAAATTGAAGATTGAGGGAGTAGCTGCTGAAGACACTAGAATAATCAGTGATGCTAACTTTTTAAACTTAAATAAACTAGCCATTAATTTTTCAGATGGAGTTATTTTTGGTAGTGAAAACATCAATAAAGATGTTGAAGAATATATCAATAACAGTAAAAAACCCGTTCTTTCTTATAAATCTGAAGAAGAGTATATTAATGCATATTCAGATTTTTATGATAGGTTTTTATAATTTTTAAAAAAAACTCTAAAATTGTAACGAGAGCTAAGTTGATGAAGTAAGTCACATTGATTTGAACTACTTATCTTGTATAGACAGAACAAACGAGTATGTGAAAACATTATTAGTACTAACAATTTAGGAGTAATTAAAATAAACAAATGAATAAAATTTTCTTAAGAAGTACTGCTGTAACCATAATACTGGTATCAGCATTTTTTTTTGGATGTAATGATGATTCAGATATAGGTTTAGGAATAATTCCAAAAGATAGGCTTATTGTAATGGGAACTTCAGACACAATTAGCATTGAGGCATATACGTACCCTGTTGATTCTATTATTACCAGTAGTACTGCAAGTGTACTATTGGGAAGTTATGATGACCCCATTTTCGGGAAAGTTCAGGCGGGATTTGTTCTTCAAATAACACCTGGCGCAACAGCAGGCTTTGGTACAGATGCAATTGCTGACTCCATGGTATTATCATTAAGATATAATACTGATTCTTTGGTTCCAATATATGGTAACCAAAGTGCTACAATGAATTTTTTAGCACAGGAAATTAAGACTAAGCTATATCAGGACTCAATTTACTACAGTAATTACAGAGAAGAATGGTTAAATCTGAGCGAAGTAGTTATAGATACAACTTTTGCTCCTGAAGATGGAAGAAATGATACTGCTGTATTAAATGTTCATCTGAATAAAATTTTTGCCCAAAGAATTGTTGACGACTACCATGAGTGGCATGATGATGTATCTCCTACAGATACAAGTTTCTATGATTATTTTAATGGTATGTATATAAAGTCTAATGATATTCCTTATGATGGTTCAATTAGTACTTTTAATATTTTTGATAGCTATTCAAAAGTAGTATTATATTATCATAATAGTACAGATACTTTAGAACTTTCATTTTTTATAAGCCAGGCTAGTACTCGATTTAACTTATTTAATCATGTACACGATGCAGTAGGTTTCTTACCAGACTTGGATAATCCTGAAGTAAAACAAGACAGTGTTGTTTACCTTCAAGGTTTAGGTGGCTTAAAAGTGAAAATTAAGATTCCGGAATTAGATCAAATAAAGGAGGATGGTCGATGGGGTGTAAACCGGGCAGAACTGGTTATTCCTGCAGAGAACAATTTATTAACAGAAGAAAGTAAGTATCCGGCACCGCTAAAAACAAACCTTTATGGTGTTAATAGTGATGGTGATTTATTATTTTTGGATGACTACATTGGTTCAACGGGTTATTTAGGTGTTAATTATGAAGAAAATAACTATATTTTTGATGTTACCTACCATATACAACAAATACTAAGTGGGGTAGTTGAAAATAATGGTTTCGATTTATTTCCTGTTGCTAATTATGTTAATCCTTCAAGGGTTGCTCTAACAGGGCCGAAGCATTCTAATAAAATGAAATTAATATTAACTTTACGAAAACTGGATTAGTATAAATAAAAAAAAGAAAAGGGACATTTTACACATAGTAAAATGTCTTTTTTTATTGTATCAATTAATAATAAAAGTCTGTCAAACTTTTTTGGATTGTAAAATATTAAATACTTTATTTGTAAGCAAAACCTAATTTAAAAAAACATAAAATGTGTGGAATCGTTGGATATATCGGTCTAAAACAAGCCTACCCAATTTTAGTAAAAGGTCTGAAAAGGCTGGAGTACAGAGGGTATGACTCTGCAGGTATTGCTCTAATTAATGGAGATACAAATATCTATAAGAAAAAAGGGAAAGTAAGTGATTTAGAAGAACATGTAAAAAATAAAAACCTAAGTGGGACTATTGGTTTTGGCCATACTCGTTGGGCCACACACGGAGAACCTAATGATACCAATGCGCACCCTCATGTTTCAGAAAAAGGTTATTTTGCTTTAATCCATAATGGTATAATTGAAAACTATGCTTATTTAAGAAAAAAGCTTGAAAGCAGAGGATATTCTTTTTATAGTGAGACAGATACTGAAATTCTTGTTAATTTAATTGAATATATCTACCTGAAAGGTAAGGTGGAACCAGAAATGGCAGTACGTATGGCATTAAGTAAAGTAGTTGGTGCATATGGTCTGGTTATTTCATGCAAAGATGCTCCAGATCAGCTAATTGCTGCAAGAAGAGGAAGTCCATTAGTAATTGGAATTGGAGATGAAGAATACTTTATTGCATCAGATGCAACCCCAATAGTTGAATACACTAAAAGTGTTATTTATCTAAATAATGACAATGTAGCGATACTTAAAAAAAATGAGCTAACATTGAAAACAATTGATGATGTTCCGTTAAGCGTAACAATCAAACAACTTAATTTAGATATTGGTGAAATTGAGAAAAATGGCTACGACCATTTTATGCTTAAAGAAATTTTTGAACAACCAAAATCAATTCATGATACATTCAGAGGTAGAATAGCTGCTGATTTATCTGAGATAAAACTTGGTGGCTTACTTGATGTAATGGATCGTATTGAAAAGGCCAAACGAATTATTATTATTGGTTGTGGAACTTCATGGCATGCAGGGCTGGTAGGAGAGTATTTACTAGAAGAGTATGCACGAATACCAGTTGAGGTGGAATATGGTTCAGAGTTTAGGTATAGAAAGCCAATTATTTACGAAGATGATATTGTAATAGCAATTAGTCAGAGTGGTGAAACTGCTGATACTTTAGCAGCAATTAATTTGGCAAAAGAACAAAATGCACTTGTATTAGGTATTTGTAATGTGGTGGGATCCAGTATTCCTCGTGAAACACATGCTGGTGTATTCACACATGCCGGGCCAGAAATAGGTGTTGCATCAACAAAAGCTTTTACTGCACAAGTAACCGTACTTGCCATGATGGCTTTCCTTTTAAGTAAAAAGAAAGGGCTAATTAATGATGAAGAGTATAAAGCTTTAATAACAGAGTTAAATGATATCCCTGACAAAATAGAAATAATTCTTAAAAATAACGATCAATTCAAAAAAATTGCAGAGCTCTATAAAGATGCTTCAAATGCTTTATATTTGGGTAGAGGATACTTTTTCCCTGTAGCATTAGAAGGAGCACTAAAGCTGAAGGAAATATCATATATTCATGCTGAAGGTTATCCTGCTGCCGAAATGAAACATGGCCCTATTGCTTTGATAGATAAGAATATGCCTGTTTTTGTAATCGCAACAAAGGATCGCTCTTATGAAAAGATTGTAAGTAATATTCAAGAAGTAAAAGCAAGAAACGGTATTGTAATAGCAATTGTTACTGAAGGAGATACCATAATTAAGAATCTGGCAGATCATGTTTTAGAAGTACCTGCAGCAGAAGCAGCTTTAGCTTCATTACTTGCAGTTGTTCCTTTACAGTTGTTATCATACCATATAGCTGTAATGCGTGGATGTAATGTTGACCAACCACGAAATTTAGCTAAATCAGTTACAGTAGAATAGCCTAGTGAGGCTGAGGCGAAGCAAGCTTGAGTTCGTTTACAAACTTGCAAATTATTAAATTTCCGGTATATTAGATTTTTATAAAATATATCTAAGTTGGCAGTAAGTAGTCTACACAATGCAGTAGCGTTGCAAAGACTGCCTACTGGGAACTGGATACTGCCGCTTCAAAATGAAATAATTTCATAGACAGATTAGTGTTACTAAGAAAACTACTTCTTTCTATTCAAAAAAATCTACTTTATCAGAATCTAAATGATAATAGGCTGAAATGATTTTAAGCTGCTCATTATCAACCTGTTTTTTGATTAGTCCTGAGTTTTTATAGATTGACAAGCTAGTTAATTCTGCATTTTTTTTAACGATGTTATTAATTGTTTTTTCTTTAACTGCCCGTACTGCAGGTGCAATATACCGAAATAAATGGCGGAAGTTTTTTTCATCAACGCCATTATGATCTTCAAGTGCAGCAGTAATTGCACCACAACTTTCATGACCCATTACTATAATTAGTTTAACATTCAAATTAGCTACTGCATATTCGATACTTGCCAAACTGGAAATATTGGCAACATTTCCTGCAATCCTTATTACAAACAACTCTCCTAATCCTGTATCAAAAGCAAATTCAGGTACAATCCTAGAATCAGAACAGCTTAAAATAATTGCAGAAGGATGTTGTCCTGAAACTAATTCATTTCGTCGGGAGGAATTCTGTAATTTACCATCTAATTTATCTGCAACAAAGTGTAAATTCCCCTCTTGTAGTCTCTTAAGATCTCTTGCCAGCTTAACTGATTCATAATTATTTAGTTGTTTTTTTGCAAAGATAGTTGATTTATTGAAAGACAAATAAATAGATGTCTACAGTTTTGAATAAATAAAAATAATTATATTTGTATCTTAAAATCAATTTCAAGCCCCTAATTTAAAAATAAGAATATGAAAATAATATCCTATTTAGCTATATTTCTGTTAAGTATTTTAGCAATAAGTTTCACCACCCAATTTACAAAAGAAAAAGAACCGGAATGGCCTAAGAAATTAGAAGGTAAGAATGGAACTATAACCATTTACCAACCCCAAACGGAATCGTTCAGCGGAAATAAACTAGAGGTAAGAGCAGCTGTATCTGTAACAACTAAAGAGCAAACAGCTCCTGTATTTGGTGCCATTTGGCTAAACTGCGAAGTTTCAACAGACAAGGATAACAGGACTGTTGAATTGATAGATGTAAAAGTATCTGCTTCTAAGTTTCCTGATATTGAAGAAAAGAATAAAGAAAAAATAGTAAAATTTATTGAAACTGAAGTACCAAAATGGGAACTTGTAATTTCATTGGATAATTTGCTGGCAAGTTTGGAGCTTACAGATGAACAGATGAAACTGGCTGAAAACCTTAACAATGAAGCTCCGGAAATTATTTACACAACAAAACCGACGGTACTTATTTCAATAGATGGTGAAGCTAAATTTAAGGAAACGAGTAATAAAAGCTACCAATATGTGGTGAATACACCCTATTTTATTGTGCAAAATACTAAGAAAAAAGACTATTATATTAAAGGTGGTGATCATTGGTATCAATCAAAAAATATTCTGGAAGGATGGGAAAATGTACAAAAGGTACCTTCAGACGTTGAAAAATTGGCAAAAGATGCAATTCCACCTGAGGAAATTGATGAAACTGAAAAAGAAAAATCAAAAGAGGAGAAAAAAGAGGAGGTAGAAGAGGATGAAATTATCCCTAGCATTATTGTTCGAACTAAGGCTGCTGAGTTAATTCAATCAAATGGTGAAGCTGAATTTGCTTCTGTTAAAGGAACATCACTTTTATATATGAAAAACACTGATGCCGATGTGCTGATGAATATCAACACGCAGCAGTACTATATCCTTATTGCTGGCAGATGGTATACTTCAAAATCCTTAACTGATAATAAATGGCAATTTATTAAGCCGGATGAGGTTCCGGATGATTTTGCGAAGATTCCTGCAGAATCTGAGATGTCAACGGTTCGGGCAAGTGTTTCAGGCACACAGGAATCAAAAGATGCTATTTTGGAAAACCAGGTACCACAAACAGCAACGGTTGACAGAAAAGATGCAACAGTTGAGGTGAAATATGATGGAAAACCTAAATTTGAGATAATTGAAGGTACTAAAATGGAATATGCAGTAAATACTGATAAATCAGTGCTGTTAATTGATAAGGTTTATTATTGTGTGGATAATGCCATATGGTTTGAATCGAAAAAACCAGAAGGCCCCTGGAAAGTAAGTACAAAAGTTCCTGATGATGTACAAAGCATTCCACCTGAAAACCCTAATTATAATGTAAAGTATGTTTACATATATGATTCAACACCTGAAGTGGTATATGTAGGGTATACTCCAGGTTATGTGTATTCATACCCCTATATGGGTTGTGTATATTATGGTACCGGATATTATTACAGACCCTGGTATGGAGCTTATTATTACCCAAGACCTGTTACTTATGGCTATGGTGTTCATTATAATCCTTATACAGGTTGGGGCTTTTCTATAAGAGTTGGTAGACCGTATGGTTGGATGGCTGTTGGTTTTCATCCATATCATAGAGCTTACTGGGGGCCAGCAGGTTACCGTCATGGCCGTGCACACGGCTACCGTCATGGATATCACCGCGGGTACCATCAAGGTGCCAGGGCAGGGTATAGAGCTGGATATAATGCTGGAAATAGGAATAGTGCCAGGAATAATGTATACAAAAATAGGAGTAATGGTGTAAAAAAGACTGGTGGGAATAACTATAATTCCAGAACAGGCAAAAACATCTCTAACAATCAAATAAAAAATAATAACAGGCAAAAACCAAAAACTTCAAATAAGAAAAATAATGTTTATGCTGATAAAAAAGGAAATGTATACAAAAAAGATAATAATAGTTGGCAAAAAAGAGAGAGTGGAAACTGGAATAAAACTAAACCCAGTACTGGAAATGTTTCAAATAATCAAAATAGAAACAAATCAAATACCCAAAACATGAATCGTTCTTATGATAACAGAACTCGAGGTACACAAAAATCTAATAACTATAATAGTAATAGGCAAAATTATCAACATTCATCACCAAGTAGGTCAAGGCCATCGAGTGGTGGATCCAGAGGTGGCGGAGGAGGTGGACGACGGAGGTAAGTTTTATTTCAACAAGTCTTCTACTTGCATAGAATTAACAAAAAAGCCTGGGGTTTTAAAACCTCAGGCTTTTTACATTTACGTTTTTGCTAAAATATTAGCTTAACCCCAATAATTATGCTTCGCATGAGCTAAAGGTTCATAGAATTATTGCTATCGAAGATAGCGATTAAGATTCACTATGTTCTGGTAACCCCAAACTGAGTTCATCTAAATCGGGTTAACCATCTTCTTTTTTAGAACCCACACCAAACTTTATTGGTACCAAAACAGATAACTGAATAACTCGATTGAAGCCTTCTTTTCCTGTTGATTCTTTATATACATTTGTTAAGCCATATAGATAATTCACTCTAATTTGTACACCTGGGTCTCCATTATAGTGCCAGGTAAGTCCAGCATTAACACCAGCTTCAAATAAACTTAGAAAATCCCTGGTTCCTCTATCGAAAATTAAAGTTCCATTGTTACTTTCTTTCTCAAAATAATCTTCTGACATAGCCAGCATACCAATATTAAACCCAATAGCGATACCTATAAATGGTTTTGGCCGAAAACTAAGCATAATGGGTAAATCAAAATAATTAATTCTGCGTTCAGCTTTAACACCACCCATTAAAGAATCTTCTACATGAAAAAGTAAATCATCTTTTTCGAGATTTGCTGCTCCTTTTGGAGCTTTAAAGAAAAAAGATGTTTGAACGACCCATTTGGGATGCATTTTATAATCTAAAAATAGACCCATCCCAAAATTTCTAATGTATTTCTCTGATTGTACATCAGTTAGCTGGCTAAAATTACCACTAAGGTTTAATCCAAACTCAAGTTTTTCATTATTAAGTTTTTCGCCAAATAACAGGCCTATTAATATCTGGGCTTGCATTGCCTGTAGCCCTATTATTAATAATATAAAGCAAATTAAGGCTATTCTTTTAAACATTGTTATTTACCTTAATTATTCTGTAAGCAGTTTAACAGCTTCTTTTCTTATTGTATTTTCGATAAGACCTTTAAAGGGTAATGCAGTAAAAGGTATTTGACCATTTAAACGGACATCTGAGTTACTTACAGACAGTCTCCCTTTCATTACTAAACCCATGATTTTAAATGAAAAATCAGAATGGGTTTCATTCCAGATTTCATGAACATCAGAGATTTTATCCTGAAAATCTTCTTTCAGTTTATCAAATAGTTTTTTTATCCTTTCTTTAGCATCATCCCTGTTTAGAGAATGATCAACCACAATATTTACACTTGGCATATATTTATATTTATTAATAATAATCAGAAGATTACAGACTTAAGGTGTTTTCCCAAATACCATGTAGGTTACAACCTATTTCAGCCTTAATCATTTTTACATTTTCAAGTTTTACATAAAAGCTACCAAAACCTCTTGCTTTTCCAGCTTCGGTTTTAATCTCACTAATAAGCTCACCATCAAGATATAACTTCATATAATCAATCCAGTGGTCAGCAGCCGATGGGTGAATAATACCCTGCGAACCTATCGTAACATCTACCTTAGTAAAGCCATTTCCATCTTCTTCTTTAACAACAATTTCCGGTGTATGTTTCAATTCCAGTTTTGTTGGATTTTCAGAATCCTGAATTTTCATTTCTTGTCTATTGACAATTAATTCATTTTCTTCTGACTTTACCGTTTTAATTTCTTTTTCTTCATGCGTCTCTTTTTGTTCTTTTTCGGTACATGCAGAAAACATTCCAACGGCACTAACAAAACTTAGCAACCCTATTGATTTTAGTACTTCTCTCCTTTCCATAATATCAAATTATTTATTAGTTTTTATTAGTTTTTAACCTGATAATGCGCAAAGTACAAATAATTAATTTATCATTTTAATAATTAATTTGAAAAAAAATGAAAATGTGGTACGTTTTTAGCTTATTTTCCGTTTAATACAGGATTATTACTTTTTTTATTTCTAAATTAGTATTAATTAAAAATAATTTTAGCCTGTCATTTGTGTTAAATTAGACAAAATATTATTTTTACAGTAAATTTGAAAATTATTGAAGAAACTTTATTAACTCAAAAACCAAAATTATGGATTCATTATTCAAAATTATTAAACCCCTGGTATTTATCTTCTTTATGATGGGGATTGTTTCCTGTGATAATAGCGGGAATAATTCAGATGACATTTTTGATGACAATCTTGACGAGGGATTTATTAAAGAAGTAGAAAGTCAAACCTATTATCTTATCCCATCACCTGAAGGATTGTTTAGTTTTATTAAAGATGGTGACCTTAAGTATCTTAAAGATATTTTAAATCCGACTGAAAATATTGATAAATATATTGACACTCGTTCAAAAGAGTTAAATTTCGGTATTTATTCTGCTGATTTAGCTTATGTATCGTCTTTTAATAAATATCAAGAGTCAGTTGATTATCTGAGTACAGTTAGAACTTTAAGTGATGAAATTGGCATATCTGCTGTATTTGATGAAAACCTGATAGGGCGGATAGATAATATTATAGATGATCAGGACTCACTATTAAAAGTTACCAGTGACTCTTATTTTAGCATTGTACGTTATTTGGAAAGTAGTAACCGAAAAAAATCATTGGCACTAATTGTTACAGGTGGCTGGATTGAAAGTATTTATGTGGTTACAAACCTAATAGATGCGTATAAGCCAGGTAGTGATGCAGTTCAATTATTGGCAGATCAAAAGCTGGTAGTTTCGAATCTAATGTCATATCTTGATCAAAATAAATCGGATGATAATATTCAGCGAACAATAAATGACTTAAAAAACTTACAAAAAATATATGAAAGTTTTGAAATCGAAAAAATTGAACCTGAAGAAAATAACACATCTGATTCTGATAAAATTGTTGTTGGTGGTTCTGCTAAAATAATTATGACAGAAGAACAGTTTATAGCTTTGAAGAAAGAAATAGCCGTAATAAGAAATAAAATCACTAAAAATAGTTAATTTTAAAATTTAAATTGCGTAATTATATTTTTACATAGATAAAACAAGTCACTGGATTTGGGAAGTTTGTGTCTAATAATTAAAAAATAAACAGATGAAAATACTAAAGTTTAAAATTATATTACTTCTTCTATTTATACCTGTAACAATTTTTGCACAATCACTTGATTGTCCATCAAGGTTAAAAATGAGACGACCTACGCCTCCTTTTAATTTTAATGACTTGTCAAAAAGTGCACAATGCCTTACTGGTAAAAAATATGAATTTGTACTTCCTTTAACAAAAGGAAAAGATTATCGAATATCCTTTTATGCAAGCCCAGTTTTCAACAATGAAATTAAGTTTAGAATTGTTGATGTAAATTCAGGAGACAAAGTATTGGATTTACCGGGTGAAACTGAAGCCAGTAATAAAGGAGAGTGCGCATTAAGAGCATATTATGATAATAAGCTTGGTAAGCTAGTACATCCGCACTTTGATTTTTACCCGGCAAATTCAACACAAATAAAAATCATCATTGAAGTGGCTTCTATTGAACAAGCAGAGTCTAATTCAAATTTGAATGTTCCAGAAACTAGGAACAAGGGATGTATTACCGTATTTGTGCAGGACAGGAAAGCTGAAGATATTGGTTTTTAACAAATAAAACTAAAAAACGATTTCTCAATCGCAGCATTTTACATGTTTTTAAGTGATTGTAGTGTTAAAATAACAACTAAAGCCGCTTTGCGGCTTTTTTTATACCTGACAATTTTTCACCCTGCTGCTGACAATTTGGATTATTTATGTTTTGGCATAAATAATGATAATGTGATTCTGAAAATATAATAAAATATCTAATTATTATTTAAATGGGAATTTCAGAAATAGAGTCACATTCAGCACTTGTTTCCAAAATACAGAATCTTGAAAACTCGTATTTATTATTGTACAAATCAGGAACTGATAACAGTGAATGTGCATTAAAAAATTTAACAAGTGCTGCTGAAAAAATGGAAAATGTAAATATTTTTCTTGCTGACGTTAGTAAAGTAAGAGATATTCACAGCTTATACAATATTAGTTCAGCACCATCCCTACTTGAATTCAACAAGGAATCTTATATTAATGTAGTAAAAGGATGTCAGGAGGATAAATATTACACAGCTTTGTTTGAAAATACAATATATACAGCTCAGGCAAAAAAGGATGGTAAAAAGCTTAAATCAGTTATTGTATATTCAACTCCAACTTGTTCCTGGTGTACTACATTAAAATCGTACTTAAAAAATAATAATATAAGGTTTAGGGAGATTGATGTATCAAAAGATCAAAAAGCTGCTGAAGCAATGGTTAAGAAAAGTGGGCAACAGGGTGTACCCCAAACGGAAGTTAACGGACAAATAATTGTTGGCTTTGACAAAACAAAGATTAACCAAATGCTTGAAATAAAAGCTTAAGTTATTATATTAAATAGTATTTTTGCAATTAAATTAAATAATTAAAATAAAATGAAAGAATTACAGCCGGTTAATCAAAATGTACTACTTGACATTACAGAAGATAAAACAGAACAAAAAACTGCTTCGGGAATCATTATTCCGGATTCAGCAAAAGAGAGAAATAAATTTGCGAAAGTAATTGCTATCAGCAAAATTGAAAATATGGAAATTTCAGTTGGTGATAATGTTCTTTATAAAGAGTTTTCGGGATCTGAAATTAAGTTTGAAGATAAAGAGTATTTGTTAATTCCTTATGATGGGATATTAGCAAAGGTTGTTGAGACAGATAGTATTTAGTCTCTGCAAGAAAACGGCAAATACTGCGTTATTCTCGTCTTAATTTCCAGTCATTTACAAAAGTAAACTCTTGAAAATTAAGACTTCAAAAGCCTTATCTTTGACATTTTCTTATTAGAGACATAGAAAATACATAGTTTTCGTGCTAACACTATTTAAGGAAAACATACAATTTTAAAAAGAGGCTTTAAGCCTCTTTTTTTATGTCAAATTTAGACTGTAGTTTAAATATGTATGTTGTACATGGTTAAATAAAAAAAGCCTCATAATGAGGCTTTCGTAGTAGCGGGGACAGGACTTGAACCTGCGACCTCCGGGTTATGAGCCCGACGAGCTACCAACTGCTCTACCCCGCAATATATCTTGAGTGTATAATTTTTCTCTTTTGCGTGTGCAAAGGTAATATTTATTAGCTTTCAGACAAATAAAACAATACTTTTTTAACAATATTTAATATCCTTGCCACTAATCACCTAAAAGCTAATTCTTTACAAACTTTTCAATTACTTTTTCTGAGCCATTATCAATCATCAAAAAATAAATTCCCTGATTTAACTCTTTTACATCTATAGAGTATCTACGTGGAAAAATAGTATCTGAATATTCTTTTACTTTTGCCCCCATAATATTGAAAATACTCAGTCTATTAAAACGATTAGCACTATCTGTAATTACTATTAATTCGTCACTTACAGGGTTCGGCGAAATAATTAGCTTTTCATCATTGGTAACTGTTCTGAAGTTTTGGATAACAGGTTCTTTAGTAATTATCCATCTGTAAGGATCTAATTGCACATTCTCTGCTTTAAAATTCAAATCCCATGCAAATTCCTGTAAATTTTCAGTATTATTGAATATTAAAATAGTATCCTGCCCTTCGCCAGAAAATTTCACCGGAACTTTTAGCTCAAAAAAGTCAACTGATAAGTGTGATTGTGTTTGTTCAATTTGTAAAAAACCCGTATTTGTTTCATTTTGCCCCCAATGCAAAGTATAAAGTGGGTAGCCCTGACCATATATCCAGTCTTCAAAAAATGCATTAAGGTCTTCTCCACTTTCAGCTTCAAAGTGTTGTTGCAAATTTTGTGTGCTGGCAAAGCCATTAATCAATTCTGAATCTGTTAAATAATTGTTTACTGATGTGAAAAAAGCTTCATCTCCAATTTGTCCGCGAATCATGTGCAGCACCATTCCTCCTTTTGCATAACTTAATCTACCATCAAATATTCGATTATCTGATGTAGTATCATTAACATAAACAGAGCCTCCCGGCTGACTGGTAACATAGTCAATCTTACTTTTTTTCCAATAATCCCAGCTGTCATTGGTCAAGCCATTTTCAATGGTTAAACCCTCACAATAAGTAGCAAATCCCTCATTAAGCCATATATCTTTCCAGCTTCCACAGGTAATATAGTCCCCAAACCACTGATGCGCCAACTCATGAGC
>Ga0164318_10003856_pt1 | contig 14296 bp, 13 predicted proteins | sample GuaBasSedimGuay9_FD_113734 | JGI IMG/M metagenome (GOLD analysis project Ga0164318, IMG submission 113734) | Subseafloor sediment microbial communities from Guaymas Basin, Gulf of California, Mexico - Guay9, Core 4571-4, 0-3 cm | ecosystem: Environmental > Aquatic > Marine > Hydrothermal vents...
GATATTGTGGGTGTCTGAATCAATGGGATACACTGATGATAAGTGCCCATCCAGAAATGAGGAATCTTGTCCGAGATCAAGTCGAAGATCCCGGACTTTGAGCGGGGGCGTGCGAAAAAATAACCGCCCCGATTAAATACGCTGCGCTCTCACTATGATGAATTTAAGAGGATTATTTTTTTCGCGCAATGCGGATATCGGACAAAAGGGCCATTTATGGATGGGCACTAATAAGCTTTTTCGCTATAAACAGACGCAAAATTTCATTGGTCCCTTCATAGATCTGACATATCTTGGCATCTCTCATATGACGTTCCATGGGATATTCTTTACAATACCCGTATCCACCCAATATCTGCACTCCCTCGACAGACGCCCTCATAACAACATCTGACGCATACATCTTGGCCATGGCCGCTTCCTTCTCATAGGATTTCCCGTGATCCTCCAACCAGGCCGCCCTGAGTGTAAGTAGTTCCGCGGCGTCCAATTCCGCAGCCATGTCAGCCAATTTCCACTGGATCGCCTGAAAAGAGGCAATAGGTTTGCCAAACTGCTCTCTTGTTTTTGCATACGCCAAGGCCTCTTCAAACACCGCCCTGCCGATCCCAATCGCCTGAGACGCAATGCCGATCCGTCCCCCGTCAAGGGTTGTCAGCATCTGTTTAAAGCCCTCGCCTTCCCTTCCGAGAAGGGCATCGTCAGGCAATCTTGCATCCTTGAAAATGAGCTCGGCAGTCCCGGAGGCAAGGATGCCCAGTTTTTCTTCAACACGTCCCACTTTAAAACCAGGCGTGTTCTCCAGGTCTACCACAAAGCTACTGATCCCCTTATACCCCTTTCCTTTCTCCGCCACGGCCGCGATTACGGCATAAGAAGACACATTGCCATTTGTAATAAACTTCTTTTCGCCGTTGATAATCCATTCATCCCCATCTTTGACAGCCGTTGTACGCATCGCCGCAGGATCTGAGCCGGCGCCCGCCTCGGTCAAGCCATAGCATCCGATTTTATCGCCCGAAGCACAAGGAAACAGGTACTTCTTCTTCTGCGCATCCGTACCATACCTATAAACAGGGAAACAGTACAGCGAGTTATGCGCGGACATGATCACTCCTGTTGATGCGCATGCCTTGGAAATCTCTATCAGGGCGACCACATAACTGACATTGTCCATACCTCCTCCGCCGTATTCCTCGGGTATGGCAATACCCATCATCTTCAACTCACCCAACTGCTTGATGATGTCAGCCGGATGCTCATGCCTTTCGTCCAGTTCGGCGGCCCTTGGCTTGATTTCAGCTTCGGCAAACTTGGCTGCCATATCCCTAACCATCTGCTGTTCATCGGTTAGCTCAAAATCCATTATAGTGACCCTTCCTCTTAAATCATGACATCCAGAGTTTTAAAAAACTACCTAAAACCTGCACACACTATTTTCAAAAAGGATATTATGCTTTTAATATCAGCGAATTATAGGAACGTTATGCTTGCGTGACACGCATCGATTTGAATGCGGCCATAAAGGCTGGGATTTTTGAAAATAGTTTACCCTCCGGGAGCGCCGAGTTTATCCCGCCTGGAGGCGGGACGGCGTTGGCAAGGGCTTGAAGTATCGGCGTACGTCTGCGCCCTTGCCGCCTTGCACCTGCCTGCTGCAGGCAGGTCTTCGGCAAACTCGACGCTTGCAGGATTTAGGAACTATTTGTACTCGTAAAAACCACGACCGGTCTTCCTACCCAAAAATCCCGCCTCAACATATTTCTTAAGCAAGGGACACGGGTAATATTTGGGATTCCCATAACCCTCGTAAATGACGTTCAGAACATTCAAAACGGTATCCAGCCCGATCAAATCAGCAAGCTCTAAAGGTCCCATGGGATGATTCGCGCACATTTTCATGATGTCATCAATGGCTTCACGTGTCCCGACGCCTTCATACAAACAGTAAATGCCTTCGTTGATCATCACCTGGAGAACTCGATTGGAAACAAATCCCGGAAAATCCTCGGCCATAACCGGCACTTTCCCCATCTTCCGGCTCAATTCAAATACTGTGTCTGTAGTTTCATCAGAGGTATCAAGACCTTTGATAATTTCGATCAATTTCATTACCGGTACGGGATTTATAAAATGCATTCCGATTACTTTATCCTGCCTGGAAGTGGCTGCGGCCAGACTGGTAATGGAAATGGATGATGTATTGCTTGCAAGGATTATCTCCTTACGGCAAATGCTATCCAAACGCCTGAAGATATCATTCTTTAAAGCCTTATCTTCAATCACGGCTTCCACTACGAAATCTGCATCCGACAAATCATCCAGACTGGTTGATCTGTTTATCCTCCCTATTATATTTTTTTTATCATCAGGAGTTATTTTCTCTTTTTTGACCATCCTTTCCAGACTGTCTGAAATGGAAGCAAAGGCCCTGTCCAAAAATCGATCTTCAATATCATTCAAAACCACATCGTAACCCGCAGAGGATGCCACCTGAGCGATTCCACTACCCATTATCCCACCACCTACTACACCGATCTTCTTTATTTGCATATCACACGACTCCTTTTGTTATTGTGCCAAATCAACACGTTGTACCTCTCCCGACGTTTAGCCTTGTGACTACGCATTCCCCTTAAATTCAGGTTTTCTTTTCTCTAAAAATGCAGACATCCCTTCCCCGGCATCCGGGCTTGCCATGCATAGCGCAAATGCATCAGACTCCATATAACAACCGGAGTGCAGGTCTACATCAAAGCCTCGATCAATAGTCTGCTTTATCGCCCTCATAGACACACTTCCCTTGTTGACCATTTCTCTAGCCGTCTTCATTGTTTCTTCCCACAGCCTGTCTGAGGGGAATACCTTGTTCACTATGCCGATCTCCTTTGCCTCCCCTGCGCTGATCATTTCCCCCGTCATGCAAAGTTCTTTTGCCATGGCTTTTCCCACAAGGCGGGAAAGCCTTGGCGTTCCTCCAAAGCCGGGGATGACACCGAGCTTAATCTCGGGCAGACCGAAAGTGGCATTTTCCGAGGCATAGATAAAATCGCAGGCCATCGCAATCTCAGCGCCTCCTCCGAGGGCGAATCCATTCACGGAGGCGATTACCGGGATAGGTAGTTTCTCCAGCCGGAAAAGGATGTTATGACCATCCCGAGAAAATCGGCGCGCGTCAAGAGGTGAAAATTTCGAGACCTCTGTAATATCAGCGCCCGCGACAAAGGCCCTTTTCCCTTCTCCAGTGAGCACAAGCGCCCTCACATTCTTATCCGTCTCTATCTCATCCAGAATATCGCTGAATTCCCTCAGGACTTCCCAGTTGACGGCATTCAACGCCTTCGGCCGGTTAAACTTTACAACCGCAACGTTTTCTTTTATCTCGAAGACAATATTTTTGTAAGACATTTTGGCATCCTTCATTTTTCAGTTTATATTTAGTTTCCATCCATAAATGGCTTTTTTGCGCGATCCCTGCGTCAAGCTGCGGGATCACTTACCTGCCGTACGCGTCCGCATCATCCCTTGGTTTCCTCGGCCTTGCGCAAAAATTCGCATTTCCGGATCGAAAACTCACCCGTGCCCGAATTTCATTTATGGATGAGCACTATTTAATGCCTGAACGAAAACCGGGATGTTTTGTAAAGATCAAGGAAGATCAAAATGTTAACTGGATGATTTAGGTTAACAGCTTTTAGGCCCCAATACCAGGTTCCTTCTCGATTTTGAACAAATTGCTATTGTCGGGGCTTCTCCCGGACATAAAGAATCATTGCGGCGTGAATGCCAGGTATGTAACACGGGTCTCCCCTTCACCCCGATGCAGGAATTTTACCTTTAAGGCCATTCCAACTTTTATTGTTTCAGGTTTTTTGGGATCAACTCCTTCAATACGCGCATCAACCCTTGTACCCTCATCCAGTTCCACAACACCCACGCAGTAGGGATTGTTCCTGTCATAACCCTCCGCTATCATACGGGGAGGGCCTACAGCTATACAAGTAAACGCGGCAAGTTTTCCGTTCCCCTTCATTTCCACCCACTCCATATCCGATTTATAGCATTTTATGCAGATTGAACGGGGCGGCGTATAAAGAGCATCACAATGCTTGCACCTTGATCCCATAAGTTTTTCCTCATTTAGATACTGGACATAGGAAAGATCACTAAAAGGCCTTTCTTCCATTGGGTTATCTCCTTTCAAGAATAGTAAACGTGCAGGTGCCCCCTGTGCCACCCAGATTATGAGCGGCTCCGATTCGCAGATTTTCATTAGGGATCTGCCTTTGTCCTGCCTCCCTCCTTAACTGCTTCCATACTTCCAGCAATTGAGACACGCCGGTTGCCCCCACTGGATGGCCTTTACATTTAAGACCTCCGGAGGTATTGATCGGCTTTGGCCCATCCAATCTCGTTAACCCATCCGATACTGCTTTATATCCTTCTCCCGGCTTAAAAAATCCAAGGTCTTCAATGTGTATGATTTCCGCCATGGAAAAACAGTCATGCACCTCGGAGAACTGGATATCTTCAGGCTTGAGACCTGACATGCCGTAAGCCTCTTTTGCCGCATTTTTTGTGGCTTCAAAGGATGTAATGGAATCCGCAGCATGGAAGCCTCTCCCACTGCCCTGTCCCATTCCAATGATATGAATCGGGGGATCGGTAAAGTTCCTGGCCATATCCTCTGCCACCACCAGCATCCAGCTCGCGCCGTCCCTGATGGGACAGCAGTCATACAGGTGCATCGGCCACGCAACAACAGGATTAACGCTGATATCCCGGAGAAAAGCCTTTTCATCCTCCCATTGAGGCACCGGACCTCCCTTTTTCTTAATGCGTGCAAGTTTATTATTCATCAAATCACGAATACTAAAGGGAATTTGAGCCTTTGGGTTCAGTGGGGCATTGTTATGGCTCTTTATGGTGACATTCATAAGGTCCTCATGGGAAGCGCCGTATTCGGCAAAATAGGCCGTGGCTATCAGTCCAAAGACACCCGGAAAAGTAAATCCCACATTTCCTTCATAGGGGACCGTTGCCAAGGCCAGCCCCTCAGCGACTTCCTCAGTGGAACATTTTGACATCTCCTCAACGCCGCCCACCAACACCATATCATAAAACCCTGAAGCAATGGCAAAAACACCTTCCCGAAAAGCCAACGCGCTTGATGCGCATGCGCCCTCGGTTCGGGTCGACGGTTTCGGCGCCAACCCAATCAAATCAGAAATGATCGGTCCCCAGTGGGCTTGATGCACAAAAAAATCGTTTGAAAAATTTCCCAGGTAAAGGGCTTCTATATCATCGGGATCTACGCCTTTATCCACCGATGAAAGCATTTCATTAAAGGCTTCAGCAAATAAATCTTTTGAATCTTTGTCCTTGAACATGCCGAATTTCGACATGCCCGCGCCAACTATGGTTACCCCTCTTCCCAGTTTCTTTTGTTTTCCCATATCAGTCTCCTTCCGTATTCATTCCAATATTCCGATCAGTCTGTATTCCTTCATACTCACTGTCTCTTTCATGAATGCTTTTCCTTACTCCGTGTTTTCTCCTCTTGCTGAGGAAATTAAATTCTCCCTTCTCGAATCTCATGTTGGTGCCCATTGTATGGCTGTAATAGCCGATGGACCACCCCCGTGTGATACCCATAGCATCCAGGATCATATGGTTGGTGGCCTTGCCGATATCAATTCCATCCCTGGGATAAATGGACAGGATCCTGCAAAACTTCGCCACTTCCTCATCAAGTTTGTCCTCAGGCACAGCCTTTGTCGCCCATCCCATCTGAACCGCTTCAACACCGGTAATCTGCCTTCCGGTAAGCAGCAAATCCCTTGCCCTTGTATAGCCGACCTTGTAGTAAAGGACCGGTATTGTCATAATTCCGCTACCTGCAAAGCCCATTCGCTGCTCAGGGTGGCCGATCTTTGCATCTTCGGCAATAATGGAAAAATCACATGATTCAGCTATAAATGCCCCCTCACCAAAACAGTGACCCTGTACCTGAGCAATGGTAATTTTGGGTGATATGAGGATCCTATGTCCCAACTCATACCAATACCTGTCAATCTTTAGCCTTGCGTGCTGGCTGGGCCGTCTGCATCCGGGATCTTTGTCAAAGTTTTCGTAAATCTTGTATGACGTTGTGAGGTTATGTCCGGCGCAAAATGATTTGCCGGCCCCCTTAAAGACAATCACCTTCAGATCATCATCAAGTTCAGCTTCCTCAATAGCTGCAAGCAGGTCATCAAAGATACCTCCTTGCCAAGGGAAATCCATCACATTAAGCGCATCCGCAAGATTCATGGTAATGGCGCCGACCTGACCCTCTTTTTCATATATGACGGATTGATAATCACCCATAATTAAAGCAACGTTTCATCCCATAACCGATTATGGGCCAAGATTAAAGACCTTATAGGGTCCCGGAAAAATAAAAACCACAACTCAGCATAGGCGCGATCTATTTTTGGGGAACGTCAATGACCCCTTCATTTCTGAGTTCTTCAATCTCCTGTTTTGTAAATCCTATACCTGCAAGCACTTCATCCGTATGTTGTCCAAAAAACGGTGCGGGAGACCGCTTAAAATTCAATTCATCGGAAAACTTGGCGGGAAATCCTATTTGAAGGGTTTCCCCTCTGTCGGGATCATCCATGGTGAAGATCATCCCTCTTTCCTTATAATGTTCGTTTTCAAGGGCCTCATCCGGAGTCAAGACAGGTGTTATGCATGACTCTACATCTTTGAATATCTTTTCCCATTCATCCCTGGACTTGCTCGCAAACAGTGTCTTCAATGCCTCGGTCATCTCGCTTCCATCCTCATACCTAAGGAGGTGATTCTCCACCCACTCCTCTTTGCCCACGGTCTTACAAAAATTACTCCAAAATTTCGGTTCCACCGCCCCGAGAGCAACGAATTTATCATCCGATGTCCTGTATGTGTTATAACAAAGGCTTAACCCCCGCACATCAACCGGGCGGGCTGTCCTGCCCTTTCTTCGGGCCAGGACTTCGGCTGTATTTCTTATATTAAGAGAGAGCAATACATCAGCCTGCCCCACATCAATATATTGCCCCTTGCCTGTTCGTTCCCTTCCCACAAGCGCTGAAAGAACGGCCATGGCAGTAACCAGCCCTCCTCCAGCCATATCGCCGATTGGAATTCCGGGGACTACCGGCCTGCCGGTATGTTCCCCGGTCCATGCGAGTATTCCTGAGTAACCCAGATAGTTGATGTCGTGACCCACCATCCTCCTATAAGGACCTGTCTGGCCAAAGCCCGTTGTCGAACAGTAGATGATTGCGGGATTCACCTGTTTCATGTCCTCATAACCCACACCCAGACGATCCATTACGCCGGGACGGAAACTTTCAATGAGCACGTCATATTCCACTGCCAGCTTTTTCAGGATCTCTTTTCCCTTATCATGCTTCAGGTTCAGCTTCATGCTTTTCTTGTTACGGTTCGCCATGACAAACGCGTCGCTTTCATAGGTCCGTGCGCCGTCTCCCCACCTGCCGTAATCACCCTCGCGCGGTTCTTCGACCTTGAGCACCTCCGCTCCCAGATCTCCCAGCAACATGGTGCAGTACTGGTAGGGCAACAATCTTGTACAATCCAGAATTTTGATTCCTGCTAATGGCTGGTACATGATTTTTCATCCTTCCTTTCTTGATTTTTGTGCCCATCCGGAAATGAGTCCCGCCATGGCGGGATTTGGCCAAGATCAAGGCGTGCGAAAAATAACCGCCCCGATTAAATACGCTGCGCTGCCACCATCGTGAATTTAACGGGACAGGCAGGCATATGGTTGATATTCCGAGGATTATTTTTTTCACATAACACAGAGATTGAGCAAAAAGACCATTTATGGATGGGCGCTAATTATAAGCCGGTTTCACTTGGACATATCCTGAGCAATTCCTAAGTCAGGCCGTTCTCGTTTATATGGCGCCTTACATCCTTCAACTACTTCCCCTCATACTTTTTGTCTCTTTCATGGAAGGTCGCCTTTGCCCCCTGTTTTCTCCTCTTGCTGAGAAAATTAAATTCTCCCTTTTCATATCTCAGATTCGTGAACAAGGTATGGCTGTAGTACCCGATGGCCCAACCGCGAGTGATACCCATAGCATCCAGGATCATATGGTTGGTTGCCTTGCCGATATCAATGCCATCCCTGGGATAAACTGTTAAAAGTCTGCAAAGATTATTGACTTCTTCTTCAAGCTTGTCTTCGGGCACGGCCTTCGTTGCCCAGCCGATCCGCGCCGCCTCTTCACCGGTGATATGTCTGCCTGTCAGGAGCAAATCTCTTGCCCGGGTATACCCTATTTTCAGATAAAGAATCGGAATGGTGGGGATAGCGCTGCCGGCACATCCCATTCGCTGCTCGGGATGCCCGATCTTCGCATCATTGGCGACAATGGAAAAATCACATGATTCCGCAATCAATGCCCCCTCTCCAAGGCAATGTCCCTGGACCTGACAGACGGTTATTTTCGGAGATATAAGGATCTTCTGCTCCATCTCATACCAGTACCGGTCGATCTTAAGTCTCGCATGCTGGCTGGGCCGCCTCTTGCCCGGTTCATCATCAAAATTTTCATATACCTTGTAAACCCTTGTAAGGTCATGCCCGGCGCAAAAAGACTTGCCCGCCCCCTTAAATACGATCACCTTCAGATCATCATCGGTTTCCGCTTCCTCAATCGCCGCAAGGAGGTCATCACAGATCCCCCCCTGCCACGGAAAATCCACCACATTCAGACTGTCCGGCCGATTCATGGTAATCGTACCAACCTGACCGTCTTTTTCATATATAACGTATTTATAATCACCCATATTTTTAACTCCGTAATTTCGATACAGTTGAGATACCCGGTGGTTGAAGAGGCATAAGCACCACTCCCCCCTCCTCATTTGTGGATGAACACTACTTCATATTTTTGTCGATCCTTATTCAGCCTGTACAATCAGAGACACTGTAAAACCGCCACCGCATACCACTTACGATAACGCAATATTCCATCTTAATCATTTTTGAACCTCCTCTTTTTCAGTCGGCTACAGTCGTGTGGCCGACTACAACATTTTTATTATCCTGATTTTTAATCCAAACATCACATTTAATGAAACTGCCATTTTCATCCGATTTCTTTTCAACCACTTTTGCGCCGACCGTCAAAGTATCCTTTGGAAATACCGGGTTAATCAAACGTAGATCCATGCCGCCGCCCGTAATCCACTTTTCACCAAAATCTCTGGCCATAAGTTCCGAAAGATAAGCCATAAACTGACAACCCGGTGCAATAGTGCTCTTGAAAACCGTATTTTTTGCATATTCCGGGTCCACATGAATGGGATTATAATCTTCAGCCGCATCGATGTAGGCATTTATCTTTTCCTGGGTTATGTGCTTTTCAATCGGAGCAAGTTCCTGACCCACTGCAATTTTTGCAACATCAAATCTCTCAGTCATTTTCCGCCTCTACCATATTAAGATGAAAAACGGGCACAAGACAGCCCGTGAATCATAAACCATACGTTATTCATTTTGAATTTTTCAGCCACAGATTTACGCTGATCATCACAGATATTTTTTCTCCTTGATTATCTTAGGTAGTGTCCATCCATAAATAGCCTTTTTCCACAATCCCTGCGTCAATTTGCGGGATCACTTCTGCGGTGGCCAGACAATGGTAATAACGCTCACTGCCGCCTTTTGCCCATTCGGATTATATGCATCTGCTCTTAATACCACAAAATCCCGTCCTTTTTTTTGATACACATCTTCGACCACCGTCTTGACAGTGACCGTGTCTCCAGGCTTGACAGGACGCAGAAATTCATATCTCTGTCTCGCATGGATCATTCCAGGAGGAGCCTTCTTATCAATGGTTTTCAATGCGGCGCTTGGCGTAGCATAAAGAGAAATCGTTGTCGGAGGCACGACCAAACCGCCAAACTCACTTTTTTTGGCATATTCCTCATCCGTATAAAGCGGGTTGCTCTCTTCCACACCCGCTAAAAATTTCTTAACAATATCCTCACTCAGCATATAGTTGTATTCAGGAAACACCATCCCCTTACTGAATTCAGAAAGCATCATCACTTCCATATATTCTTACCTCTCCTGTATCAAATAAACCTGGAACTGATAGCCGGCCGATCCGCCTGAGGGTTCACGTAAACCCTTTCCCTGTCTCGTCCGCCACGTCGCCTGTCTTAACAAATGAGGGGTGTGGATTTCCGCATTGATAGAGCCCTCCAGGATGCTCGGACCCCCGGCCTTTATTTTTTGATTTTTTCTTTTCATAAAGGACTTGAAGTATCGTCGTGCATCTGCGCCCTTGCCGCCTTGCACCTGCCTGCTGCAGGCAGGTCTTCGGCAAACGCGACGCTTGCAGGATTTAGGTATTATAAAGTCCATCCTTAGATGGACACTCCTTAACATACAGATATGGATATGAATGGATTTTGATTCAAGCACTTTAACGCTTTGGGGATAACGCCCGACTTGAAACCCGGACATATACCGGCGACAGGCATTTTCTCCGGAGCGATGCTATTCTTCAGATATTTTCTTGAGCCCCACCGTCTCCATGAATGTGTCTATCTTGTCTATGGTCCTGGGCAGATCAAACTCACGCTCATCGGCCAGGTTCCCCTCATATGTCAGGGCCGGTATCCCCTGATCGGCCAGGTATCTCCTGAGCTCCATCTGGCCCACAGCCGTACCCTCACAGCCACGATTCAAGTGGATCATCACGGCATCTATGTTCCAGTTATCGATTATATCGTGTATCCTCTTGTGCTTGCCCCGTCCAGAGAACCGGAGTGATCTCAGCACAGTGTGATACTCAAGGAGCCAATTCGCATACCATTCGCATGCCTCTTCCCTGGTGGAAAGTGTAACGCCCGCCTCCTTGGGTGGTTTTGCGGGCAGGTATTTGTCCTGCTCCGCATCATAGGCCCAACCGCCTGACAGCCCGAATGAATAATGCGCCCCTATGACAACAGCTCCGAATTCTTCCATATATCGGAAGATCCCAAGGTTGTGCCACGGGGGCTGGCTGTCATGGATCATCCGGTACCGCTCATTCTCAAAGGCGGCGATCCCCCTTTTGACCCTGTCCTTCAACTCATCCAAAAGCTCTTTGTAAAAATCCACCGCCGCCTTCTGCTGCCTCATAAGCACAGCGATAATATAGAGAGAGTACATCATCTTCTCATCCATTGGAGCCGGAATGGCCTGGTTTTCCATGCAGCACCGGGCCCACAGGTTGGTCGACTCGCACTCCCAGTTCACGGCGTTGATGAACTTCTCGTCATCATATTTTTTTCCTGTCACCCCCTCCATCCAGTCAATGACCTCCAGCATCTGGTCCTTTAGATAAGTTCTTTTGAGGGCCTTGCTCTCTTCACTCTCATTTTCCGTCTCCCACTCAAAGGGGACATAATCACACACATTGTAAGGAACACCCTCGATATCACTCATGATCTGGTACCACTTGCCGTGTGTGTCACAGATATGCGTCTGGAGATTAAATGTCGGTTTTGGATAAGGACCGCCAAAGACGAATTTGTCCTCCAACAGCGATCCAATTCCAAGACGCATGTAGGCGCACATGTCTCTCGGAAACTTGGCGGCCTCCGTCGCCTCCATCAGTCCCTTGCTCCACTGGGGATCTTTTATGCCGGCAAAGGTGCAACTGGCGCCGTACGGCTCCCCGCCCAGGAAGTCCATATCAAACCCCGCCGGCAGGGCTATCGCACTCTCGGTCCCTCCGGCAACAATCATGGTCCCTTCGTCTCTTGCCCTGGCAATCCCCTTATAAACGTTCAGCCTTAATTCCTTGGCCTTACCCCAGCATTTGAGAGGTTCAGTCTTATATTTTCCCATATTCGGCCTCCATATGTCTTTGGGTTTAATTTTTCATCACGTTACAACGACTCCCGGACTCAAAAAAGGTCTTCAGAGCCCAGTGTCTCAAGAAATGCCTCCACCCGGATTCGGAACGGCCCAAGAGGCACGGTCACATCAAGCTCCAGGTAAAGCGTTGGAAAACCGGCCTCCTCAAAGGCGTCCATCAGGGCCACCTTGTCCAGCTCATGCGGATCGCAGAACTTCTGCTGAATCATGATAACGCCTGCGACATCCCATTCCCTGGCCAGCCCCAGCAGATGCGGGATACGACTCCGATTGGGCATATCCTTGATGGGGCATGGGGGTCTTTTGAGATATCGGTCCGCAATGGATGTAAGCAGATCATCCGCCGGCTCGGTGGTGTTCCAGAAATAACGTGAACCCGTGCAATGATCGTCAATGACCAGGGAAGCACCGACTTCCTCAACCATATTGACGAACTTCACGTCATCATTCTCACTGCCGAGAATCATCAGCCGGATCCCCGGATCGTCCTTTGCCTTTCTTCCCGGCAACTCATTCTTCAGAACGTCTTCAATGATTTTGTTGACCTCAACCTTGTCATACATCTCGGACGCACAGACCATCAGCATGCTGTCACGGCCGGATATGGGCGGGTCTTCCGCTTTCCGGGTCTCATACACCTCACGCATCAACCGGCGGTTGGTGTCAACAATTTCTATTCCTCGCTTAAGATCATCATCAGTAATTTCCCGGCCGACCCATTCTTCAATCTGCTTTTTGAACAGCCCCAGAATCCCCGAATAATAAGGCAGGGCCTGCTTGGCCTGCATCTTGTTGGGAGTCGGAACAAAAAAATGCGTGAACCCTTTGTGCGTCACCATGCTTTCATAGGCCTGATTGACGTGCTTGCAGGTGTGTGTGATGCCTATCGCGTCACAGTAATCATACCTGCCCAGGAGCCCTTGAGCCAGGACGTCCCTGCAAAACGGGCAGAACATGCCGAGGATATGCGGTTCTGTCACATTCTGAGGCTCGTGGGCTCCAAACATCCTGATCGGGAGGACATTCGCCGCGTACAGGATCTCTTCGGGCATATAACTGCATATATATCCCAAAACTTTCCAGTCAGGATTCTTTTCCTTCCACGCCTTCATGTAGTCGTGTCTGTTTTCATAGATCTTTTCAAAATCCGCTATCATTTTTCCCTCCATATTTTTTTCCATTCGGATCGCCTGTTCGTGCCCGAGCAGGGCCGGGCTCTTTCGTCTGGAACCGGGAGGAGCACAGCACGGAGCATAAGCTCTCTTTGTTTCAAACATTCCTTGCCTCGATCCCTCAAAAGTCCCTCTCCGTACAGAAAAATAGAAAAAGTTGATTGTTCGCCCAATACCAAGCAATGAACAAGACCATGAACCTCCGCTTTTGCAGAAATGACGGAATGAGACACTCGCCTGTCATCCCCGCGAAAACGAAAGCCGGTGGTTTACTCAAATCGTACCCGACCCCTGCTTAGTGAGCGGTACAGATTTTCGCCCGTCCGCAATCCGCGGACCGGCGATTGCGTGAATCCCCTGTTACTTTCCCTGGTAAGTCGGCTTCCTTTTCTCAAGGAAGGCGGCGACACCCTCCTTTTTGTCCTCACTTGCAAGTGCCAGGTTGGCGGCCAGGGCCTCAAGAACAAGCCCGGTCTCAAGATCTACCTCCGCACCGAATTTCGTGGCGATCATAGCAAATTTCACGGCAAGAGGCCCTTTCTTGGCGATCTTTCCCGCAACCTTCATCGCCGTATCCATCAGTTCTTCAGGCTTGGCCACCAAGTTCACCAGTCCCATGCTGAAAGCCTTCTGGGCATCCAGATTTTCTCCTGTCAGCATGGCCCACCAGGCATTGCTTTTTCCTATAATTCCGGCCAGTCTCTGTGTCCCGCCATAACCGGGGATTACTCCCAGACCCAATTCAGGAAGGCCGAACAACGCGGTTTCCGACGCAATCCTGAATGTACAGCTCATGGCCAGCTCACATCCTCCTCCCAGAGCCATCCCGTTCACAGCGGCAATGGAGGGAACATTCAGGGCCTCAAGTTCCCTGAAAATCGAAGCACCCTTTCGGACAAAATCATAGCTCTCCTTCAGGCCCAGCTCCGTAAATTCAGAGATATCCGCACCTGCCACAAACGCCTTGTCTCCCGCTCCGGTGATGATCAGGGCCCGGATGGAATCGTCACCCTGAACCGTGGCCACGGCGTCTCTGATTTCATCCATGGTGCGGGAATTCAGCGCGTTCATTTTTTTGGGCCGATTCACCGTTAATATCGCGGTGCCTTCTTTCACCTCGAAAATGATTTTTTCGTAATCCATTTTCCCCTCCATCTCAATTAAAATATTTGCTATGATA
>Ga0164318_10003857_pt1 | contig 14293 bp, 14 predicted proteins | sample GuaBasSedimGuay9_FD_113734 | JGI IMG/M metagenome (GOLD analysis project Ga0164318, IMG submission 113734) | Subseafloor sediment microbial communities from Guaymas Basin, Gulf of California, Mexico - Guay9, Core 4571-4, 0-3 cm | ecosystem: Environmental > Aquatic > Marine > Hydrothermal vents...
CGCCGCAGACCAGCCCGCAGCCGCCGCAGTTGGCCACGTCGGAGGAGGTATCGGACTCGCAGCCGTTCTGGGGATCGCCGTCGCAGTTGCTGTAGCCGGCCGAGCAGCCGGAATCGCAGGCACTGACGAAGTCCACCAGGAAGCCTTCCCGGGTGACGCTGCCGTCGGAGTGGAAGACGATCTGCACGGTATCGCCGGGAATGGCGTCGGAGTAGAACTCGCCCAGGTCGCCGCACAGCCGGGCGAACTGGTTGCCCTGGCCGTCCAGCAGCAGCACGTAGTCCCAGATGCAGTCGCTGTGGGCCTCGAGGCTGAAGGAAGCGAAATGCACCGCCAGCTGGGATGCCCCCGGCACGGTGACGGTCCAGCTGTCGTCGTAGTTGTTGGGATAGGGATGCGGCGTCTCCACTCCCGTCTGGGCCACGTCGGAGCAGGCTCCCAGCGGCAGGCAGACACCGTCGCGGCAGACGTGGCCGTCGACGTGGGGCAGGGCACAGGCGTTACCGCAGGCGCCGCAGTTGGCGAGATCGGAGGTGACGTCCTTCTCGCAGCCGTCGGCCAGGTTGCCGTTGCAGTCGTCCCAGCCCGCGTCGCAGGCGCCGATGGCGCACTGGCCGGACTGGCAACCGGCGGTGGCGTGCTCGTAGGGGCCGCAGGCATTGCCGCAGCCGCCGCAGTTGAGGGGATCGTCGTCGAAGTTGGCCTCGCAGCCGTCGGCCGGGTCGCCGTTGCAGTCGGTGAAGCCGGCCAGGCAGTTGCCCATGACGCACAGGCCGGCATCGCAGCTGGCCTCGGCGTTGGCGAAGGCGCAGGCGTGGCCGCACCAGCCGCAGTTGAGAACGTCGTCGCTGGTGCTGGTCTCGCAACCGTCGGGGCCGGTGGAGGGATCGTCGTCGCAATCACCCAGGCCGGCCGGGCAGCGGCCGGCGTCGCACCAGCGGATCTCGTCGATGACGAACCCCTGGCGGGTGACGCTGCCGTCGGAGGTGAAATGCACCTTGATGGTGTTGCCCTCGACCAGGGCGGTGGTGAAGGGCCCGATGGTGCCGTCGTAAACGGCCACCTGCTGGTCGTCGCCGTCGAGGAGGTAGACGAAATCGTAGCCCGACTCGGTGTCGAACTGGGAGAAGTGCAGGGCCATCACCACTGCCCCGGGCTGGGTTATCGTCCAGGTCTGGTCCTCGTCGTTGCCGTAGGGATGGGCCGTCTCGATCACCGGGCTCTGGGGGGTGAAGTTCAGGGCATTGATGTGCGCGGTGTCGGGCGGGGAAGACTCGTTGCCGTCGGAGACGGTGAGCACCGCCTGGTACTCGCCGCAGACATCGGCGGTGAAGCTGGGGGTGGCGATGCCGTCATCGTCCAGTGAGGCCGTGCTGGCCGCGGGCGGGTAGAACTGCCACTGGAAGGTGAGGGGATCCTGGTTGGGGTCGAACGACTTGGAGCCATCCAGGGTCACCTGGCTGCCGGCCTCCACGGTACGGTCGCCGCCGGCCAGGGCCACCGGGGGCAGGGGCACGCCGCTGATGGCGGCCAGGACCCGGTAGGCATTGACGCGGCCGCCGGTGACGGTCACGCCCTGCAGATCGGGCAGGGGATCGACGGTGTTGAACAGGAACTGGCGCACCTCCTGCTTGGTGAGATCGGGGCGAATGGAGAGCATCAGGGCCACCACCCCGGCCACGTGCGGCGTGGCCATGGAGGTACCCGATTTCAGCTCGTAGCCGCCGCCGGGCCAGACGGTGGAGAGGATGTCTTCACCGGGGGCGCCCAGGTCCACCGTGGTGGGACCGTAGTTGGAGAAGTAGGCGATGCCGTCGTCGTGGTTGGTGGCGGCCACGGCGATGATGTTGTCGTAGGGCCACTCCGAGGGCCAGTGGTTGTAGTTGGGATCGTCGTCGTTGGTGGAATCGTTGCCGGCCGCTGCCACCAGGAAGACGTCGTGCTGGTCGGCATAGACCACGGCGTCCTCGAGCGTCTGGCTGTAGTGCTGCACCGTCCACCAGGAGCAGCTCATTATCCGCGCGCCGTTGTCCACGGCGTAGTGGATACCCTCGGCGGCGTCGATGCAGTAGGCGTCCAGGTCCTGGTTGCCGATGATGCGCAGGGGCATGATGCTGACCCGCCAGTTGACCCCGGCCACGCCCAGGGTGTTGTTGCCGCTGGCACCGATGGTGCCGGCGCAATGGGTGCCGTGGCCGTAGTCGTCCATGGGATCGTTCACCTGGTGTTCGAAATCCCAGCCCCGTACGTCGTCGATGTAGCCGTTGCCGTCGTCGTCGACGCCGTTGCCGCCTATCTCGTCGCTGTTGGTCCACATGTTGTCGGCCAGGTCCGGGTGCGTATAATCGACGCCGGTATCGAGTACGGCCACCACCACGTCACGGGAACCGATGGAGATGTCCCAGGCTTCCGGGGCGTCGATATCGGCACCGGTGGTGCCACCGGTCTGGCCGGTATTGTTCAACCCCCAGCATTCCGGGTAGCGGGGATCGTTGGGGGTGTTGAGCAACTGGATGCGCCAGTTGGGCTCGGCGTAGAGCACGCGCGGATCCCGGTTGAGGCGCGCCACCGCCTGCTCCACCGTCTCCCGGGCGACCAGCCGCAGGCGCTCCGTCTTCAGGGAGGGGCTGCGCCGGGGCCCGACCCGCTGCAGTCCCAGCTCGGCGGCGACGGTATCCACCAGGCCACGCCCGATGTCGTCGCGGAAGCGAACCAGCACCACCCCCGGCTCGTAGGGCAGCGGGGCCGATGCCGGCTTGGGCGGCAAGTAAACCCGGCGGGCCGCCGGCTGCCGGTGCGAGGGCCGGGGCGCGTGGTCGGACACCGACAGGGCCTTAGAGAACGACGACGGCTGGCCGTCGCCGGCCGGCTGCGGCTGGCAGGCGGCCAGGCCGAGCACCAGCGCCAACGATGCAACCGGTACAAATCCGTTACGAGTGATGTACATGGCGTTCTCCTTCTCAAATTTCTTCTTCTTGTGACTGACAGAGATGGTGCTCTATAACATCGGCACCACCATCAATACAACCCCTTTTTCCATCCCGCCAACAGCCCGGCCGTCGCCTTCCCGGCGTTTGCCCCGGGCCGGGAGATTCGCTAGGCTGGACAGGTCATGAAGCCGGAAACCAGCAGCCAGCGCCGGCGGGTCATCGGAGTCATGGGCGGAGCCCGGGTATCGGTCGAGGTGGAGAACCTGGCCGAGGAACTGGGCCGGGCCATCGCCGGCTCCGGCTGGGTACTGCTCAGCGGCGGCCGGCCGGCCGGGGTGATGCAGGCGGCCAGTCGCGGGGCGGCCGCGGCCGGCGGGCTGGTGGTGGGCATCCTGCCGGGCCGCGATCCCGACGACTGCGCCGCCGGGGTCACCATCGCCGTCGCCACCGGCCTGGGCGACGGGCGCAACCTCGTAAACGTGCTCTCGGCCGACGTGGTGGTGGCCCTGCCCGGCGGGGCGGGCACCATGAGCGAGGTGGCCCTGGCGGTGAAGAACCGCCGCCCGCTGGTGTTGCTCGGCAACGATCCGGGGCCGCTGGTAGCAGCCGCCGAGCAGGCCGGCCGGGTGCGCCGGGCCGCCACCGTCGAGCAGGCCCTGGAACACATCCACGAACTGCTGGGGCAATGACTTGCCTCCAGGGCTTGCGCCGACCGGCCCGCCTGTCATACAGTGATCTCATCACGGAGGAACGCATGGTCAAGGAACGCATCGACAAGGACAAGCTCAAGCGCCCGAGCAAGGATCTGCGCCCCTCGCCCGACTCGCACATTCGCGAGCTGGACGAGGTCGTCATCCAGGTCACCCAGGTCTTCTGTCCCCACGGCCACAACCTGGTACGTCCCCACGAAGATCCCTTCGACGGTGCCCCGGGTATTCACCTGCTGGTCACGGACGGCCAGCGGGAAGGGCTGGTGATACTGAGTCCCTACCATGGTGACCATCGTCGCCGCGGCGACATCGACTTCGCCGAGGGCACCCGGGTGCAGGTGTTCTGCCCGGAATGCCGGGTGGCCCTGCCCGAACTGGGTCCCTGCACCTGCCACTGGCAGGGACGCCTGTTCAAGCTCTACCTGACCCCGGCCCTCTCCGACGACCAGGTGGTGGCCCTGTGCAACGTCTGGGGTTGTCACCGTTCCACCGTCTTCGACCAGGCCCAGGTACTGTCGGCATTCGTGGAATCGTGAAGATAGCCATTGCAGGCCCGGGGGCCATGGGCTGCCTGTTCGCCACCTACCTGGCCGAGGCCGGGCACCAGGTGGCGTTGCTGGACCACGATCGGCAACGGGCACGGCGGCTGGCGGAAAACGGCATAACCGTGGAGGGCATACGCGGCCGGCACCGGGCCCGGCCGGCCGTCACCAGCGACGCCGCCTCGGTAGGAGCGGTGGACCTGTTCATGGTCTGGGTCAAGGCTTACCACACCGCGGACGCCGTGGAATTGCACCGGGCGGCCGTCGGCCCGGACACGGTGATCTTCACCGCCCAGAACGGTCTCGGCAATCCGCAACGGGTGCTCGACAAGCTGCCCGCGGCCAGCGTGGTGGCCGGCACCACCACCGTGGGCGCCAACCTGCGCGCCGAGGGCCGGGTACACCACGCCGGCGAGGGCGACACCGTCATCGGTGCCGCCAGCCCGGGGGCCGCCGCTGCCCTGGACGGCATCGCCAGCCTGCTCGGCGACGCCGGCTTTCCCACCACCGTCGCCACGGACATCGCCGGCGCCGTCTGGCGCAAGGTGGTGGTGAACGCCGGCATCAACCCCCTGACCGCCATCCTGGGAGTGGAAAACGGCCGCCTGCTCGAGCTGGCACCGGCCCGCCGCCTCATGGAGGAGCTGGCCCGGGAGGCGGTGGTCGTGGCCTCCGGCCAGGGAGTGGAGTTGGACGAGCAGGAGGCCGTCGCCCTGGTGGTGCGGGTGGCCGAACGAACCGCCGCCAACCGCTCCAGCATGCTGCAGGACATCTCCGCCGGCCGGCGCACGGAAATCGACGCCATCAACGGGGCCATCGCCGCCCTGGGCCCGGCGCCCGTGAACCGGGCCGTGGCCGAGCTGGTTCGGGCCCGGGAACGACTGGCCGGCGGACGGGATTGAGGGCGGCGGCCTCAACTGCTAAGCTGGCCGGGTCAACCGCGGGAGGAACCATGCCTGCCAAGAAGATCGACATTGTCACCCTGCACAAGATGAAGGGGGAAGGCAAGCCCATCACCATGGTGACCGCCTACGACACCCCCACCGCCCGGCTGCTCGACGCCGCCGGGGTGGACACGGTGCTGGTGGGCGACAGCGTGGGCAACGTGGTGCTGGGCTACCCCGACACCCTGCCGGTCACCATGGAGCAGATGCTGCACCATACCCGGGCGGTGCGCCGCGGCCTGGAGCGGGCCCTGCTCATCGGCGACATGCCCTTCATGAGCTACCAGGCCGACCGGGCCGAGGCCGTTCGCAACGCCGGGCGCTTCCTCAAGGAGGCCGGGGCCGACGCCATCAAGCTGGAAGGGGGAGGCCCCATGGTGGAACGGGTTGAAGCCATCGTGCAGGCGGGCATTCCCGTGGTGGGACACCTGGGGCTGACCCCGCAGTCGGCCACCCTGCTGGGCGGCTACCGGGTGCAGGGAACCGACGCCGCCTCGGCCCGGCGCATCCTCGACGATGCCCTGGCCCTGCAGGCGGCCGGGGCCTTCCTGCTGGTGCTGGAGTGCGTGCCGGCGCGCCTGGGCGAGTTGCTCTCCAGCCGGCTCGATATTCCCGTCATCGGCATCGGGGCCGGGTCCGGTTGCGACGGCCAGGTGCTGGTGTTCCACGACCTGGTGGGCATCGAGGCCGGCTTCAAGCCCAAGTTCGTCAAGCGCTACACCCAGGCCGGGGCCGCCATGAAGCTGGCCGTCGAGCAGTACTGCCAGGAGGTGCGGGCCCGCGCCTTCCCCGCCCCCGAGCACACCTTCAGCATTCCCGAGGAAGAATTCCAGCAGCTGGTGAAGGCCTTGCCGCGGGAGTGAACGCGGCCGGCAGCAGTCATTCTTCCCCGGACAGCAGCTGCTCCACGTCCAGGTTGTCCTGGGCCCGGCCGGTGGCCCTCTTGTTGGCGATGAGATCGTCCCTGCCTATGACCAACAGCTTTCGTCTTTCGTTCAAGCAGGCGATAAACTCTTCGAAATCCTTGCTCAGGCTCATTTCTCAGCCTCAGGTACTCGCGTACGCACTCCCCGACAGCATCGAGACGCTGCTGGGGAGACAGGCTCCGCCAGTAGGCGAGTTCACTCTTCTCCGCCTCGGCGTGGGAAGAAAAGACCCTTATCGAACCGCGGCCGGCCATTGTTCCTCCCGTCACTCGAAGCGCAGTTGCAGCGGCAACTGCGGAACTGCAGTGTGCCAGATTGAGTCGGCAGGCTTCAACCTGCAAGACCCCCGGTAAACGCGTGCCGTGGTCATCCCCTCAGGACTTGCAGCAGCCCACCTCGGGCCGTGCGCCGCAGTCCGACCATGACTGATCGCCCGTGACACACTCCAGCCCGTCGTCGCAGGTATGATCCGGGTAGCACGGGCGGTTCACGCCGCCGGGTGCCACGCAGCATCCTGTCCTAAAGTACCCCACCTCGCACTCCCAGTAGTTCGCGCACACCAACCCGGAGTCGCAGCTCTCGCCCTTTCTGCAACGCTGCCCTTCCGCCCCCACCTTGAGGCAGCAGGGCATCGTATCGCAAAAGGCCTCGGGATCGGCGAGACACTCCAGCGTTGCGTCGTCGCAGCTTCCGTCGTTGTTGCACTCCTCCCCTTCTCCTCCCCTCTCCGGATCCAGGCAGACACCGCCGGTGCACTCCAGTTCTCCCTCGCACGCGTCCCCTTCCAGGCAGCTGCCGTGCAGCTGGCCCGGAGGCAGGCAACAACCAACCCCCCAAGGCACTCCGCAAACCTCAGAAGCGGCCGGGGTGTGCGAGCACACCAGGCCGTCCTCGTCACATGAACCGTCGAGATGGCACGGCTCACCGGAACCTCCCGCTGGCCTGCAGTACCCCTCGATGCACTCCATCCCACCGCTGCAGCCATTGTCCGGAAGGCATGGGGCGTTCTCCTCGCCGGCGACAAGGCAACACCCTAGCCACGACTTGGCGCCGCACACATCGATCGACCTCGGTCCGGTGAGACACACCGCATCCGCGTCGTCGCAGCTACCGTCCGGGTTGCACGCACTGCCTGCGGCTCCGGTGTCGACGCAGCAGCCCCAGTTCATGGCCTCTTCATCTCCGCAAAGCGCCATGCTGTCGATCTCGCCCCCGAATCCACCTTGGAGACATTGCAGTTCCTGCCCGTCGCACGTCCCCTCGTGACATATCGTCCCTTCCTGTCCAGCAGCAACGCAACAGCCGTGATGATCCAAGGCCCCGCAGAGCTCCTCCGTTCCACCTCCTGGTACGTTCATAGTCATGCATTGCAGACCTTCGTCACAGCTTCCGTCGATGCGGCAGGGCTTGTTTTCCGCACCAGTCGCCACACAACATCCCCGGTCCGGATCGGAGTTACAGACGTCCCATGTGTAGATTTGCCTTCCCGTCAGGCACTCCAGCCCTTCCTGGCAGGTCCCATCGGAACCGCAAGGCATGCCCTCCTGACCGACCGGCGCGCAGCACGGCGCAACACCGTAGGGCTCGCAGACAGATCCCTCCTGGCACTCGAGCCCCTCCTGGCAGAAATCATCATTGTAACACTTCATACCCTTGCTTCCCTTCAGGTTGTCTGGAAGACACACGTAAACCGGATCGTCGGGCATCAGCCTAGCGATCACGTTCAGGCACGCAAAACCGTCGGGACATGCGCCTTCCTGCTCGGGATCGCAGGGCGTCGCGCACATCCCAACGGGAAGAAGCTCTTCGCCGGCTCCATCGGGCAAATACACGGCCGCGCACATCATTTCCTCGTCGGGACAGCCCCATGCCCACTCCAAGATGTCACAGCTCGTGTAACAAAGGTCTTCGTCGAGGGATGCAGACTCCTCGGACGGAAGGCAATCCTCCTCGCAGGGCGTATCCGGGCAGGCGTCGCAGGCGTCTCCCTTGCCGTCCTGGTCCGCGTCGGCCTGATCGGGGTTCGACACGAGCTTGCAGTTGTCGTCGGAGTTTGCCAGGCCGTCGCGGTCCTGGTCCAGCACCCTGTCCATGTCCGGTGCTTGCTCCTCCAGCCCGATCCCCCACAAGCGCTCCTGCAGCCGTTGCTCCACCTCGTCAGTGTCTAGCTCGGCAAGCGCCTCGGTAATCAGCTGCCTGGTGTCCTGCTCGAGCTCGCCGTCCTCCATATCCAGTGTCATGTCGTTCAGAAGCTCCTGCAGCCGCGCCTCCACCGCGCTGTCGCCGGCGCTTATCTCGGCGGCCTTCACTATCACCGACGAAAGTCCCAGCAGGTAAGCGTTCTTGTCCGTATCACCACCCGCCATGTTCATACTGGTTCCCCCGAGGCAATCGGAGAAGTCCTCTGTGGTGATATCCACCTGGTCGTGCAACTCCTGCTCCGCCTGAGAGGCGGCATCCGCGAACTCGACGCCCGATAGCACCAGACTTTTTATCCGCTCTGAAGTGATATGTGTGACCATGTTGACATAAACCTGCTCGCTCCCGGCACCCGAGGGAACATGGTACGCGCGAAGAGTCAGCGTGGACGACGAAAGATTACCCGTTATCTCGTTGTAGTAGTAGCCGTCACCCTCTATGGCCAGCGGGGTCGGCCCCTGATACTGCTGTCCGCCGCCACCGGTATCGCCTTCCTCTCCCGAGCCATTTTCCGGCTCCGATCCGCCCTGGCCCGAGGGAGAGACCTCGGAGGGGAGTTCGACGGACAGGTCGAAGTCCCCTCGATCCGTTATGGTGAAGGTCTTGAACACCTGCCCTGTAGGCTCCATTGATGAGTTCAACACCGATACCTCCACGGTCGAGCCCTTCAAGAAGGGCCCCTTATCCACCGCCCCGCGAATTCGCAGTAATGCCATCCCATCGCCCCCGGCGCACCCCCAAGGCATCACAGCCGCCGACAGCATGACCACGGACCGACGCAACGCTTTCATGATACATCCTCCCTTTGGTTGCCCAGGTTTCTTCTCGACTCGCGTCCCATCGAGTGACACTTTTGCAAAAAGCGCGCCAGGCACCGCGTGCGGCGGCGTGCCCAAAATCTCGAAGCAACTCGCTACCCGACGAGAACGAGAGCAGGGTAAAAAATGCCCCCCGGGGCATTCACGACCCAGGTCGTAGCTTGCGGAACAGGAGCACAGAAAGGGCGACGGCCGGGACCATCAGTGCTTGAAGGAGCGCTGCCCGGTGAACATCATGGCGGCGCCGTGCTCGTTGCAGGCCTCGATGGCCTGGTAGTCGTTGAGCGAGCCGCCCGGCTGCAGCACCGCGCTCACTCCCTCGCGCAGGCCCACGTCGACGCCGTCGCGGAAGGGAAAGAAGGCGTCGGAGATCATCACCGCGCCCTGCAGGCCACCGTGTTGCCGCTGCACCTCGCCGTCGATCTCCGCCCGGGCCTCGCCCTCCCCCAGCTCGTGGTAGGACTTGCCGTGGCGCTCGAAGCAGAGGCGGTCGGCCAGCTTGCGGTAGGCCTTGTCGCGGGCGATCTCGGCCACGCCCACGCGGTCCTGTTCGCCGGTGCCGATGCCCACGGTCACCCCGTCCTTGACGTAGAGCACCGAGTTGGAAGTGACCCCGGCCTCCACCAGCCAGCCGAAGATCATGTCGGCCAGCTCCCTGTCGGTGGGCCGGCGCTCCACCCGGTATGTCCGGCCCCGGTGTTCGCACTCGGCCGGGCGCAGCCGCTCGGCCGAGCGCGCCTCGGGCACGTACGACAGCTGCAGGATGAGCCCGCCGTCGATGAGGCTCTTGAAGTCCACGAAACGCTCGGGGGCGTAGGAGGAAAGCCGCTCCATGTTGCCGATCTCCATGATGCGCAGGTTCTTGCGCCGGGCCAGGATGTCGATGGTGCCCTCCTCGAATCCCGGGGCCACCACCACCTCGGCGTAGCGCCGGGAGATCTCCTCGGCGGTGGCGCGATCCAGCGGGCGGTTCAGCGCGATGCAGCCGCCGAAGGCGGCCACCCGGTCGGCGAGATCGGCCTTTACGTAGGCCTCGACCAGGCTGTCGGCCTGGGCCACCCCGCTGGGGTTGTTGTGCTTCATCACGGCGGCGGCGGGCTTTTCGGTGAGGTAGCGCAGGATGTTGAGGGCGTTGTCGGCATCGGTGAGGTTGATCTTGCCCGGGTGCTTGCCGAAGCGATGCAGGGTGGCGTCGCACACCAGCCCGCGGCCGGGTTCGATGCAGCGCACCTCGCCTATCACCAGGTTGCCGTTGACCAGCCGGTACAGGGCCGCCTCCTGGCCGGGGTTCTCGCCGTAGCGCAGCCCCTGCCGTACCCCGTCGACCACCCAGGTGACCTTCTGGTAGCGCAGCAGCGGGGCCGCCTCGCCCGTGCCGTAGCGGATTTCCAGCGACTCGGGAAAGCGATCCTGCATGATGGTGCGGTAGGCCTTCTTGAGATCCTCGGCCATGTCAGTCCTCCCGGGGCGGCTGCTTCTGGTAGCAGGCTTCCATCTCGGCGTCGCTCCGCGCCCCCAGCCACTCGGCGATGGCGGTATCGTAGGCGGCGGTGTGGGCGAAGGCCTTCCGGGCCAGGGCGAAGCGGGTCTGCAGATCCAGCCGCCCGCCGCTCGTGCGCAGCTTCTTGACGATGGGCTGGTAGTCGTCGGGGTCGGTCACCGCCGCCACCCGCAGGTAGTTCTTGGCCGCCGCCCGCACCATGCAGGGGCCGCCGATGTCGATGTTGGCCCGGGCCATCTCCACGGTGACGTCGGGCCGGGCCACGGTCTCGCGGAAGGGGTAGAGGTTGACCACCACCATGTCGAGGGGCACCGCGCCGGTGCGCTCCAGGTCGGCCCGGTGGGCGTCGTTGTAGGTCTCGCAGAGCAGGCCCAGGTAGATCTTGAAGTCCAGGGTCTTGACCAGCCCGCCCTGGGTCTCCGGCTGGCCGGTGTAGTCGGACACCCGCACCAGGTGGCGGGCGCTCTTTTCCTCGCCCAGTAGCTCGGCGATGCGCCGGTAGGTACCGCCCGTGGAGTAGATGCGCAGGTCGTCGTTGATGGAGATGAGCCCCGGAACCAGGACCTCCAGCCCGCGCTTGTCGGACACGCTGACCAGCACGTGGGCCGGCCGGATCCAGTCGTCTACCTTGCTCACGATGTTCACCGTCACTTGGCACCTCCTGTCCGGGCGTCTCCTGCCAGCCCGGCCGGTTTTCCGTCCACGAACACCTGTTTGCCTTTCAGTTCCACCCGCCCCTCGGCCAGCAGGCGGATGACCTCCGGGTAGAGGCGGTGCTCCACTGCCAGGCCGCGCTGCTTGAGGGTATCGAGGTCGTCTCCGGGCAGTACCGGCACCGGCGCCTGGGCGATGATGGGACCGGTATCCACCCCGGCATCGACGAAGTGCACCGTGATCCAGGTCTGCTCCAGGCGCCGGGGGTGCTCGGGCAGCATCCCCAGGGCGAACTCGTAGCCGTGGGCCCCCTGGTAGGCGCGGGTATCCGCGGGGTGGATGTTGACCACCCCCGGGAGACCGCGCCGGTGATCGCGGCAGGCCTCCAGCAGCACCGGGGTGACCACGCGCATGTAACCGGCCAGCACCACCAGCTGCGGCCGGTAGGGTTCGAGCCGGCGCAGGATCTCGCGCTCGTGCTCGCCGCGATTCATAAAGCCGCGGTGCTCCACCACCAGAGCCGGCACCCCGGCGGCGGCGGCCCGCTCGAGCGCATAGACCCCGGCCCGGTTGCTCACCACCACCACCACCTCGGCCGGGCAGGCCGGATCGCGGCAGCAGTCGATTATCGCTTGCAGGTTGGAACCGCTTCCGGAGACGAACACCGCCAGGCGCAACCGAGCCATTGCCTTACCTCTCGGCGCCCGCCTATATCACAGCCATCAACGGCTGCCAACACCCGTCAAGGAATGCCGGCAAACCCCAGGGCCGCCGCCAGGGTCGCCTGGGCCTGGTCGAGGGTGAGAAAGGGCAACCCCTGGGGACGGGGAAAGAGGAACAGGGCGGTTGCCAGGTGATGCAGATCGCCGCCGCGCAGGTAGCCGTGTTCCAACACCCGGGTTATCTCCGGGCCCAGGCGGCGATCGGGAAGGATCCAGCTCACGGGCCGCAGAAAGGCCGGTGCCCGTTCCAGCATGCCCTCCCTCCTGGCCACGGCCAGGAACTCCGCCTCCAGCAGGGTGGAGCTGAACACCCGCCGCAGTCCGCGCAAGCGGCGCTGCAGTGCCTGCCAGCCCGGTTCCTTGAAAGCCAGGGCTACCAGGAAGGAGGTGTCGACGTAAGCGATCTCCCCGCCGGGCATCTCAGTCCCGCTCGGCGAGAAAACGATCCAGGGCGCCGGGAGACCGGCCCAGGGGCGCAAAGCGCGCGTCCACGTCGTCGGCCCCGGCCTCGATGATGCCTGTCTCGGTCAACTGCCGGAGGCGCTGCTCAAGGTCCTGCTCCTCCTCCTCGAAGGGTACCAGCCTGGCCACCGGCCGCCCGTGGTGGGTGATGACGATCTTCTTGTTATTCCGCACTTGGCGTAGCAGCTTGCTCAGCTGCGCCTTGGCCTGGTAGGTGGAGTAGCTTTCCTCTTTCATGGAACCAGCCTAGCAGTTCTGGTCTGACTAGTCAAGTCATATTTACAATAGACGGGGCAGGACGCATCATCATTTGATGACTTCCAACATGCGCCGGGCCAGGTCGGGCAGGGGCTGGCCCAGGTGGTCGGTCTGGCCCTGGTCGTTTTTTATAATGTCCTCGAGCAGCCGCCGGGCCCGGGCCGGGTCGGTGTAGCGGTAGACCCAGTTGACCAGGGCAAGCTGGGACATGGCCGCGGCCGGCTCGTTGAACTCGCAGATGGTGTCGCGGTAGCGCTCACCGACCAGGCGCCAGTAGTGCTCGGCCTTTTCCCGGCGCTTGTTCAGGGGCAGGTTGCGCAGCCGCATGTAGTGCTGGCCCAGTTCGTAGGCGGCGCAGCCGGCCCGGTTGGTGTCGGGAAACTCGCGCAGCAGCTCCTCCAGCCTGGCAATCGACTTGGCGCTGCCCCGGGGCCGGCGACCGCCGAACCACAGCTTCTCCATCTGCCGGTGGCGCTCCTCGCCCAGGCGGCGCCGGTCCTCGTACCACTTGTCGTGGAACTCCTTGCCCAGCTCCAGGATCTGCTGCTCGGAGGCATCGGCGCCGGCGGTGGCGATCTTCTCCTCGCGGGCCCGGTCGGGCAACTGCGGCCGGCGCGCCATGGGTGGATAGTGGGGAACGGGCCGGCTGCCTCTCTTCACCGGCGGGGCCGCGGGCTCCGGTTCCACCGGGGCGGCCACCGGTTCCATCCCGCTGTCGATGGCCACGAACACCACCAGCCCTCCCACCAGCAAGAGGGCCACCGCCGCCAGTATCAGCAATCCACGCATGGTCTGCTCCTTCTCGGCTTCCGGATCGGTATCCACTGTACTAGTGCCGGCGGCGACAGGCAAGCACGTCCTCACCCGTCGGCGAGGGGGTCGACGACCTCGATGAAGGGAAACAGCCGGAAGTGACGATCGCGGGTGGCGATGGTGCCGATACCATGTTCCAGCATGATGGCGGCGATGTGGACGTCGTGGTAGAGGTTGCCCCGAATGGCGGGGATCTGCGAGAGCACGCGCTCGAGCACCCGGGCATGACGAGCCGTTTCCCGTAGGATGTCCACCCGGGGGTCTTCGATCAGCACGCGCACGAAAGCAATGGCGTCGGCGGGAGCCAGGGGGCGGGCAAACACCCGCGGGTGGGTCACCACCCGCAGACACTCGTAGATGATCGACCAGCTCAGGCAGAAGCCGGACCCCGAGCGCAGCTCCTGCAGGAAGCGGCGGGCGGGACGGTGTTCGGCAGAGGCGGCATTGACGGAGTGGATCAATATGTTGGTATCCACCAGGATACTCATTCGCTCTCCCGCTCCATCAGCTCATAAAGCGCCTCCCGGTCGGCCAGATCCACCGCGGCCGGCCCCAGGTCGAACACGGGCAGCGGCTCCGCGGCCCGCCGGCTTTCTTTTCCGGCATCGAGCCCGAGGCGCAGCAACTCGTTGGTGCAGTCCTGGATGGTGCGCCCTTCCCGGCGGGCTTTCTCCCTGATCCTGGCCAGCAGCCTCTCGTCGAGAGCAAGGGTGGTACGTTTCACGGCCACCTCCTGTCATCTGGTCATCTACATTTTAGTCATATAGATGTATGCTGTCAATCATCCATCAACCAGAACTAACCCCTGGGGACA
>Ga0164318_10003859_pt1 | contig 14290 bp, 11 predicted proteins | sample GuaBasSedimGuay9_FD_113734 | JGI IMG/M metagenome (GOLD analysis project Ga0164318, IMG submission 113734) | Subseafloor sediment microbial communities from Guaymas Basin, Gulf of California, Mexico - Guay9, Core 4571-4, 0-3 cm | ecosystem: Environmental > Aquatic > Marine > Hydrothermal vents...
ACAATTCTTGTGACCACCGACGAGGTATATGGCGGGAGTTATTTCACGCCTCAGGGCAGAGACGATGCTGAAAAAATAAAATATTTCATCAAAAATGCTATAGAGCAGTGGGGAATAAAGTATGTCATGCTTGTTGGCGGATTAACATCTCTGATATCGGGACAGGAATGGTACATACCTGTCGTATATGTTCACAATGAAGACACATCAGAACCCCAGTACATAAGCGACCTTTACTATGCAGACATTTACGATGCAGATGGAAATTTCAGCAGTTGGGATACAAATGGCAACGGGGTTTATGGAGAATGGCGTATGACAGGGAAAGACAAAATCGATGGCTATCCTGATGTTTATGTCGGCAGGCTTGCGTGCAGAAACGTGAAGGAAGTGGAAACAGTTGTCAACAAAATCATAACATATGAAAGCACCCCTGCAGACCCCTCTTGGTTCAAACGGCTAGTACTGGCAGGAGGAGACACATTTAATGATATAAGCGGTCATAACTTCCTGGAAGGGGAGGTTGCAACACAGCAGACAGCAGATTATCTGAGCGACAAGGGATTTGAGCCCATAAAGTTGTGGTGGTCACTGGGGAACCTGAAGCAGCCAAATGTTGTTGATGAGATAAGCAAGGGTGCTGGATTTTTACATTTCTCAGGACATGGAAGCCCTGGAATGTGGATGGCAAAAGATTTTACCCAGGATCCGCACGGCAAATATATTCTTGGGCTGGATGTTTATCATATGCCCCTGCTTTCAAACGATGGAAAATATCCTGTGACTGTAATAGGCGGCTGTCACAACAGTATGTTCAATGCAACTTTAATGGGAAGCACGATAGGTTGCATAAAGTCTTTAACAGGAAGTTTGACATGGTACTGGATGCCAATACCTGAGAGTTTCGGATGGTGGATTGTCAAAGCACAGAACGGTGGGGCAATAGCAAGTTTCGGCTGCACAGGACTAGGGTACGGTACAATAGGCGACAGCAATGATGACGGCATTCCTGACTGCATACAGTACCTGCTCGGGTGGCTGGAAGTTCATTTCTTTGCGCAATATGGACAGGAGAACGTTGACATTCTGGGAGAGATGTGGGGAAATGCAATCACAGGTTATGTGAATCTTTTCCCGCCCATGGATGATAAGACAGACCTCAAGACCATAGAGGAATGGGCATTTCTTGGAGACCCATCACTCAAAATAGGAGGATACTCCTCCTGATCTTCCCTCTTTTTTTATGCTTTTAATAACTTTTCTTCTTACTGCAATTTTTATTTCTTTGTCCGGAGTTATGATGCCAGGTCCGGTTCTCACTTCGGCAATCGTAGAGGGGTATTCTGACAGATATGCGGGAACGAAAATAGCGGTAGGTCACGCCTTTATAGAATTCCCAATAATGTTTGCAATATTTTTCGGGCTCGGGTATGTATTCACATATGCTTGGGTTAAAGCAGTCATAGGTATGGGGGGAGGAATACTGCTCATCTTCCTCGGATGGAAAATGATTGAATTAAGGAGGAAGGGGGGCGGGGAGAAGGCGGTGCTGCGCAATCCCTGGATTCTGGGAGCATTTGTGTCTGCGTCAAGCCCGTATTTCTTTTTATGGTGGGCAACAGTTGGTGCATCTCTCATAATAAAGGCAGTTGAAATCGGTTTTTTTGCGTTTATATTGTTCACAATAGTACACTGGATGTGCGACCTTTTGTGGTATTCCTTCGTATCTTTTACAACCTTCAAATCGAAAAAATTTTGGACGGTGAAAACAAGAGATATAGTGCTATCTATATCAGGAATAATAATGATTTCATTTGGTGTTTATTTCATAATCTCTGCGGCATACTTTATTTGAATCACTTATATGTGACAAAACAACCGTCGACCTCATCCCAGTCGGGTTTTTCCCAGTTTCCTCCTGCATCATAAGAAGTATAGAAATTCCCATTTTCATATGGGTTGCCACCGCTTGCAGCCCACCCTGTTCCCCACCCCTCATTTGAACTTCTGCAGATTATGTAATATGTATTTCCCGGGATTACATTCACAGCAGGGAATTCGAAAGATATCCACTTAACATTCCAGTCGGTCTCATCCATGTTTACCTCTTCTATTGCAAGATCATCTCCATCCAGTCTGTCCCTCAGAGAAACAATGAGATTTCTTCCTGTCCCCCATGCAACTGCTCCGAGTTCTATTTTTGATATGCTGTCAAGTGTGGGAACAAATGATTGGGCACACCATCTTGTATTGTTTATGTGGAAAATCCATTCCCGCTCAACCTGTCGCTGGTCAACTGTATGGTGATGCGTCATCGTTACACTCTGTGATTCTGACCATTCGCCTTCTGCGCCTCTTTCGTCTTCCGCCATCACAGATATATCATATGTTCCTTCCACACTCCATGAGTGAGATATGTTTACAACCTCTCCAGAAGGATAAAAATCTGTCCATTCTTCATTTCCATCTCCCCAGTCTACCAGATACTTTATTCTATCCCCTTCCGGGTCATATGATGAGATTTTATAGGTATATGTGGTGTTGGTCTTTCCTATTAACTCACCTTCAGGTTTCCCGGGCTGAGAAGGCGGCAACTCTTTTTCTGTTATTGGGAGTTCTCCAGGATAATCATCGAAAATCTGAGGGCGCATTCCTGTCTCTCTTTCTATTCTGGGCTTTGCATAGTAAAAGGCTTCCTCGAGAGAGCATATGCCATCGCCATTGGAATCGCTGTATCCCTGCAAACCTTCAATCAGATAATCTGTGAAATATGAGCCATAGGATGTTTCGCTTTCAGGCACTGAGGTGACAATAACCCTGTTTCTTCCCTGCAGTTCTCCGGCAAATCCTTCTACCCAATCTTCTGCAGTTTCTCTGGAGTATGACCAGTTGTCATTGAAACCCCCGCTGTGGCAACTGTCAACAATGAGCCCTATGCCTTTTGACTCGAGACGATTCAGTAAGAAATTGATTTCATCATCTGTCAGAATTGCAAATGGATTTGCAAGAGGCTCCCAGCTCCATGGACTTTGGAATGGCAGGAAACCCCTGTAGGTTGCCAGTGCTTCATCCATGCCATCTGATTCATCGAATGGTGGCAGGTCAAAAATAATTGGGAAGCCATGGGTTGTGAGATATACGAGGCATATATCGTCTTCGTCTTCCATTTCGTCAAGCCACCTGAAACCTTCTATTATATTTGGCACAGTGGCATTTTCTTCTGTTATTGCTTTTATGTGGCTTTCATCCCAGTTGGAGGATACGGGCAGCATTTTCCTAAGTTTTTCCGATTCCACAAGCATGCTCGGTCTGTCCATATCAGGATTGTTTGCGTATACTCCAACAGCCACGATAAGAGCCCAGTATTCTGTTCCATTTTCACAGACATTGCTCTCGAATGCGTTGTCTTTTAAGTCCAAAACTCCAGAATTCATATTATTATCTGTATCAACCATTGAGGTATAGGATGGCATAGCCAGAAAAAGAGAAATGAAAATAGCGACAATACATATCTTTCTCATTTGCTCACCAGACGAAAAACCGAATCTGTTATTTAACAGTTGTCTGCGCAGAACCGTCAATTTTAATAAATCCTTGACAATTCAAGACAGATGAAAGCCAGGAAAAGCGAGGACTTTGACGAATGGTATAACGAAGTTGTTGAAGAAGCGGAATTGTGTGATAAGAGATATCCTGTGAAGGGGATGAACATATGGAAGCCTTATGGCTGGGATATACAGCAGAACATAGATTCAATAATAAGAGATGAGATGAAAAAAACAGGGCATAAGGAAGTTTATTTTCCCCTCCTTGTTCCCGAAAGTTTGTTCAAGAAGGAGGCAGACCATATCAAAGGTTTCGGCTCCGAGGTTTTCTGGGTTACACACGCAGGCGATAGGGAACTCGAGGAGCGACTGCTTCTCAGGCCCACTTCAGAAACTGCATTGTACCACATTTTTGCCCTATGGGTTCGCTCCCATGCAGACCTGCCTCTCAAAACATTTCAGATAGTGAACACCTTCCGATACGAAACAAAAATGACAAAGGCATTTATCAGGGTAAGGGAAATACACTTTTTTGAAGCCCATACCTGTCACACTGATTTTGATGATGCAGAAAAGCAGGTAGCAGAGGATGTGGAAATAGCCGGCAGATTTTTTGACAGACTTTCAATGCCATACATAATAAGCAAAAGGCCCGACTGGGATAAATTTGCAGGAGCATACTATTCTCTTGGAATAGATGTGCTGATGCCCTCGAAGAAAGTTTTGCAGGTTGCTTCAATACACCAGTACAGGGACAATTTTTCCATTCCTTTCGAGATAAAATATGAAGATGAGGACGGCGAGCACAGATACTGCCACCAGACCACTTATGGTATGTCGGAGAGGGTGCTTGGCGCAATTGTGGGGATGTACGGGGATGAGAGGGGCATAGCACTTCCCTCGTTCATAGCGCCTATCCAGGTTGTTATAATACCTATAGTTTTCAAGGGGAAGGAGGAAATTGTGGAAAAGGAATGTGAGGCAGTGAGGGCAGAACTCGAAAAAATGAACGTGAGAACCCACACTGATAAAAGAGACAAGACACCTGGCAATAAATTCTATGACTGGGAGCTGAAAGGTGTGCCCCTGAGAATAGAGATAGGTCCCCGTGATATTGAAAAAGGCATGGTCACTCTTGCAACGAGGGATGGCATTAAGAAGGAGATATCGAGAGACAACCTTAAGGAAATAAAACAGGAAATGAAATCTTTCGATTCTCGACTTTTTGAAAAAGCAGAAAAATTCCTCCGGGAGAACCTACATACCTTGGATCATCTGGAGAAAAAGGAAGGGATTATAGAAGTGCCATGGTGTGGGAAGGAAGAATGCGGGCTGCAGATGGAGGAGGAAACAGAAATGACCGCTCTTGGAATTCCGTTTCCAGAAAAATCATGCAATGGAAAATGTGCTGTGTGCGGCAATGATGCGAAGCACTACCTGCGCCTTGCTAGGAGTTATTGATTTCCTTCTTCAATTTTTTTATTGTCCCGGAGGTTTTCAGAGTTCTTATCTGGAATTTTTTATCCGCCTTTATCGAATTCAAAAGGGATATGACTTTCTCTTTCTTTGTATGTTTGCACCTCACTATACCGTAATTTTTTTCATAAACAGTAAGCCACGGTATATCCTCATCGTTGTATTTCTCTCTGTAAGCATTATTTATGGAATGTATTATTTCCCTCCTCGATGCTTCGCCACTTACAGAAAATAGTATGTATCTCTGCCTCCCTGTTTTTTCCTTTATCATCCTCAGAGTTCCCCGAACTCTTCCTGGAGGTCTATTACCAATTCTCTGAGCATGTCTTCGAAAAGTGTATTTCTGTATTCTCTTGTTCCTGCCTGGGTGTGAGCCCTAGCTATGAACTCGCTCCCCTCTTTCACTATTTCTATTCGGCACAACTCTTCTTCTACCGTAACCATATTCTCACTGGTATATCAATTGTATATTTATTATTTTTGCATGCTGCCAGCCTGAAGATACTTCTCCACAATTTCAATGGCGCACAGTTTCCCGCACATAGAGCATGCCTTCGGATCTTCTGTAGGCTTCCTTCTTTTTCTGTATTCCTTTGCTTTTTCGGGGTCTATGCACGACTGAAACATTTTCTTCCAGTCAAGTTCATGCCTCGCTCTCGAGAATTCTGTATCGATGTCATAATCTATTCCCTTCGCTATGTCTGCTGCATGTGCCGCTATCCTTGATGCTATCACTCCCTCCCTTACATCGTTCACGTCAGGAAGGGACAGATGTTCTGCAGGTGTAACATAGCAGAGAAAATCAGCCCCGTAATAGCCTGCTATAGCCCCCCCTATGCCCCCCACGATGTGGTCATATCCCGGGGCTATGTCTGTGACAAGTGGACCAAGAACGAAGTAGGGTGCTTCTCTTGTCACCCTTTTCATGACCTTTATGTTCGGCTCTATATCGGACATTGGCATATGTCCCGGACCTTCGACCATGGTCTGTACTCCTGTTTCTCTTGCCCTTTCGACCAGTTCTCCTATGATAAGCAACTCCTGGAATTTTGCCCTGTCATTTGAATCATAGAGTCCTCCGGAGCGCATTCCGTCTCCAAGGCTTAAGGTCAGGTCATATTCTCCTGCTATTTCGAGAAGATAGTCAAATTCTTTGTACAGTGGATTCTCCTCGCCATTATGCAGAATCCATGCCATGTGGAAAGCCCCACCTCTTGAAACCATTGGGATAAGGCGATGCTGCCTTCTCAGACGTTCAACACTCTCCTTTGTAACGCCCACATGTGCAACAGCAAAATCCACGCCCTGTTTCGCCTGATTCCTGAATGAGTTGAATATGTCATCAGAAGTCATGTCCACTATTGCCCCCCTTTTCTCTATTGCGTCCAGTCCAGCCTGATATATGGGGACTGTGCCAAATGGTACATCAACTATGCTGAGCAGCTCTTTTCTTATCTCGTCAAGGTCTCCGCCTGTAGATAAATCCATTATTGCGTGGGAGCCAGCTTCTATGGCAACTCTTGCTTTTTCTTTCTCTTCCTCTATGTCGCAGTATTCTCTGGAAGTGCCTATGTTGGCATTTACCTTGACCCTCAAGCCCTTTCCTATCCCCAGTGATTTCGGAGAATGAATTGGATTGTGTGGTATTACTATCTTGCCATCTGCAACCCGTCTTCTCACTATCTCGGTATCAATTCCTTCTGCCCTTGCAACCTCCTTTATCTCTTCAGTAGCAATGCCTTTCTGGGCATCCTGCATTATGGTCATGTTTGGGATAAGGGATATTGCACATTAATATTTTTTCATGGCTATTTCCTTAACTCATCTTGGTGGAAAATCATGCTGTGCGGCACAAGCCGTAAATTTTTGAAGTTAACACCCTTCAAAATTCATTAGATGCTTCCCAGAATCCTTATCCCTCTCTTTGTTCCCACAACCACAACATCTGCAAGCCCCACAAATAAACCGTTTTCCACAACTCCAGGAATGGTGTTAAGCATGGTTTCCATTTCCTCTGCATCTTCAATGTTGCTGTACCTGCAATCAAGGATATAATTTCCGTTATCTGTTATGAAACCCTCCCTCAGTTTCGGGGTAAAGCCAAACGCCCTCAACTTTTTCGCCACGCTTTCCCATCCGAATTTCACCACTTCTACAGGAAGGGGAAACGAGAAAGAATCAACAACCTTTGACTCGTCCACAACTATTATCTCCTTTTTCGAGCAACTTGCAACCATCTTCTCCCTCAACAAAGCCCCTCCGCCGCCCTTTATCAGATTCAAGTTCCCATCAACCTGGTCTGCCCCGTCTATTGTTATGTCTATGTCGTGTTCGTTCAGTTCTGAGAGAGGTATGCCGGCATCTCTTGCAATCTGCTCCGTTTCCTTTGAGGTTGCTATGCCAACCACTTCCATTCCTTCTCTCACCATCTCTCCTATTTTCTCGACCGCATATTTTGCCGTCGAGCCTGTCCCGAGCCCTACAATCATTCCATCTTCTATATAAGAAGCCGCATGAACGGCAGCCATCCTTTTCAGTTCCTCCATGAGTGTAAACCAGGGTTTTTATAAAAATATTTAGAGGGAGATTGCCCCATAACTATTTCATGAATTCCTCTATTTCGAGTTTCTTCAGCGTCTTTTCCTTCGGAATTCCTTTTTTATCCCAGCCTCTTGCCTCGAAGTAATCGTTCAGCATCTTCTTTTCCTCATTTTCTGATATGAAACTTCCCTTTGCCACGCCTTCAGGAATGGGAATCCTTATTTTCGGCGGGAGTTTCGAATCCTCTCTTGTCCACCCGCACTTTATGTTGAATATGTGCTTCAGATTGTTTATCCTCTCCCCTATCACAAGCAACTCGCTTTCTCCCATCCTTTCCCCTATTGCTGCCTCAAGCAATTCTGCAAAGCCATCCAGGAGGAACATCCCTCTTGAAAACTTGCATACTCCGAGTGCATCATATATCGCCATGAAATTTTCCATGTCCGCAATCTCCTGTCCCTTTCCATCGGCACTGAATCTGTCCACTCCTTCATACTTCCAGAACTTTCCCGTCAACTCAAGGGCGTAGGCGCCAGAGCGCAGGTGGCACGCCCCTCTTGGAGAAGTCATGAAGGCAAGCCCCATTCCTTTTATTCCTCTCACGTCATATGCAGGCGGCTCCATGCCTCTTACATGGACTGCATATTTGTCCGCTCCTTTTCCTATTTTCTCAGCCGCCCTCTTCACTCCTTCTGCCAGCAAATCTCCGAGTCCTTCCCTCTTCCCTATTTTCTCCACCATTTTCACAACTGCATCTCCGTTTCCAAAGCGCAGGTCTATGCCATCGGCGTCTTTCTCGCCGAGGATTCCATTTTCATATAAATCCATTGCAAAGCCTATGGCTCCTCCTGCAGATATTGTGTCTATGCCATACAGGTCGCATAATTCATTTGCCTTTGCCAGCGCTTCTATGCTCGGATTGCCGCAGTTGCTTCCCAGCGAGAATAGAGTTTCATATTCCACGCCGTCAAGAGCCCCTTCGTATTTTCCTTTTATGACAAATGCCTTGCCGCATGGCTTAACGCACTGTATGCAAGCCTTGTTTTTTATCGTATATCTGGGAGCCCAATAATACGGGTCAATCTCCTTTCTCTCGTCAAAAACCCCTTCCCTCCAGTTTCTCGTGGGGAATGTACCTCTCTCGGCGTTCATCCACTCCAGAAATTCTCCTGTTCCGTATTTCCCGTCATCGTTGAATGCAGGGCTCTCTATCATTATTTTGTACCACCTGTCCAGCAGTTCCATCATTTTTTCAGGGTCTGCAACTTTTATGTCCCTGCTTCCTTTTATCGCTATTGCCTTCAAATTTTTGGAGCCCATTACAGCCCCGAGCCCGCCCCGCCCCGCCTGCCGCTCCTCGGAATCTATGATGGCATATTTCACTTTTTTCTCTCCACCAGGACCTATTGAAGCCACAACAACATCGCCTTCATCTTTCTTTATCTCCTCTGTGCTCTCTCTCGTAAATTTTCCCCAGAGATGCTCTGCAGATTTGACCATGACTTCATCATCGTTTATAAGCAGGTAGGAAGGTTTGTCAGCCATTCCTGTTATTATGAGGGCATCGTATCCAGCCTGTTTGAGGGCAAATCCTATCCTTCCTCCCATTACCCCCTCGCCCCACCCTCCTGTGAGGGGAGATTTTGCAAAGAAGGAGGTTTTTCCGGCAGTGGGGGCAGCAGTTCCTGTAAGCAAACCGGGAGCCATTATCAGCACATTTTCCTTTCCCAGCGGGTCTGCATTTCCAGGAACAAGTTTATTCAAAAAGTACGCGCCGAAGCCGTCCCCGCCCAGATATTTCATGGCAAATGCATCGCTTATTTTCTGCCTTTTTCCCTCCTTTTTCGACAAATCAACTGTCAGAATTCTTCCACCATAACATCCGTTTTCGACTACCATTTTCATCCCTCCACAAGTTCAAGCGCTCCCTGGGAGCAATATTTCACACACATGGGGTCGCCGCCGCACAGGTCGCATTTATATGCTTTTTTCTCAAAAATCCATACAGCACCTATGGGGCATGCCTTTTCACAAAGGCGGCACCCTGTGCATTTTTCATAGTCAACATATACTCTTCCGTTATCTTTCTTCATTGCATCGAACTTGCATGCGTCAACACATTCAAAATTGCAATCCTCCCCATGAGTACACAGATGAGGAATGTCTTCAGTCACACTTTTCTTCTCGACCCTTATGCCGGATTTCAAAGGATTAACGACCTTCCAGTGGGTCATTGAACACACCATTTCACATTCCATACAGCCAGAACACTTTTCAGGAATTGCTTTGACGAACATATTTTCCCCTTATCCTGAATAAAAAGTCGTTTAAAAATGTTTATGAGGGGAGGGCAAGCGCGAGGATGAGGAAAGGCAGTCCCAGCTTTGTTATTATTATGCTCTTATTTCTAACCCCGGGGCTCCATCCATAGTCATCGAGTCGGTAAAACAGCAGCCATCCGTACTGGGAAAAGAATGCAAACAGGGACAAAAAGAAAAGGCGCAGCCATATCATGCCCGATATGTCTGAAAATGCTTTGAGAGCATGATGGTAATATCCAACCTGAACATAGAATGAGCCTATTACAAGGAACATCGCCCCGAACGCCATCTGAAATTCACTGTGTATAAGCCCTTCGGCATACATACATGCAAGAGCGCCTATTATGGAAAATACCATTACGGGCCAGCCTGCAATGATTGTCAGATAAATCGCTATTGATATGAGAATTGCAAGTGATATGACAAGCAGTATTTTCAGCGTCTGCTTGCTGAAAGTTGCCCTTTTTTCTATGTCATAGTGGTAAAGGTCGTGTATTGTGTGGGAGAGAAGATAGTGGGCAAGAAAGCCTCCTATTGAGGTCAGAAAAACTCCTGTCCAGTATATGTCGCCGAATCTTTCCACTGCCCCTGTGTCATATGCAAAAATAGAGCCAAGTATGGGAAACAGTCCGCCTGTTATAATGGATGTTAAAACTGTGAATGGAGAAGTTATTCCTTTCTCTTCTATCGGCATTTATATCGTTACGCCCACTTTTTCGGCCATTTTATTTGTTATATATGCAGGTGCCTCATGAAGCAACGGTTTGTAAATGCTGTCGGGTATGAGTGGGGAATTTGCCATCTCCTGAGCTTTCCTCACATATTTGACAATTCCATTTTTGTAAACATCCTGCAGGTTTGTTCCTCTTTTTCTCAACTCATCTTCTATGGATATCCTGCCGTCTTTAAGCATCTCTATGATTTCCTTGTTGATGTTTTTCCCGTATACATTCAGAAGAGGCATAATGATGCCTTCCTCAAGCCTTCCTTCAGCAATATCCACCAGGTCATCTGCGAGCTGGTATGCAAGTCCCACATTCCGTCCATATTCTGCCATCAGGGATATTATCTCAGGTGGCGCCTTAGCCTCTATGGCACCTGCCCTGCATGCTGTGGCGAAAAGAGATGCCGTCTTCATTTCTATTACGTTGAAATACTCTTTTATCAGCAGTTCAGACGAGTTTCCGCCATTCAATATGTTTTCAAGGTGCGCGTTGAGGTCTATATCCTCTGTCTGGCCTATCAGCGTTTTGTCCCACGTATCCAGAAAAATCATTGCATTTTCCAGCCCGTGCTCAACAGATATGCGAAATGCCTTGCTTATCATTCTGTGTCCTGTGAGAATAGCACTGCCTATCCCGTTTTTTACATACAGTGAGGGTTTTCCCCTTCTGGTTGTATCGCCATCCATTATGTCATCATGGACAAGGGATGCAGAGTGAGCAAGTTCTATACCAAGGGCACTTTCCAGGGCTTTCTCATATCTGTCGTCTCCTCCGTTGCAAGCCCTGAACGACAGAATAAGCATTACGGGGCGAAGCATCTTTCCCCCCTCAAGAGCATATCTTATGTCTTTGTCCTTAATTTTTTCATTGATTTCTCTCTGTACCTCATCCTGGACATGGGCGACAAATTCCTGAAATGTAAGAAGTTTCTCAATGGACATATTATAAAGGCAATGAACATCTAATATATGAAACTAACGCTCACAAAAAAGATTTAAATTCTCAAAAACATTGTCTTTTCATCATGAGAAATTTGCTTGTTATTTTGGCTGTGATTCTTTTTCTTGCACCTGCAAGTGGATACATCGGAAATATGCCCTTTGAATGGGAAACGGAAGGGCAAAAATTGATGGCAGAGTTTAATCATACAATTGAAATAGCACCTGGAGATGACTATTATATTCACTTTTCTCGTTCAGGGATAGAAACAAAGTTCACTGTCCCATACGCCTCCAATTTATCGGAGGAAATACAGGCAGCGATTGCTCGTTCCCCCGGATGGATGCAGCGAGAACTTGCCCGTCAGTTCGAATATCTGGACAGCAGATATGCAGACTTAATATTGAACGCTGATAAAAGATATGTGGACGAAATAGCCTTTTCCATTGCTTACTCCCCTGTTGGCTCCGTTCCTTCACCAGAGGTGATTTACGACAATGCCCGTTTTCTCTACGAAAATGACGGATTTCTGGATTATGTAAAAATAATTGACGTGTACAACGGAAGCGATTATTATTCCACCATTCAGTATCGCGTTCTTGAGAACGGAAGCGAAAAGAATTTTACATGTCCCCCTGCCATATACTACTGGTTTGTCGTTTCGCCGAGGGCAACAATTGAGAATTCCACATATGTATATGGCAAATTCTGGAGGGATTATGTATTCAATCATAACGACATAGGCTACCCTCTCCTCAAAGAAAAACTCTCCGGGATAAAATACATGTGGGACTGCAAATCATATCACCCTCCTGCCCACAGAACCTGGAAGGAGAGCATGGCAAGCCACCCGACAGCCATAGAGGGAGTAAATTACTGGGTCGGCAAGACAATAACGGCCCTTGCAACAGGAGACCGTCCGGGGCAGCCGAATGTTGTCGCCCACGAGCACAACGGCTTTTGCGGGGAAATACATGAGTTGTCAACGGCAGCCCTCCGCGCCGCCCTCATCCCTGCCGTGCCAATAAACTGTCTCGGAGAAGACCATGTATGGTGTGAATTCTGGGAGAGGGGCTGGCATGAATTTGACGAGTGGTGGGCAGACGGCGGCGGCAGCATCGACAATTTCGATGAATATCGTTACGGATGGCATAAAATAATGTCCGCACTTTTTGCATTGAAGGGGGACAGTTCCATATATGATGTCACTCCCCATTACATGAGGGAAGGGGACAGAGGGGATATTGAGGTTGCCGTGAGTGATATATTTGGAAATCCTGTGGATGGTGTGCGTGTTACAGTATTTGGCTCATGGAAGGCAAACAATTTCAAGGATAAAGTGTGGGACAAAACAGTGGGGGAGATATGGTCAAAACTTCCAGATGCTTTCAGAGAAAAATGGCAGGAAAATTATACAAAAATGAGAGAATGGTATCACGAACGCGTGCCGGGCATTGTTCCTTGGGTCGTGCCGAGCATATGGAACTACACAGGCGTAGACGGCAGATGCGCCTTCCACCTCGGTGCAGGGCATTCCTACCTGTTCCTGCTCCAGAAAGATGAGGTGATATACTACGAACCTTACAGTATCGGGAAGAGCAATGCCATACATTATATGGCTACAATTTTTCCAAACGGCACAAGAAATATCAGGATAAAATTTGTTCTTCCTGACGGAATGCCGTCAATAAAAAAAGAGCATGTTGTCCAGCCTCCTGACGAAGGAGATTATCTATGCCGTATTTCATTCAAAACATCTGCTTACCAGATCCAGCGCAACATATGGGACTGGGAGGACGGTGTTGCGAAAGAAGATTATGGAAGGGAAGAGGTCTCATCAGCCATAAAATTTTTTGTCGTTGATGAAGAAAATTTTGAGAAATACAGGGAGGGAAAAGTGTTTGACTGTTACCATTACATTTATTCAAATACAGGCGAAATTTCGTTCAATACAAGCAAGGCATTTTATCTTGTTTTTCAGAACACTGCAAAGAGAACCACTGTGCTGACAAACATATCTGTACTGTTTGAGACAAATACGGGGAGGGACTTCATCAGTATGGATAATCCATGGAGCGACGTTTTTGAAAAGCCCACATTTAATGCAGGGGATACTGTAATTCTTGAGGGAATCTCAACATCTGAAGGGCAGGTGGAGGTTGCCAACAAAACATTCAATGTAAATGGCAGATGGCAAATCTACTGGAATACCTCTCATCTTGAGCCGGGAGATTACAAAGTTATTGCCAGGTGCGGCGATTTTGAGAGAACATACACAATAAAACTTGCTGATTTGTCTCCTCCTGAAATAGAGGTGTACAGTCCTTATGATGGGGAAGTTGTTGAGGGAAGTGTAGTTATACATGGAAGGGCGTATGACAATGTTGGAATTGAAAGTGTTGATATGGATGTCGCAGGAGAAAAGATATCTCTTCTGAAAAACTTTTCATATGAGTGGAACCCGCCAGGCCCGGGAGATTACAATATCACAATAGGGGCATCAGATTATCAGGGAATGGAAACCAAAAAAATTGTTCATATCGTGGTAAACGCCTCTGGTACCTATAAACCCTTGATAAATAGGGTGTGGTTTACCCCGGAAAATCCAACCAACGAGAGCAACGTTGTCGTGTTTGCAAATGTGACAGGAGATATGTTTTCGATAAAAAAAGTGGAAATAGAGATGAATGGCGAAGCAAAGGAAATGTACCTTTATGCATCCAATCCAGTTCAGCAGAGGCAT
>Ga0164318_10003860_pt1 | contig 14289 bp, 10 predicted proteins | sample GuaBasSedimGuay9_FD_113734 | JGI IMG/M metagenome (GOLD analysis project Ga0164318, IMG submission 113734) | Subseafloor sediment microbial communities from Guaymas Basin, Gulf of California, Mexico - Guay9, Core 4571-4, 0-3 cm | ecosystem: Environmental > Aquatic > Marine > Hydrothermal vents...
AGTCCCTTCCGCTGATTGGAAAGAGAATCGGGACTTCCCCATCTATCAGCACCGGATCGTCGATTGGAGGATACCGGTGTGCAGAGGTTTGAAAGATTAATAGTATCTGACCGAATATCTCTTAAACCAAGCATCCAGTCGTTTCGCTCTTTAAAAACTCCTCACTTCCATTTGCCGACCATATACCTGGGGTGGGGGTTAAGAGTTCGGATACGAATGTATTATCATTCGTGTCCGTTTTTTCAAGAGTCCGTGCTTTTTCCACCGATACCGATATATGTATCTAATAGTATCGGCACATGATGAAAAAAGCCGATACCGATACGGTAATGGGATCCATACGGAAGGTGGACGAACTCAGGAAGGTCCTTGATGGTTACAGACCCATTCCCCCGGATGCTCTGAAGAAGCTCCTCGAGGAGATCAGACTCAGGCATACCTACAATTCGGATGCAATAGAGGGGAACGCGCTCACTTTCAGCGAAACGAGACTTCTCATTGAAGAGGGGATCACGATCGGGGGGAAACCCCTGAAGGACCATATAGAGGCAAGGAACGGACATGAGGCCTTCGGGATCATGATGGAGATGGCAGGGAATGAGGGAAGGATCGACCATCTTCTTGTCCAGAAGCTGCACGAAGCCGTCACAAGGGGGATTCTCGAAGATGCAGGCAGATACAGGACCACCAATGTGAGGATAACGGGTTCGACGACCACCCCGCCTCCTTTCACCAAGGTGGTCCGGGAAATGGACGGGTACCTTGACATGGTGAACACCTCGGAATCTCATCCGGTGGAGGTCTCGGCATTTATCCATCACGGTCTGGTCAGGATCCATCCCTTCACGGATGGGAACGGGAGGGTCGCGAGACTTCTGATGAACCTGTATCTTATCCGAAAGGGATATGTTCCCGTGGTTCTCAAGAAAGAGGAAAGGAACAGGTACTACAGGTCACTGCGCAGGGCAGATGAGGGTGATCTGTCCGATCTGATCTGTCTGATAGTGCGAGCACTTCGGGAATCCATTCAGATATTCCTTTCGGCTGTCTCGGATGAACGTCAGCTGCTACCTCTCGGGGAGCTTGCAGGAGATTCCGGATATTCCCAGGAATATCTCAGTCTCCGATCGAGACAGGGAAAGCTGGATGCCGTGAAGATCGATGGTATCTGGTATTCCTCGAGGGCAGCCTTGAGAGAATACAAGGGCTCCGGTAGATGATATCATCTGTCGTGATATTGGTATTGGACCGTAATCCGGGCAGCTCCTTTGTTATGTTGGAAAAAGGAATAGAAGATGCATTGGAATTGTCTCGGATGATTTGTTCGTTAATATGAACACCAAGTAATTATGAATAACTCAGAAAAGGGCCTCTCGGCCTACCATATGGTATTCACATAGAAATCCACATGTGAATTATGGTATTGCTTTTTTCTGGAAGCAAGATCACCAATCTTACATAATCGAGATAGGTGTATAGGTCGTTTCGAGAAACAAAGGAAAAGACCATCTCTTTCTGCTATTCCATCGAGTATCATCAAACCTTCAAATGCGATTCGGGACTTCTGTTTCGGGGCAGTGGGAGAATCGGGAGGACCCGCTCCACGATAACAATATCTATCAGTTTCCTGATAATATACACAGTGCAAACAAACATCTATGACTTTCTGAAGAATCAGAAGAAGGTCGAACAGAGATTCCATGTGGAGGATGGTTTCGTTTGTCATCCACTCATCAAGAAGGACCTGATGCTTGCAAAGGATTTCCAGATCAACATCGCATCGAATGCTGTTGAAAGCTCGACTCTCGTAGTACTCCCAACAGGTATGGGCAAGACCATAATCGCCATCTTGGTAGCGGCCGAGAAAATTTCCGAAGATGATGGGAAGATACTAATGGTATCACCAACCCGCCCACTTACCGAGCAGCATCATGATTCCTTCGAGAGGTTCCTGAACATCGAGGGCATGATAATGTTCTCCGGATCAATGAAACCAGAGAAAAGGGTGGAGGAATGGAAAAAAGCAAGGATCGTATTCTCAACCCCCCAGACGATCAACAACGATCTTCAAAAAGAGAGATACGACCTATCCGGGGTCTCGCTCTTGATAGTCGATGAAGCTCATAGAAGCGTGGGTGATTATGCCTATACAGGCATACTCTCAAATTATCACGGGCATGTCCTTGCGTTAACAGCGTCTCCGGGAGGCGACAGCAGGAAGATAATGGAGGTGATCGAGAACCTTGGCGTTGACAATATCGAGGTCAGGACTTCCGATGCCGAGGATGTAAGGGGCCATATTAAGGGTATCAATATAGAATGGAGAAGAACGGAACTTCCAGTTAGCATGAAAGCCATCAAGGACCTTGTAAACGACTATCTTCAGGAAAGGGTGAGAAAGCTCAGAAAATTGGGTTTCCTGAGAGATTCAAGACCTGGTATGGTTTCAAAGAAGAAATTGCTGAAGACAAGAGATGAGATTCTCAAGAAATATATCAGAAACAAGGGTCTGATGTTCGGATCCCTCCACAATCAAGCTCAGGCCGTGCAAGCTGATCACATGCTCGAACTTCTGGAGACGCAAGGAGTGATCCAATGCCGAATGTACATCGATCGAATGAGGAAAAAGATGAAAAAAACCAAAGCGGAAAAGGGGTTCCTCAAGGATCCAAGGATCATGGATAGCATCAATAGATTGGAGAAATACATTGGCCCATCCCATCCGAAACTGGACCTACTCGAGGATATAGTGAGAAGCTCCGTGGAGAAGGGCGAGACCATGATTATATTCACACAGATCCGGGACACGATACCGTTGATAATGGATAGATTGGAAGGTATCAGGATCGAACGTTTTGTGGGTCAATCCAAGGGAAAGGACGGAAGAGGATTGAAGCAGAAGGAACAGAAAGAGATTCTGGACCGTTTCAGGAAACGGGAGTTCGATGTACTTATCGCAACATCGGTCGCGGAGGAGGGGATCGATATTCCTGATGTTGATCTGGTTCTGTTCTACGAGCCCATACCTTCGGAGATAAGGACGATACAACGCAGAGGAAGGACAGGCAGGTCTTCAACAGGAAAGGTGATCATATTGATCACATCCGGGACGAGAGATGAGGCATATTACTGGGCGGAGGGTTCAAGGGAGAGGAAAATGGGAAGGATCATGTCTTGGTTGAGCCATGAAAGTGTGGATCAGGAAGGAGATGATTATGATGAATGAGAGATACACATGGGTCTTCGATCCACCAAAGAAGAAGGTCCCCGATAATACAAAAAGATCCGTCAAGGAAAGATGCGACAGATTCCTGGATTCGACACTTCGACAGAAGTTCATAAACGAACAGGATGCCACCATTCGGAATATGAAAGTCGTGGCTCTTTATACGAAATGGAAGGGTAATTTCTTCTATTTCAAGGCAAAATTCGAATCCAACCATCCTGATGCTATCAGTCCATTTATCGAGGAGGGTTTTGCCAGATTGGAGTATGTTGATGAAGAGAGGTTCAATCTTTCTTATTTCAGACATACGGGAAAATGGTGGGAGGTCCATGGGGGTCTCACGCTTGATGAATGTCTCGACATCATTTCCGGCCATCAGCTGTTCCAACCGTGAACATCAACAAGAGGCCTTTTTCCATTTTCTGAGGTCCCTTCTCCAGTCCTTGATGTTCTTGATACTCTCCTTGATATCCTCAATATCCTCATCCGTGAGCGAATCATCCATCCTTAATACGTCTTCATGGCACGATATCTCGTTCTGGAGGGTCTCCAATCTGAATTCCATGTCTTCCCTTGAAAGCACTTCCGGGTTCTCATTTTTTATGTCATCCACCCATTTCAGGATCTTCGACAGTTCCTCTTTGAACATATCATATTCTTCCTCATCGAATTCAGTATCGCCCGAATTCTCCGTTTCAATCCGTTCCAGAAGATCTTCATTGCTCTCTATCTCGCCCTGGAGTATATTCAATTTGAACTCCTTCGGCGGGTGAGTTGATTCCTTGGCTTTCATCATGCAACCCTCTTTTCACTCTATTCATATTTTCAAGCAGCATTTCTTGTACTTTTTCCCGGATCCGCATGGACACGGATCGTTCCTTCCGATCTTCTTCTTCTTCCTTATCTTTCGGCCTAAAGGATCGATATTCACTATTGTGGTCTCAACGTCCTCTTCCGTCTTGAAATCTATACCGAGTTCTTCGATGAACTCCATATACCGGTATAGAGGGCTCTTTTTTACGTTTTCCATCATGATCTCATTCAATTTCTCATCGACCTCTTGCTCATTCTTCTTCTTGAGTCTTTCAGTCACTTTTCTACCTTTTTCCAGAATATCCTCACGCTTCCCTTCTATATCGAAGCTATCATAGAATTCCTCAAGAATACTATAGACATGGTCCATGTCCGTCAGATGGGAACCAGAATTCCATTTGTACCTTTTCCTACTTCTCCGATTTCTCTCCACAATCTCCACCGCTTCAAGTATCGCCTCATGAGCCCGTGTAAGGTCCTTCTTTTCCAGATAATGAAGGTGCATGTATGCAGGCAGAAGATAGAATTCCGGGTATTCTCTCCTGACCTCATAGATCTGACCTTCAATATCGCCCTCCTCTAGGATAATGGGAGTGATCCTCCAGAACGGATCGTCCAGGGTTCTGTACAGATGATCGGATAGTTTGAGGAACCTGCCCCTGTCATTCTTCCTGGAAGAATAGAGCATGAATACATCCATCAGTGTATGTCTGTCACTTGAAAAATACTCCTGGTACTTGCTCCATCGTTCGATCACACCTTTCTTTCCGCTGTAGATGACCTTTTCCGCATCTTTAAGGTATTTGTCAATCCTCTTAAAGGACGTCCTATCGTCCTCTTCGAGTATCTCCTCGATTTCCGCACAACTATCGATGATGGCCTCGGCAACCGGTTCGCCGGAACAGTGACGATCCCATAATACTTGCGCGATAGCCCAGACGCTGTCAGCATCCGGCGAGTCCGCGACCGTGTCAATGAAAAGAGAATTTATTACATCGTCCCTTGATTCGCTTTCCCTAGAAGCTTTGACAAGTTCTTCTCTGGAAAAGGTGACACCATAACCTTCAAGCTCCCTGATCAGATCCCTATCGGGTCTCCCTGAATATTGCTTCGGATCCAATCTCTTCCGATCTTCCTCCAATCCTGTGAATGTTCTCTTCAAAACACCAAGTTTGATCAGGTCGTCCTCTTCACCTTTTTCGATACTCTCTATCTTCTTCCTTGCTATCGGATAATTCGGATTCAGATTGAGCGAGAAACTGAGACACATTTCCCCGAGGTGCGGACGACCTCCCAGATAATGTGCGATCGATGCGTTATAGAAGATCCTGTAGAGGTCACCCCGGGTCGTGGGTTCTTCCAGAAGCATTTCGAATACCTTGTCGAATTCATCCGATGACTCCTGGAATTTGCTTTTTTTCATCAATCCCATCGCTCTCGAGTAATGGATGGTCCAATCATCCGGCGGGATCTTGAACTCGGATATCTGGATCATCATACTCTCTTTCTTGAGATCGGGTTGAGGAGTCAGGGTGTTGATGGAATTATAGAGCTCCATCAGAGCAGACACGATCTCGTCGATGGTCTCATCTTTCTCCAGTACATCCATATGGATCAGTCCGGAGAGTAACTTCATTGAATCGTCTATACCCAGCCCCAACCCATTATCGATATCGACCCATTCGGCGACCTTTTCGGCTCCGATAAACCCGCTGGCACCAGTATTATCCAGTACTTTCTGCATCCTTTTGACAGCCTGATCCCTGTCGAAATACCTAGACATAATACCGAACCCTTTGGGTGATGGAAAGATCGGATTATAATTCTATCCCAACATCGGGAAAGTGCGAGGTGTGAGATGGATGTGCGGGTTACCGCCATCGATTGGATATCCCTTCCTTGTTACTGGGACGGGGTGTTGCTCGAACAAGATGGGAATATAGTTTGTTGATTCCTTTCAAAAGACATCATATCAAATGTGGTGGCCATTTGTCCTAAACGTAAATGGTAAAGGCAACTCCTGATAAAAAGAGATGGAGCCACTGGAGGGAGTGTTCGAGCGGAAGATCGAAATGGTATCGGAACAAGGCGAGAACATCCGGAAAATCTCCGATTTTCCAGGGATTGAACCCGGTTTCAGCTCCCGCGGTGGCTTTAAAAAATAAGAGAAAAGAAGCCACTGGAGGGAGTGTTCGAGCGGAAGATCGAAATGTTATCAGAATAAGGCGAGAACATCCGGAAAATCTCCGATTTTCCAGGGATTGAACCCGGTTTCAGCTCCCCCGGTGGCTTTAAAATATAAAAAAAAGAGCCACTGGAGGGAGTTGAACCCTCGACCTACTCCTTACCAAGGAGTCGCTATACCTCTAAGCCACAGTGGCAGGGATTCGGGGGAGGTTATCCAGGGTTTCGTATTAATATCTTACTGGTTCCATGGGCCACTGGAGGGAGCCTCTGAGCGGAAGATCGATGTATGATCAAAATAAGGCGAGGAGGTCCGAAAAATGCAGTAACAGATCGTAAAGGATCAGCATTTTTCAGGGATTGAACCCTCGACCTACTCCTTACCAAGGTCTTGGAAAAATCCCAACGATTTTTCCGATCATTATTTTCATGAATTCAAACACTTTCTTTTGAAAATAATGAAGCCGCCATACCTCCAAGCCACGGTGGCAGGGATTCGGGGGAGGTTATCCGGGGTTTCGTATTGAAATCCTGCCTCAGCCAACGGAGCTCTAGAAAGGATTGACCACGGTCCCGTAGAAGATCAGGTTCAGGGCCTGAAGGAAGATGACCGTGGAGAAGAATCCGAACAGTCCGAAAAGTATAGACAGGGGAAGGCCCGGCATTACACTCTCGCGATCAAGGTAACCAAGGGTCTTCTTCAATCCCAACAGCACCAGAGCCCCCGTCAAGGCGGTGGCGGTCATAACAAGGAGCTCCCCCCACCCGGGAAGGTAGAATTCAAGCCAAGGAACCTTCAGCATCATCCACTTGAAAACCGCCGAAACGAGAACCGCAAAGAAGATGAAATCCCCCAGACCCAGGGAATAGTATTTCCCCTCGAAGAGCCCGTACGATGTTATATCCTCCCCGGGAGCCACATCGAGAAATCCTCCTTTGGTGCGGGTCTTTTTCCCCTTCCCGGATCCTTCGGGGTCCCTTCCGTTTCCCCTGGGGAAACCGACATCCTTCCTCCCCCCCCCGGAAGGACCTGCCTTGGGGGACATGATGCCCGGGACCGGGTTCGAGGAGGGGATGAGGCCCGCTTCCCTTCTCATCGTCTCCTCTTCGGCTCTCCTTCGCTGCCTGATTATGGAATCCTTCTCCCTGTCGGACTCGGTTATCATATCCTTTATTATCCCTCTCTTTGCAGCCCACAGGTCCCATACGGCTATGGCGGTAAGGAGGGGGATTATCACCCAGACGGGAAGAACGATGACGAGGAACGCTCCGAGAAGTATGCAGAACGCAAGGAGTGCCGGGTTCTTCCTCCCGGGCTCCCTTGCCTTGATGACCATGTTGTAGGCGATGTACGTCCCCCCCGAGATTCCCATCGCCGCCATCACGATGTAGGCGAGGGTGTTCAGGGGTATGGAAAGACCCACCGCATCCGATAGATAATCATGAAAGAGATAGAGGAAAAGTATGATGGATACGGTCCCGCACAGCCACAGTGCGGAGAGAAAGAACAATTTAAGGGTGAGCTTCTTCCTGCGGATGAACAGTCTGTAGATGCCGAAGGCCGCAAGTATTGCAACGGCCACCATCAGGAGGGCATTGAGCAGCCCCCCAAGTACGGACTTCCTGGGTGAATCCTGTGAGATCGTGGTGACGTTTCCCGAGGAATCGGTAACGTTCACCTTCTCCCTGCTTCCGGATATCGTGGAGTCGATAACCGATTCGGGGACCAGAGTCACCGTCGTGGATGTGTCCTCGGTGAATCCCCTGAATGTTCCCGAGGTATCCAACACTTCCGAGGCAAGCTCCCTGGACCGCTCGAAATCGCTCCACTGTGCCATGTGGACCAGCGGGACAGCAAGGATCATCACCACGAGAACGGGGATGTACATCGTCCATTTGTGATCGGCCATCGGCGATGGAGGGCCTGGCTTCGTTATCAATCTTTTGGAACGGATATCGTCATCCGGCCCCCTGTCCCGAAGGGTCTTTCCGCCCGGAGCTCCCGATCCTCCGGGAACCCGCATCCGGAAAAGGGAAAATAGAAATACATCGCTTCTTCATGGGTCATGGATGTCCGACCGCATATCCATACTCCTCGGTTTTCTGATCGGCCTCGGACCCACCTTCGGCCTGCTTTGGGCGGTGATGTCCAGGTACGAGCGGAAGATAGCGGAGAGGGATACCAACGCCTCCTTTGTTCTGGGGATATTCGCAGGTATCGTGGTGATCATCGGGCATCTGTTCTTCATATCCTACTACTCTCTTTCGGTGATCGGGCTCATATCGGCCTTCGGCCTGGCACTGGCAGAATGCCTGCTCTATTACATGTTCCTGAACAGGAGGAAGACCAGGGGCAGGTCCGATAAGGCCTTTCTGGGGCTCGCTTTTTCACTTGGAGCCGCGTCGATGTACATAGCCTTCCTCATGGGCCAGCTTGTTGTGAACATCGACTATTACTGGGATCATATCCTGGGTCTGGTAATCTTCGCGGTGGGAGCTTCCACCATAAGGGGTTCCATGGGGATCCTGATGGCCCGTTCCACGAACCGCAGGAATCTCTACAGGACGGCACTGAAGGGAATGCTGATCCTCGGTTCCTTCAACACGGCAACGATTCTCTACCTCAATCCCATAGAGCCGTTCTTCTGGGTGCTCTCTCTCCCTTGCGCTGCCATCGGTCTATTCGCGTTTGCCCGTTTCTACGGGGACCTGGTCCACGTGAAGAGATGGGACCCCGATGTCAATCGATGACCTGCGTGGTCCTTGCGATCTTCCATGCGGCCTTTTCCTCGAGTCCGCTTCCCAGGATGGTGTATCTTTCAGGCCGGATCCGATGGGCCATGAGCAGGGCCTGTATCACCTCTTCGTCACTCACACCCAGGCTCTTTGCGTCGACGGGAGCTCCGATTGTCAGCAGGGAATCCCTTATCCTCTTCCAGTCCCCGCCGTGGAGATACATCATCATGATGGTCCCCACCCCTGTCTCCTCACCATGAAGTGCCGGTCTTTCCGCGACGGCATCCAGGGCATGGGCGAACATGTGTTCCGATCCGGAGGCCGGTCTCGAGGAACCTGCAATCGACATTGCCACGGAGGAGCTCACAAGTGCCTTCAGGACAATTCTCACCGATTCCGGAAGGGAGGCCCTGATATCCTCCGCACGGTCCATGAGAAGCTTCGCGGTCATCTCCGATAGGGACGCTGCATATTCCGAGAACGGCACATCCTTCAATCTGTGCGCCAGCTTCCAGTCCATCACCGCGGTGCAGTTGGATATGATGTCGGCGCAGCCCGATGCAAGAAGCCTGTAAGGGGACTCCGCGATTATTCCCACATCCGCTATCACGCCCAGTGGAGCCTTTGCCATTATGGATTTCTTCCTTCCGTCCATCTCTATGGAGGCCCTTGATGAGGCGATTCCGTCATGGGAGGCGGCTGTGGGGATGGAGATGAATTCCAGATCCTCGACGTATGCCACGTACTTTGCAACGTCGATGGCCCTCCCCCCTCCCACGCCCAGGAGGAAGAAGTTTCCCTGCTCCTTGACGAATTCCCTCACGATATCGGTGGAGTGATCGGTGGCCCCCTCTATCTCGATTATCTCCGTCTCGAAACCCCTTCCGTCAAGTGATTCCCTGACGGCCTCCCCGGCGATCTTCCTGGTGATGCGGTCGCAGACGATCAGCCCGGTCCCGCTGAGATGGAATTTCCTGCAGACCTCACCCACCCTAGGGACCGCGTCACGGTCTATCAGCACACCCCTTGGGAGTTCCATGAAGGGTTTTTCCTTCTCGTTGTTGTCCAATGCTCCCACCCTGTCCACGTATTCCATGCAACATATATGAAACCTTTATATCGATAATCCATGATAGGACATCGATTACGGATGTCCTCCATAAGCGATCTTCTTTTCGATCCGGACAGGTCCTACGACCTGTCCATCGTGGTCTCGGATGATGCGAATTTCATCTCCTCCCTGATGGACAGGGTGAAGACGGACAAGACGATAGTTCTGACATCGCGGGGAAAGGATGTGAACGTGAGGGAAGGTGTGATTTTTTACACCTACAACCGGAACCTGGAGAACTCGATATACTTCATGAACTTCATAGAACGTCTCATCTTCAGGATATTCCTCGGGGGATACATCAAGTCCGATATGGAGGTGCTGCTCGTTTCGGAATATCCTTTCAGGTTCCTTCTCGAGTTCAATTCCTCGGCAATGCCCTTTTATCGTGTCATGGAGGAGCTTTCGGATATCGTTGACCGCGAGGTCATGGAGGCCCTGTTGAAGATTCTCTTCGAGATACATCTCGAGGGCAGGGAGGGGAAAAGGGTCGGGACCCTGTTCATCGTCGGTGACACCGAGAAGGTGATGGAAAGCTCTAAGCAGCTTGTCATAAATCCGTATCACAATCAGGAGGAGGACATAAGGTCCCTTCTCAACAAGGAGAACTGGGAATCCATCAAGGAGTTTGCCCAGCTGGACGGGGCCTTCATAATCGACTCGAGAGGAAGGATACTCTCCGCCGGGAGGTATATCCTGGTGGATCCCCATGTCCAGACCACCGGAGGTCTCGGGGGGAGGCATCTGGCCGCTGCCTCGATAACCTATGCCACCGATGCGGTATCGTTTGCCCTCTCCTCCTCGGGAACCGTCAGGATATTTCGGAACGGCAAGGTCGTCCTGAAGGAGGACCTCAATACCTCGGAGGGATAGGAGACGTCGGGTCTTTTCGGGTTCGAACCCATCGATGATACCCTGATAGCGCTTCTGCTTCTGCTTCTTCTTAGCCGGTCCACGGGTCTGCTCCTGAAGAGGGCAAGGATATCTCCCATAGTCGGAGAGGTCCTGGGAGGGCTCATCCTTTCACCTCTCTTCCTGAATATGCTGGAGGAGGGTCCCACCCTGCTCACATTCTCGGAGTTCGCCATAATAGTGATAATGTTCCATTCCGGCCTTCATACGGATTTCTCCTCGTTCAAGAAGTACAGGATGACATCGATAGTGGTTGGAGCCGCGGGTGTCATCGTTTCATTCGCCACAATATTCACACTTTCCTACCTCGTTTTCGATCTCTCCCTGGAGACGTCCCTCTTCCTCGGGGCAATACTCTCCAACTCCGCAATAGAGGTCTCCTCGGCAATGCTTGCCAGGACGAGCCACGACAGGCTCCGGACGATCGTCGTCGGTGCGAGCTTCATAGACGATATACTTGCCGTATTCGTTCTTGGTGTGGTCCTCTCCTTCGTTTCGGGAACACCCGGTGTGCTCTCCCCCCTGTTCGGGGAGCTCGAGGGAGTGACGGCCACGGTCGTGAGTCTGGCCTTTACGTCCGTCAAGGTGATCGCCTTCCTCATCATAACGTTCTACGTTCTCTCCAGGATATCCGGAAAGGTCCTGGACAGGTTCTCGGGAAAGGGCTTCGAGGTCCTCCTTTCCATAGGCTTCCTGTTCGCTCTGGGCCTCGGTATCGTGTCAAGATGGGTGGGGCTTCACGAGGTCATCGGTGTGTATCTCGCCGGGTTGATACTGAGTCGGTGGGGAATACTACCTGATCCGATGCTTTCCCGGGGTATAAACTGGATGAAGTTCAAGGAGACCTTCACTCTCATGATGGATTCGCTTTTCTCGCCCATCTTCTTCGGGGTGGTGGGAATACTGCTCGGATCGAGCCTGGTCTCGGAGGGAGGGAATTCCCTTCTCTACATCCTCTTCGGGGTCCTGGCATTCACCTTCTTTGCCTTCATGGGGAAGATTGTCGGCTGCGGTATCGGTTCAAGGATGAGGGCAATTCCCCCTGCCGGAGCCCTTCTCATCGGGACCGCAATGGGTGGAAGGGGAGCTCTCGAGTTCATCCTCATAAAGTCGGGTCTGAAGGAGGGGCTTCTGTCTCCCGACGAATTCTCGATAGTCATAATTGTCACCCTCCTCACGATAATGCTCACACCCGTCTTGTACAGGATGATGGAACAGCATTTCAGGGACGATCCCGGTGTGAAGGGGCTCTGATCATCTTCCGCACCGACATGTCATTGTGATACACCAGGGAATGTGTCGAATTGTCGTTTTCGACCCTCGATGAACGGATTCCCGAACCTTCAGCGGTGAACCCTTCAGGACAGTATACGAGCTGTATCGAAGGGTTTACCCGGATGTGCCTCCGTCGGATCATCCGGAGTTCATCAAGGGGCCGGTGGTGCCGCCGGGGGGGACTGTGGTGTCTGGGCAGAGAGCTGTCCTTCCTGAGCAGTTCCCGAGGGGGGCTGCGGTGTCTGTGGAGGTGGAAGCTGCTGCTCCCGGGCGGGGAGCTGTCCTCCCCGGACGGTTCCCGGGAGGCCCTGTTGCTGTGAAGGCGGCATTCCGGGTGTTGTCATACCGGGTGGAAGTCCTCCCGGGGGCGGGAAGGCCGCGCTGGCCGACTTCTTCTTCATTATGAGGAGACCGGCAACGAGCATTGCTATCACCAGGACCAGACCCAGGGCGATCACCGCGATTATTATTGTCGTCGTGGATGAACCGTCGTCGGAGCTTGTCACCTCGGTGTTCTGGTTGTTATTGTTGTTGTTATTCTCATTCACCTTTTCCGGAGGAACATAGATGGAGAAAGCCGGGGTGATGACCTCGCTCTCGAGCTTCTCTCTTGAAGTATCGGTCGCAACGATCTTCACCTCGTAATCCCCCGTTTCCATCTCGGACGTGTTCCAGATGAACGATGTCGTGGTGAGTTTGAGTGCACCTGTTATCGGTATCCACCCATCCGTTCCCGCAGGTCTGTAGTAGAGTGCATAATGGACATCCTTCCCCTCGGGGTCGGAGCCGTCCCACGAGAACGTGATGTCGCCGGTGTTGTTTGCCAGCGGGTCCGGAGCGGATATGAGTTCAATCGTGGGCGGATCATTGTTGTCGACGATGATGTTCGGGAACACGTACTCGGTCGTCCTGTTGAACTCACCTTCCTGGCAGTCCGATACAACTATCTTTACCTGGTAGTTTCCGTCCGCCCAATTGCTCACATCGAGCTGGAACTGATTGGTGTTGACAATCCCCTGGGCACCGTCGACCGCCATCCAACCCCCCTCCTCGCCCTTGTAGTAGATCCATACCTTGAGCGAATCGGTCTCGAAGGGGTCCGGATCATATGCGGTCCACGGCAGGGTCGTGATCTTCTCGACAGGTCCGGAAGGTCCGGAAGGATTGGTGATCCCCGGCTCGTCCGGGTTGTAAACTGTGAAGTATCTGGTCACCGTATCGGATTCCAGCCCCCTGGTGTCCTTGAACACTAATTTTATGGTGTATATCCCGTCTCCCTCGGAGAGCTGTGTGGTATCCCACAAGTAGGAACCCGTGTTGGGTTCATCCAGTGTCAGGGTCTTCCAGAAGGTATCCGATTCGAACATGTAGTACAGGTCGTAGGTCAGTTCTTCTGCCGGGTCCTCCTGATCGCTTGCAGACCATGTTATCTCCACCTCACCGGTCACGGTATCCTCCTGGGCGGGAGATATCAGATCCACCTCGGGCCTGTCGTTGTTGTATATGGAGAACAGGGGTGTCTCAGCTTCGGTGAACAGCCCCTCGGTATCCCTGACCCTTACCTTTCCCTTGTAGTTGTCCCCATCGGGGTACAATGTCGTATCGAAGGAGAAGGTGCCGGAGTTCGGTTTCTCCGAGCCGATCTCGGTCCATGTCTCCCCCCCGTCGGAGGAGAGCGAGATGTAGACGAGAAGCATCTGCTGTGCATCCTCGTCATCCGTGGCAACCCATTTTATTGATCCGGGACCCGACAGCTCCCTCCCCTCGGGGGGATACGTCACCAGGAGTTCCGGCGGGTCGGGGTTGTTTATCTCGAACCGGAACGAGGATTCCACTTCGGCCGTCATATTATCGGTATCGGTCACGACCACCTTGATCTTGTATCCCTCCTCGTCGGGAACCCTTGGATCCATGGTGTTCCATGAATATTCCGACTGATCCACCAGACCTTCCACGAGAGGTGTCCATTCGATGACCGAATCCGACTTGTAGTAGATGTCGGTGATGAGGCCCGTGTCATCCTCATCGTCCA
>Ga0164318_10003861_pt1 | contig 14288 bp, 13 predicted proteins | sample GuaBasSedimGuay9_FD_113734 | JGI IMG/M metagenome (GOLD analysis project Ga0164318, IMG submission 113734) | Subseafloor sediment microbial communities from Guaymas Basin, Gulf of California, Mexico - Guay9, Core 4571-4, 0-3 cm | ecosystem: Environmental > Aquatic > Marine > Hydrothermal vents...
ATAGATAATCCATTTGCTCACAAAACAGTTTAATGGTGGGATACCTGAAAGAGAAAGAGCTCCGACCAGGAACGCTACTGTCGTCAAGGGCATTGAATGTACTAGTCCTCCTAGATGCTTGAGTTTCCTGGTGCCGGTTTCGTGTTCTACTACGCCAGCAGAGAGGAAGAGAAGACCCTTAACTATGGCGTGGTTGACCAGATGGTATATTCCAGCAAATAGTCCTAGAATGGTTCCTAGGCCCAAGCTAGATATCATGTAGCCTATCTGAGAAACTGTGCTATAGGCTAGCAATCTTTTTAGGTCGTTTTCTCTCAACATGAACATGCCTCCGATAACCATTGTCAAAGAACCTAGCAGGAGAAAGACTCCGTAGAAGAATCCTGGAACAAGGAGGTATAGCTTCCAGAAGCGGGCTAGCAGGTACACTCCCGCCTTGACCATAGTTGCGGCATGAAGCAGAGCACTTACAGGTGTTGGAGCATACATTGCATCTGGAAGCCAAATATGTAGAGGATATTGGACAGATTTTGATGCAATTGCTATTATTATTAGGGTTAACGCGATACCAGAGACTACTCCAGGCTGGACATTTGGCTGGGCGATTTCCATGACGTTTGAAATTCCGTATGATTTTTCGAGTAGAAATAGTCCTGCAATAAGCATGCTACTGCCTATCTCTGTTATTACCAAAGCCCTGTAGGCACCTTTCAAGCTCTGTTCCTTAAAATTCCAATGAGATATTAGACTAAAAGAGCAAAGTCCTGTAAGCTCCCAAGAAGCAATTAGGAGAAGAATAGAGTTTGCCGACACTAAGAGAAGCATAGAGGCTATAAATGTCAACATCCAGAAATAGTATCTTTCTATAGAGTCGTTGCTACTCATATACCCATAAGAGTATAGGATACATAGGAAGCCTATCAATAGTACTACAGCCGAAAAAATATTGGCCAGGGAATCTAGCAGAAAACTGAAACCTCCCATCTCCACAAGGATAACTTTGTCCCAAGCTTTGTTAGATAGCTCAAAAAACGAGTATGATAGCAGAGTAAGAGATAATATTGGTAGCGCTTTTACAGCTTTTTTCGAAAATTTGCCTAACGGGAATAATAGAATACCTATTACAGGCTGTATTACGACTAGGTAAAGGTAAAGCTCAGCAATGGATATGCTCAACATTTTTTACACCTAGTCGAGCTCGATCCTAGTCACATGCTTTACAAAATCACAGAAAATCCTCCTAAAGCCTAAGACCTCTCGAGATTCACCCTCCATCGTTTTAATCACAACACGTCTTGCGTGGTACTCGACCTCTAAGCATACCACTTCTTCAAAGCTTTCCTTTATTTCACTGTTTTTAACTATGCCAACTTTTCCTTCACACACGATTCTCACCTCTTAATCTTTAAGATCTTACAAATCCTGCTGTAGAGCTTCCGCAAATCCTCCAGAAATATAGAATGGGAAGGGAGGGAATAGATTCCTAATCCCATCTCTTCAATCTTTGAAAGGTGAGAATCAAACCTTACAATATGATAAGGAACATTTTCTTCACCAAAAACATTGTCGTATATCTTTAAGGCGGAATCAATGTCGGTTACCTTGTTAATGACTAGAAGCCTGTTTTTGATATCCAAATCCTTTGCTAGCGAAAACATCTTTTTTGACGCGACCATTGACTTGTAAGTTGGCTCCGATACACAAATCATCAAGTCAAACTTTTCTGCTAGACCACGTCCAAAAACTTCCAGCCCGGCTTCAGAGTCCACGATTACAAGCTCATTTTCCTCTAGCAAGACATGCCTTAGGAAAGCTTTAGCCAAAGCTATAGCTGGACACATGCATCCTTCTTTTCCGCTATCAATACTACCAATAACTACAAGCCTTATGTTATCGCCGATCTTTATACCGTATTTTTCCACAAGATCATCGACCTTAGGTGTAAGCGAAAAGAACAAACCCCAGCCTTGTCCAGGCTTTGCGCCAGTCCTTTCCTCTACAAGTTCTTCGTTTTTTGAAAGAGGAATAATGCTATAAGCCTTCTCTGGCGGAATCCCCAGGCTCTGTGCAAGGTTTGGGAAAGAATCGACGTCTAAGGCCAAAACACCGAAGCCGTTTTTAGCAAATAGAGTAGCTAAACCAGCTACTATAGATGTTTTTCCAACCCCTCCCTTCCCATTAACAATAATTTTCATTTATGTACACCAAAAAAATTGGAAAAAATTTTAGACAGGCCATCCGAGCTTTCTTCTCTTCTCCTCTATAACCTTTATAATAGTCTCTGCAGCCTTTGCTGGGTCAGGTTCAACGTAGAATTTCCCGCCAAGAAGATCTTCGATGTCCTCTGTTAAGAGCTTTGTAACTGTTTTGCTGCCCAGTACTGGCGGTATCGTACCTAGGTGTGTGAACACACCGCTCGCCACAAAGTATGTTCCAATACTTACGGCCTTTTCACTCATCCACTCTGGAGCTGAGCCTGCAGCAGGTAGATCTGGTATGTCTACTCCCAAAGACTCGGCTAGAGCTTTAAGCGCTATGAGTATTCTGCTACAGTCTACACAGCTTCCCATGTGGAGACACGGTGGTATACCTAGCGCATTGCATATCTTCTTGAGTCCTGGACCAGCCTTCTCGGCAGCCTCTGGCTTAAGTAAACCATGTATTGCAGCGGCAATTGCCCGGCATCCCGTACCTACTACCAGTATATCGTTAGCTATGAGTTTCTCAGCCAGTACAATGTGGCTAAAGTTGTGCTTTACCTTCGGGTTTACACATCCAACGATACCAACTATGCCTTTAATTGTTCCATCTTTTAGAGCATTAATGAGTGGTTCTAATGTTCCTCCGAGCGCCTTCAAGATGGCCTCAACACTGAATCCTGCAACGGCCTCCATCTTCTCTTTTGGTATGTACATTCTTGCTCTCGGTCTATTTGGATAATTCTCAATAGCTATTGTCACGATCTTTTTGGCTATCTCGTCGGCCTTTTCTGGTTCAAACTCTATGTGTATAGCTCCTGGGATCTTCATCTTGGGCTCTGTAGTTATCAGCTTCGTGTGATAGCATCCAGCCACTGTGGCTAATGCTGGCATCACACACTGGTAGTCTACAATCATCGCCTCTACAGCTCCAGTAATTATCGCCAACTCCTGCATCAACATGTTTCCTGCAGACGGAATTCCAAGTCTCATTAGGACCTCGTTTCCAGTACAGCACATGCCTGCTACATTTACTCCCTTAGCTCCATACTTCTTTGCAAGCTCCTGCATTTCCTTGCTCTGAGCGATCTCCACTATTTTCATCGAAAGTATCGGGTTATGTCCGTGAACGATTATGTTGACCATATCTTCTTTGAGAACACCTAAGTTTGCAGAGAACTTTATCGGCTTCGGAGTACCAAACAATATGTCGCTAAGAAGCGTGGCCATCATTGAGCCACTCCATCCGTCAGACAAACTTGTCCTAACACCATGGAGTAGTAGACTTGCTGGATCTGCGTCCACACCCATATGCGTACGATGCATGCACTCACATATCTCCCTGTCAATCGCTCTAGGCAACACACCAAGTTTCTCCCAGACCTTAATTCTCTTCTCGGGGGCCAAGCTCATTAAAACCTTTAGTGGCTCGTCATCAGGCTTCCCGAATTCCATAAATAATACATCTGCAAGCTCCTTAGCTATCTCTTGGTCACTTCTGCCTCCAACTTTAATACCCATCTGTTTTGCAATAAATTTCAGCTTTTCTTTGTCTTTCAGGCTATAGTACCTTGTTTTACCCTCAGCCACCATTTTGAACACATGACATATATCTCTGGCATGGTCGCTGTGTGCTGCAGCTCCCGCAGCAATCATTCTAAGAATATTTCTAGCGACAATTGTGTCGGCCGTAGCGCCACATATACCCCTTGATGGACCATGCCCGAATGGGTCTATCCTACATGGACCCATATTACAGTTGCGGCAACATATGCCTAATGTCCCAAACCCACACTGGGGCTGCTGCTCCAGGTACCTATGCCATGCCGTCTTTACTCCTTCTCTTTCGGCTTTTTCTATGAGCTCGGCGACACCAGGTGTTATAGATACCTGCTTAGAAGCTACCTTATATTTAATATATTCATGCGACATACCTACTCCCACCTCACATTACTATACATAGAACGAACATCTGAAACCTTCATCTGGGGTTCCTTTTTCTCCCCCATCCGTTCTGCCGGGAAGACGATAACATGCCCCGGCACCTTACCCATACCCTTTAGCATTGCTTCTGCCTTCTCTTCAGCAACCTTTTCCATAAGTTCATCTAATGTTCCAAAGCGTAGAGCAGAAGTCGGACATGCCTCAACACATGCTGGTAAGGCTCCCTTGCGTATCCTATCGTAGCAGAAATCACACTTTACAACTGTCCTTGTATATGAGTCAATTTTTGGGTGACCAAATGGACAGGCAGTAGCACACATGAGACAACCAATACATTTCTGCGGGTTTAGTACAACAAACCCCTCTTCTGTTCTAGAAATAGCGCCTGTCGGACAGACAGCCATACATGGCGCGTCCTTACAGTGCTGACACCTCATCGGCACAAAGTAGTTTTCAACCGCCAGAATCCTGATCCGCGCTATAGGAGGCGGTGTCTCAAAAGGTGCTGTATAGATGCTTTTTGTCTTGGAGTGTTCAACCGCACAGGCGATTTCGCATGATTTGCAGCCCATGCAAAGCTCTGGAATGACCATTATGTAGTACTCTCTGGAAGGTTTTGACATCTAGGCCACCTTCATATTATAATTTTTTTTAGAAAAATTTTTATTTTCCGAATTCTGAATCCTAGATGGTAATAAAAGAAGTCGAATTATAGTTATACGATATCGGGTAAAATAGGAAAACTCTATGGTTTAAATATAAATATTGAAAATATTGTTTTTCTCAACATATATATGCCTATTAATATTCTCCAAAAGATTCCTATATGCACGAAGTATATGCTTAGCTGTAGTTGTCAAGAGAGTTTTTCCTCTGCTCCTTCCGCCTTTAGTAGAGTATAAAAGCCTAACACCCAAGCCCTTCTCTATTTCTTTTATCTTCTCAACATATGTTGAATAAGCCAAGCCAAGCGCTTCGCATGCAGCCTTTAAAGACTTTAACTGATCTACAACCTCTAATAAAACCAAAACATCACTAGGGATCTCTACACCTGTATTACTTTCCTTAAAAGAGATGTTTACAATAGGAATAAACTGAACTTTTGTATGCCGAAGCATGCATCTTGAATAGATTATCTTGCGGAGAGTCTCGATAGTCAACTTTTCAACGGGTATTCCGTCTCCAACTATAGGACACTTTGATACTCTTCCCTGAGGGTCTATATAAAGTATCCTGCATTCATCACCGAAGGGTTTAGATAAAAGTGTGATAGGATATTCTTCCACAAAGGCTGTCATAGCCCTATATCCATACAAGTTGCCATAATAAAGCCCGATTTCTGCTTTTTCTATATGAGCCACAACTTTTAACGGGTCAACTGTTAATGCTGTAGTGAAAGGCGGCTCGCCTACAATAACTTTTAAACCCAGCGTCCTGCAAAATCTAACAGCATAAAGCACTTTGTATCTATCCTTTATTTCACCACCTATAATGATCCAAATCGCGACTCTATCAAAGCCGTGGGAGAGAAGTGTTCTTAAGATCTGTTTTCTGTTTCCTAAGACTCTCACGTCCCAGACAAGGAGGAGTAATTCGTCGATTTTGTTCAGAATTCTTGGGTATTTCAATATATCCTTGGAATTCTCGATTCGAGACAATAGGATCGTTTTTTCGCTAGTTTCAGAAACTATACTAACAATGTTTTCAGAGATCCTTCCCAGCGAGTTTGGACACGCTATGATAGTTTCCCTAAACCTGCCTATGATTGAAATAATTTTTTCGACTATTTTAGGCTTTAAAACGCTATTCTGATCTCCTCTTTTGAAGGGGCATCCTATACAGGAGCCGTTACATTTGTTTGATATAGCAATGATGAGCGTATCGATCATTAGCACTCACGTAACTTTTTACTCGAAATAGGCTTCAAATCCACAAAACGAATATCCTGTACCCCAGCAGTATTTTTCCTTTACAACATTAGACCCATACAGCTCGGTGAGTATTCCCTGTATTACGCCAGCCTCGAAGTCACACATCGTTCTCCCGAGGTTCGGGAGACCGTAGCAGCTGACGCATTCGTAAATGTTAAGACGCATCTTGTTCAGCGACTCATTGACTATGTCAAGCAAACCTATCTTGTACATAGCTAGTACGAGCGGGGCATCATCGAGGCTGTGAATTAATCCCTGTCTGACAAAGTCTTGACCAAGCCTGTAGCCTGAGACCCGCATGATGACTATCTTTGAGGAAATATTGTATTTGAGTGCATTATATTCGATGGACCTGAAGGTGTTTGCATAGAACGGGTCTTCCCGATTTATGGCTGTAAAGAATGGCCTGTTTGTTATCATAAAGTCCTTGTGTCTTATCTCCTTAACCTTCTTTCGTCTCGTAGGTCCCTCTATGAGTTCGCGCTTGTATTTTTGTCTCCATTGTATTATTGCTTCTTCTAGGGCATGCAGAATGTCTACTTTTCGCTGTATAGAGGACAAATCCATCACCTAATATTCAAGAAAATATATTTTGTAAATAACATATAAAATTATTTACAAAACCTCTATTTCTCATTTTATTCAGGACTTTATTTTAATCTTCAATAATGGTGTTATCGGGCTAAAATCTATAAGTCCGGGCTCAAACATTTGATTCTCAGCTAGTATATTTGTTTCAGAATAGATAAGAATCCTATTCTTCTCCCTTAGGATAACATATATAGTATCACCTTCTACATATACTCTCTCAAATATCCAAGGCATGATGTATATGTCTGGACTACCTATCAGAAAAATGTCTTTAACCTCTGGAACAAACACATACAATCTCACGTCTCTTCCCAGAAGTCTGTCCTGAACTTTTTCGTCTCTACCCAATATTCCATATTTCTGCGTGAAATATTCAAAGAAAAGGTAGCGTCCACCAACCAATCTTGCGTCAGCAGGGCTGACACTATATTCTAGTTCTATATTATCCTTATGTATATTAAATACGGCCACAATCCCGTATTTTCCTATTCCAGGCACAGTTAGCGTGTTATACACCTTTAACGCGACCTCCTCGTTATATGGATCCCTGAACAGTACGTCTTCTATTGGCACAGCTATAGCGTCCAGCAAGGCTATTCTTCCGTCAGAGAGGGCAAGAGGGCGGGCTACCTCTGACACGGTCTTTCCCGGCACGTCCGTAATATATATGGGTCCGCCACTGATAGCCCTGGCAACAGCCTGCTGCAAAGCCATAGGGTCATGGGTCTGGAACATGTCCCAGTCGGGCCATATTACCTGTGACATCCAGATAGAGTTGTAGGCGTTAAAGTAGATGTGAAGCTTGTCGCAGGAAGGCCTATGCGGTACGATATAGTCGATACAGCTTCTCGCAACCTTTGACGAAAGCCAGTTATAGATATGATCGGGGTTTATAGCCATACAGTTAAGGACTTCAAGATTGTTTGAACAGGCTGCACCCTCGACTCCTCGGTGTAGTTTTTCCGCTACAACGCCCCAGGGATATTTTTCCTTGTATGCTAGCCCCACTACTACCTGGTTGTCGACCTTCACAAAGCTGAAACCATCCCTTGCAATCTTCCTGAACCACTCGCCGAAAAACTTGAAAGATTCTTCGGGTCTGGGTACAATCATGCCCTCTATCTCCTCCAGCGTGTCGCCCAGTTTCTCAAAGATCTCTCCATCTATGCCTATTCCATTCCAGTAGCCGTTGAGGGTGAGCCACAATCCAACGTGCCTTGCTCCGAGTTTCTTAAGCTCTCTGACGGTTTCTCCCAGGTCTCCCGGGAAACGGTCTTTGTTTGCTGTAAAGCTTCTGAGTTCTCCTTCTTTCTCGTCCATCCAGCCGTCGTCTATCAGGACAAAGGCTGCTGGTATATGTTCTCTTATCTTCTTATAGCCTTCAATGATCTTCTCGTGTGTGATGTCTCTCCAGAATGCGTTCCAGGTACACCATCCTAGATACCTGAAGGTCTCTGGAAGTTCCTTGTATTTCCTCAAACCATACTTTCTGCCGGTCAGTTCAAATGCTATATCATAGGCATTTTCGACTAAACTATACGGATCTTTTCCGAACGTTATAACAGCCACGAGAAGCCTCCTCCATCTATGCTTGACACCAGCGTCGCTCACAATGTTAAAGCCTTCTGTTCGGAAATCTGTGAGATAGCTTACAAAGCCCCCATCTACAACAGAAAGAATAAAAAGATGGTCTCCCTTGCCCTTAAACAGTATCTGTGACACCTTGAGCTTTTCGGGAAGCTGTCCAAGATTTTTTACGTGCCACGGATACGTCCATGCGCTGACAATTTCTTCGCTTGCCTCCACGCCTGGCGGATACTCGTAGGGCTCTTTCTCGTATCTAAAGTAGTTTGGCGGGTCTAGATTAAATTCGAAGGCCAAGAATCTTTCATACCCTTGGAAATCAACTTTAAGAGACGAGGCCCTTTTGCCGAAACCTTCGTCTTTCTCTACTTCTGCATATACAAGTAGGGCGGCTGCCTCTTTCTTAAGCTCTAGTATAACATGGCCGTGATTGGTAATAATCCTGTATTTTCCTTTGTCAATCTTCTCTATTTTTTGGGGCTCGGCAAGCTCTCCTTTAAGCGAGAAGAAAGGAGTTATCAAAAAGGTGAATTCTCCAATAGAAAAGACTATGTTGTCCAGATCCTTCCACCACTATAAAAGAGCGTAATTATTTTTAAAATATTATATTCGATATCATAGAAAAGGAAAAAACATGTCCCACAGCAACAAACCATTGTCTGTCCCTGTCAGAAAGACTGTAACATTACTAGGCTACACGGCTATAATCATGATATCCATTTTTGGAAGCGAAAACTTGCCACTGTGACCGCTAGCAAGAATAATAGGAGCAACAATGTTTTTCCTTTCACTCGTTCTAGCGGTTAATGTACATTCGATGTTCCCGGAACGACACGACAATCTATCAGACTTTCCAAGGCTTTTAAAAGAGGGGCCTTACGCATACTGTAGACACCCTTTCTACCTGGCCCTGATAGCTAACCAGGCAAGCATACCCCTCATAACATGCAGTATGGCTAGGCTGGTGGGTTTCGCTACAATTATTCTCTTTTGGCTTTTCCTTATACATGTTGAAGAAAAAGAGCTACTCGAGCATTGGGGTGAAGCCTACAAGGAGTATGTGGAACGTGTTCCAGCACTATTACCGATTAGACTAAAAGCCTTTATGAGGAAAAAGAAGCAGGACAACTAAAGAAAAGATTTAATCTTCGCCAACTAGGCTAAGCTTTTTCAGTCCACGTTTCACTGCTTCTTTAAGCTCCAATGCTTTTTCTTCGGGTAAGGCATCGTATGTGAAAACCCATCCGCCCCACTCTATTCCCGCGGGATATTTTAGCTTGTCCCTTTCCCTGTGGACGGGATAAAACTCAACATGTAGATGAAAATCAGCATCATTACTACACGGTGCCTGGTGGAAAACCATCATGTAGGGGAGACTAAAGTCGAAAAGGCTATTGTAGCCAGCGACTACGACCCTTATAGCGTCAGCCAGGCTCACGACCTCTTTTTTGCTGAGCTTGTCCAGTCTACACACGTGACGTTTAGGGTAGATGTGTACCTCGTATGGCCACATCGCGAAGAATGGGAGAAACGCTATATAATGCTCGTTCTCATAGAGTATCCTGCTCCCTTCCCCCTTCTCTAATTCTAGTATATGGCATAGAAGGCATTCTCCATGTTCTCTCCTAAAGTCTTCCATCATCCTGATCTCTCTTATAACTCTCGGGGGTATGAAGGGTAGAATGTATATCTGTGAGTGGGGGTGTGTTAGAGAAACACCTATGATTTCTCCCTTATTCCTGAACGGGAAAACATACTTTATACGTTCATCAGAACAATACTCGCTCGTAACATCGCCCAGAATCCTGATATATTTGACGAGGTTTTCAAAGGGTATAGAGTCTAGGTCACCTTCATGCTCTGGCGTCTCGACCACAACCTTAGCGTAACCATAGGCTGGCTGAACCTTGTATATGTCGAACCCCTCCCTGGAAACCTTTGCGTCAGCTCTTAATGCTGGATACTTATTGTCGAGTACTATCACATCCCAACCAAACCCCGTCTCCGGTGAGCCTGGACAAAAGGGACATTCACTTTTTCTCCAGGGGCGTTTCGCCCTTTTACTTGAAACTATAACCCAACACCCTAGAAGAGGGTTCCAGCGGAGCTCGTTACTCAACCTAGAGACACCATGGGAATATCCTGGAGTCCATATTAGTTTTATTCAGTCAATTATATCGTCTGAGACTTCTTCCTCAAGCCACCTTAGAATAATCCTTGTCCTTTCTTCAAGTTTTTTAGCAAGCCTTCTGGAATATTCGAAGTGAAGAAGTTCCTTTAGCCTGAAGATTTTTTCATCGAAGTGTTGTAGACTATCTTCATAACTCCTACCGTACTCTTGTCCATGTAGAAAAACCCTTAGAAAGCCCACTGTGCCTAGTGCGTCGAGCTTATCAGCGTCGCTCAGGACCTTTGCCTCGACGGACAAAGGCTGGATTCCATGTTTTCTGGCGTAGCTATAGCTATGATACAATATGGCGTTAATAATTATAGACAGTTTTTCGTCGCACAACCCCTTGTTTCTCAAAAAGCCTTCGGCAAAATATGCAGAATATAATGCATGGGGATCACCTAGACCTCTTCCAGCATCGTGCAGGATGACTGCTAAGTCGAGAACCAGAGGATCCACCTGCAATTTTTCCACTTCAACTATCTTCCAGGCAATATTCCTTACTCTAAAAACATGTGGATAACCATGTGAAAAACTATTACCAAGGATCCTTTTCACAATTTTTTCAGCATCTATTAACAGCTCTCTTGTTTCAGCCTCATTTTTACTGTCGCAAAAAATCTTTCTCATCGCTGCAAAAATTAACTATATACATAATATAAAAATACGCTATGTTACGAGACAGCAATCAATCTCGATGTACCATAAACTCGTAAATCCACCACTCTAGCCTAGCACTGTCTACATAGGGTGAACCAAACTCCGTTCCAACTTCTACGTCTTGCAGGTATAACCTGTCGTAGTTATTGACTTCGGCGTATTTCTTGGACATTCTTATAAAGCTAGAGTAGGGTAGGATTATTTTTCCGCTCTTGATTGGCGTCTTTATCAGATAGGCTATGTAGACCCAGCCCATGTCGGTTCTCCACACCTCGAATCTAGTGTTTACAGTGCTCCCGTTAACGTTGATCTCTACTACGACTTCGTCGATCTTTCTTCCAGCGGGCTTCATATTGTTGTAGTAGAGCCATATCATAACCTCCACTTCTCCACTCCTAACACCGTCAAATCTGTACTTGTCTCTAACAAGCCAGGAGTCAAAGGCAAGGTTTATAGGTACTCTCTCTTCGTGCCAGATGGTATAGTTGAGTATAACATAAAAGCTTGATAAGCCATCCGCTCTTTCGGGTAGCTTGACTTCTCCGTCAAGGGCCATAAGCCTGTTCCATGGCTTGTTTCCGTAGTATATCTCTGGGTAGCCGTGAACCCATCTTGATGGGTCGATGAGCTTTATGTCGTACAGGTCTTGGTTGTAGTGTAGGAAGCGGCTGGAGTAGTAGAATGTCATTTCAGCCTTGCCTTTTGCGCTTTTTATGTTCCATGGACATATCTCTATGACATACTCGTACAGACCGTCGCCGTCTAAGTCTATCTCGCTGTAAGGCCAGCTTGTGCCAGGATATTGGAGCACCTTCTTTCTCGTGCTTAGCTGTATTTCTTCCTCAATGATTTCCGCAATCTTCTCTACATTCCCCAGGTATTTCGTGTAGTTTTGCATCATTCCCGGGTTTGTGAGGGAAATTATTGCGAAAAGCATTAGGAACGTTGAGATAAGCTGGGACTTCATGCTATTCTAGATACGTAATGTGGATACGGCACATATTTTTCTGTCGCCTCGTACATATCCTGAGATGAATAAAAAAACAATACTTGATGCTCAAATCATAACGGTTTTATTGCTCATCAACATTGTATACGCTTGTTTCAACCCTGCAGACCCTTACGCAGTCGAAGTAGTTTTGAACAAGCCTGGGATAACCTATGATCTAAAACCTCTCGAAAAGATGAAAAATATTGTTAAGAAGAGCGAAAATATCTACCTCTACAAGAGCCACTATGACGACAGGCTCATTGTAACTATATCTCTTCAAAGCTTCTCACATGTTAATCTCGAAAACCTCCCGCCGAAACCTGTTGCAATAAAATCCGTTAAGACAAGTGTCGATCTCGAGACACTAGAGGATGCTGTGGCGACTGCGGCGAAAAACTATGGCTGGCAGATAGTATACAAGACCCCCATATTTAGGACAGGCTACATGGTCGTGCTCGAAAAACAGTTTGGCAAGTATCGTGCACTGCTATATATCATAGTGAACGGATCTGATAGAGTAGACATTGGGCTAACGGTCTTGGGCGAACAAAAACTCGCGTTTAAACAGGCAGAAATTATAGAGAAGGATGTTAAAAGCATACTCACGACTACAAGTCTCTCCATGGCTACTATGAACATAGACACAGACTTTGTGCTAAAATCCTTCAAGAAAAAAGAGTCAAGAGAAAAAATGGGAGTATATTTAGCAGTTAGAGTACAGATTCCCCTAAAAATCGTGGAAACACAGATAGCTAGGCTTACCTGCAATTTCGAGCTAGAAAACATAGAGCCATCCGCCACGAACATGGATGCATTCAGAAATGCAGGATGGAACCTGATCCACTACGACCCAGACATGGGGTTCATTGCTGAGAAAAAAATTGGAAACACGCTCTACACAGCCTCTGCGAAAAAGTCTGATAGAGGAATGTTCTTCTCACTATCCGCCACCAATGCAACAAGCGTGGACCAAGCAAAAGAAGTCTTCCACGAACTCTTCCACACCCTAGGGCTTGGAACAGAAGCTCTGGAAAAATGCACCTTTAAAAAAGAAAAAACAACCCTAGAGACAAAGATGGTGCCCATTTACGATATAAGCGACGAAGACCTCGCAAAAGCCCTAGCTTCAGAACTCAAATGGCTTGTAGACATCAAAGTGATTAAAGGGCTTTCCGAAAGAGACATCGATAACATCGCCTCAAGCGTTAAGAGAGGCTATGCTGGATGGAATAGCAGGCTAGTATGGGACGGAGAAAAATGGGTTCCCTACCACAAGGTTCCAGGAGCCTATCTTGTAAAATGTATTGGACCAGCACCAGACTACTACCTAACTTTCAACCTAACTACACCGCCACAACCGGAAGAAGCACCTCCTGGAGGTCAACCTGCTCCCCAAGAAAACATTGAAGCACCAGAACAAAACAACATTATGGTATTCATGGTAATCCTCTTAGGCGTTGTAACAGCCCTTGCCGTTGCAATATATTTCTTTATCAGAAGCGGAAAGTAACTATACTAAATCTATAGTTTAGGCAACACAAGGGGTTTCTTGGGTAGAGCATAGTACGGTTTACCAACTTCTTTCTTTACCATAGCCTCCGCAAGCGATGCTCCAAGGTCGGTTAGCATTACAGCCCTGCTTCTACCCTCTCTAAGCCTTCTAACAAGCCCTTTCTCCTCCATGCCCGCTATAAGCCTACTATAGCTGGCCTTTGTTACGGGATCCTTTGGGTTCTCTCCTAGCCACTCGATAAGCTGAGATATGCTCCGTGCCGAGCCGTTTTTATCGTAAAGCGTTAAGAGTATTTTCTCCTCCTTTTCGTCCGATATAAGCTCTATAGGTATGCCCGGTCTCTCTACGACGTAGGTTCCTGCAGCTACAAGACTGTCCTTGCGTTCAACAAAGTCCTCGAACTCTGGAGTATCAGGATCAGGTATAAAGTCGCCCCGCTGTTCGGGCTGCACGCCATAAAGCTTCACGTTTTCAAACATCATCGCTACTACTGTTACTGCGCTGGCCATGACTGGCGGCATGTCTGTGAGGTCTATGAAAACCTCCTTTCCCTTCTCTTGGAGAAGAATGCTGTAGAGCTTAGCGGTAACGCTCCTATATGAGAGCGGGTTGACTTTAACAAGGACCGGCTTGAAGAAACTAAGAGCGTCAGCCAATCGTTTTACGTTGTACTTGGAAATGACACCATATTTATCCTGTTTGCCAT
>Ga0164318_10003863_pt1 | contig 14285 bp, 5 predicted proteins | sample GuaBasSedimGuay9_FD_113734 | JGI IMG/M metagenome (GOLD analysis project Ga0164318, IMG submission 113734) | Subseafloor sediment microbial communities from Guaymas Basin, Gulf of California, Mexico - Guay9, Core 4571-4, 0-3 cm | ecosystem: Environmental > Aquatic > Marine > Hydrothermal vents >...
AAAAGAGAAAATGATTGAGCAATAGCATTATCCCATTGTCCAATATCGCGTTGTTGAGAACCCACATGAAAGGATAATCCTATTGGATTTATATCCATTTTTGATGCTTTTTTTATTAATTTATATATTAAATCAGGATGTGCTCCAAATTTTCGTGATAAAGGCCAATCAGCCCCATCTCCATTTGTTAATAATCGGAAAAATACATTTGCCCCAGGAGCATATTTTGATAAATTTATTAAGTCAGTTTCATTATCACATACAAATAATCTAACACCTTTTTCATAAGCATATTTTATATCTCTAATTTTTTTTATTGTATTGCCATAGCTAATTTTTTCAGGAGATACTCCTAATTTTAATATATGATCTAATTCATAAATACTTGCAATATCAAAATAGGAACCGAGTTTATTTAATAATGTTACTATTTTCTCATGAGGATTTGCTTTTATAGCATAATAAATTTTAGCATAATGGAAGGCTTTTTGTAATTTTTTGAATTGATGTTCTATTTTTTTTAAATCCACTATAAGAAATGGAGTTTCTTCTGTTTGTGTTAGATCAATGATTTTTTGGATTTCTTCCTGAGTGAATAGAGTTGAATATTTTAAATTATTAATCATTGTTTGCATGGTTTTTATCCTTTTTTAATAGTTTCACGCTATTATATTATTATTTATTATTGTTGTCAAGTTATATTTTCAATATAAATAATATCGTATCTCCCCAAATTATCGTATAAAATTTGTTTTTATCAAATAAGATTTTTATTTATTGTTTTGTATTAGAACTCATAAAGTAGACCTTGTGATTATTAATAAAAAACAGGAGCATATAGGATCTTTAGAAAATATTTTCTAATGTTGAGTCTAATTTTATTTTTAATTTATTATATTTCAGTAAATCTAAAAAAATAAAATTCTTATTTTTTTTCATAATTCAGCAAAATTTGAGGAACAAATCTATTAGAAAATAATTAAACTTTAATTTTTTGTTAAAAAAACTTGACAGCTATTATTATTTATAATAAAATTATTAAAGAATAATTTTAAAAAAAGGAGTTGTTATGGCTTTATCAAATGAAATTAAAGAGTTTATCAAAAAAGATGTGCTTGAGAGGTTTTTAAAATATGTTCAAATATATACCACCTCAGATGAAGAGTCAGAAAGTACACCTTCAACAAAAAGACAGTTTGAACTTGCCAATTTATTGAAGAAAGAATTGGAAGAATTGGGATTAAAAGATGTTGAAGTAGATGAATATTGTTATGTTTATGCTACTTTGCCTGCTTCTGAAGGATATGATGGACCTGCTATTAGTTTTTGTGCTCATCTTGATACATCACCGGATGTGAGTGGTGAAAATGTTAAGCCTATTATACATAAAGATTATGATGGTGGCAATATTCTTTTTCCAGATGATCCTGAATTGGTGTTAACTCCTGAAGAATCACCGGAATTAAAAGAATTTGTTGGAGATGATATTATAACAGCCTCTGGTAAAACACTCCTAGGTGCAGATGATAAAGCAGGTATTGCTGAAATAATGTCTGGTTTGGCGGCTTTAGTTAGATTTAAAGAATTAAAACATCCTGAATTAAAAATATGTTTTACTCCTGATGAGGAGATTGGCAGAGGAGTAGATAAAATTACTCTAAGTAAGCTGGGAAAATATTGTTATACCTTTGATGGTGGTATGATTGGGGAATTAGAAGCAGAGTGTTTTGATGCTCATTATGCTAAAATAAAATTTATAGGAAGTAATGTTCATCCTGGTTATGCAAAAAATAAGATGGTTAATGCAGCTTCTATTGCTGCTCGATTTATAGCTGCATTGCCGGAATATGAAACTCCTGAACATACAGAAAATAGAGAAGGTTTTTTTCACTTATTAAAAATTTCTGGCGATGTTAGTGAAACTGAAATTCAATTTATTATTCGTGATTTTGATAAAGAGGTAAATCAAAGAAGAATAAAATTATTAAAAGATTTAGTGGAATATTTTAAAACAAAATATCCGGGATTGAGTATCGATTTCCAGGAAAAAGAGCAGTATAAGAATATGTATGAAGTATTAAAAAATCATAAGGAAGTTTTGGATATTGCAGAAAAGGCAATGATTGAAGCTGGTATTAAGGTTGAACATAAAGCTATTAGAGGCGGCACTGACGGGGCAAGATTATGCTTTATGGGAGTTCCTACTCCTAATATTTTTGCAGGAGGATTAAATTTTCATTCTAAAAAAGAATGGGTTGCATGTACTGCTTTATTAAAAGCGACTGAAACTTTCTTGAATTTATGTAAATTATGGTATGGAAATAAATAATTAAATATATTTGTTATTTTGTGGATTTTATAATAGGGATGGATAAAAAAATACCCATCCCTATTATTTTTTATGTGATATTATTCACTATATTAAATATTTTATATAATTATTTATTTGTTTATAATAAGTAGATATTTCGCATATATTTGTTAATATATTAACAAATATTGTACAAAATAATTTTAAAATTATACAAAATAAAAAAAAACTTGACATATATTTTTTTTTTTATAAATTTAAATTAAAAAGAAACAAAAGGGGAGAAAAGCATATGAAAAAAAATCATAATTTGTTTTTCTATATTAGTATTATAATTATTTTTAGTGCATTGAATTTATTTGCACAAAAATCTCAATTTGAGATAAAGTCAACAAAAAATGGAAAGATTAGATTAAAGGCTGATTTTTTAAATCGAGCAGAATATATTAAAATTTATCGTAAAAATTCTGATAATTTTACATTGATAAAGCAGCTTAGTTCAGATAACAAAAAAGATTTTATAGACAATAATTTAATTGGTGGTAGAAAATATTTTTATAAAATAGAATTGTACAGAAAAGGGGAATTAGTTTCTACTGAATTTTTCGAAGCTTTAGCAGATGCTACTCCTCCAGAGCCTCCTGTAATAAAACCAGAGCCTGAATATACAAATGGCGACTTTAATTGGATTGGATGGGAACCATCGGCATCTGATGATGTGCGATATTATTGGGTTTTATGGAACACTTCTCCTGATACTACAATTAGATATGCAGGTGATACTCCAGAAAATATGCACACAAATATTACAAAAGATTCTTTAAAAGATAAAGTAATAGATTTAGAGAATAACACTACTTATTATTACTATGTAAAAGCTGTGGATTATGTAGGGAATGAGAGCCCATGGGTAGGTCCAGTTTTTTCTACTCAAAAGAATTTTGAAGATGATATAATAATTGCTAAGCCAATTGCTGATGGAAAAATATTGATTTCATGGAAAGATGAATTTAAAAAATATTTTACAAATAATTTAGTTTCTTTTTCTTTGTATAGGGCTATCACTTTAGGAGAGATTTTAAATGATAATTCATTGATTAGTGGAGATATTAATCTTGATGAGAATGAATTTATTGATAGTAATAATTTAGTTGATGGACGACAATATCATTATCGATTAGTTGGTAATGATAATTTAATGGTGGAAAATTTTAATTTGGAATTAATGGCTTCACCAATTGTTAATGCTAAATCAGATGCCACAAAACCATGCGAGCCCTATTTTACAGATGATGTAAAACATCAATATCAAAAAGAGATTATTGTATTCTGGAATGATAGTTGTGATGAAATAGCAGATTCTTTTAATGTTTATATGACAATGGATGCAGATACAACTATTCCATTTATGGATTCTACAGGATTTCAACCAGCAGATGCATTTTTAAATAATGATTCTTATGTAGCATCTTTTAATACTCCTTCTTTCTGTGGGGATTATTATTTTACAATAAAAGCAAAAGATATTGCAGGAAATACTACACGTTATATTCCATTTTATAAAGTTAATATTGATGAAATACCACCTCTTCAGGTAAAAAATTTTATTGCAGAAACAAATGATGATGGTTCTATTTCTTTAAAATGGGATGAAGCAAATGATATTTGTGATGATGAAGGATTGAGTTATTATATTTATAGAAATACAGTTGAAGGTGAGATAGGGGATTCTATTGCTTATATTACTGGATTATCTTTTATTGATAATAGTAGAGATTTAGAGTTAGGTGGATATTATTATACTATTCGAGCTGTAGATAAAGTGGGGAATATTTCTAATTATACAAATAGTGTGATAGGATATTGTAATAGAAAGCCAGAATTTGATTTTGAAGATAATTGTATCTCTGAGAGTTTTTATACTTTTCAAGTTAAAGATTATACTTCCCATTTAATGGGTGCGCAGATTAAATACTACTTTGAGTTTTCTAGTGATTCGTTTGCTACTATTTATAAAACATCTGGTTGGCAAGATGCTTCCACTTATACATTAACTCCCATATATTCTGGGAAAAAGTATTATGCAAGGGTTAAAGTTAAATTAATTAAAAATGGCTCTGAATTATTTACTACAGATTGGTCTGATCTATTAGTGATTGAACGTAATACTTCCCAACCATCACCTGTACAAAATTTAACACTAACTGCTACTGCAAAAGGTTATATTAAGTTAACATGGGATGCTCCTGCAACATCTCAAAATTCAGAATGTAATAGTATAGATTATTATAAAGTTTACAAATATATAAAAGAAGATGATTCTATTGTTTTTATTACTGAATATAAAACAGATAAAACATATTTTACTGATACTTATTTAAAATATTGTGATAAAGAATATTATTATAAAGTTGTTCCTGTGGATATAGTAGGCAATGAAGGGAATATAGATGATTGTGATTTTGTTCATGGGAAAACATCTCCTGCACCTGTTTGGACTTCTAATACATTGGAGATTTTGTCGTATAATTTAAAGGATGACACGTTATTTTTTAAACAAAATTCATGTAAAGATTATGTAAAAGGATTTGCTTATCAGATTGGGTTTGATAGAGATTTTGATTCAACACTTACTAATTATTATAAAATTGATTCTATTAAGATTGATACTTTTATTACCAGAGATACCTTTTTTGTTTTACCGGAAAATATTGACATAAATTGTGATACTCTATTTTTTAGGGTAAAAACTATTTTTTCTGATAATCGTGAAAGTGTATATTCTGATATTTACAGTGCGTTGATTGACAAAGAATCGCCATCAGCTCCTATAAATACAGGTAGATATTATGTAAATGGAAAAGCAAATATTTTCTGGTCACCTTCTTATGATGAGTGTTCAGGGCTTTATAATTATAAAATTGTTGTTATGGATCTCAATTCCAATGTATTATCAAAATTTTATTATTCTGATACCCTGATTATATCGGATACTTTATTTACTTATTGTCCATTTTTAGCAGATAGTACAGTTTTTAAGGAATATAATGTTTATATTTATGCTGTAGATTATGCTGGAAATGAACAATTAGCTGATAAAATAATAAAAATTGTAAATAGGCCACAGCCTCCTGTTCCACCAGTAATGGTTTATTATGATTCTTCCAGATATTATATTAATGATGGAGAATATTATGCTAAAGGAGATACTGCTACAGTATTTATGACTTATAAATTAGATTTTTCAGACATAGCAGAGTATAATTTTAATGTTCAGGTGGCATTGGATTCAGAATTTACAGATATTTTTGATTCAACGGGATGGATAAATTTAAGTTATATTGAACCAAATAGTACTGATACTGTTTATTATTTTTATTTTAAATTTGGAGTAAATGGGCATCCTGGATTAAAAACACAAATTGGAGAATGTAAACATTTTTATTTTAGAGCAAAAACATGGAGGAAGATATATAATGACACAAGTGATTGGTCTAATTATATAGTAACGGTGCAGGATAATAAATCTCCTTTTTTTGATAATACGCAAGGAGGTTCTGTTTTTCAATATACAAAACGCCCGAAGGCGGTACAATATTTAGATTGGTCGCATTCTGATATTATAGAAAATTGTAGTGGTTTTAAAAAATTTGTAATTGAAGGTAGTTTATATTCTAGTTTTGCTAAGATAGATACAATATTGGAGTTCCCCCCTGATTGTACTTATACAATAATCTCGCATTATGGTAAAAAAACTGATGTGGAAGAATATCCATATTGGTATAAGATACATTTATATGATAATGTAGGGAATGAATATGTTACCTCTCCTATAAAAACTTATGTTAATAATTCTAATGCTGTCATGAATGTTATTGCGTGGGATATAACTAAAAGTTTTGATGTTTCAAGATTTACAAGTGGTCCTCTTGCGAAAATTGAAATTTTTTCACCGGATACAGTTTATTTCATAAAAATTGTAAAATCAATGGATAGTACTATTCAGAATGATGAGAATGTTCCTTTTAAAGAAGTGGATGTGCCGACAAATCATTATGTTGATTCTCTAAATTTGATAGTAAATCCTTATGGAGAAGATTTAACAAAAGATGGTTATAGATATATTACAGTATATTTACAGGATAAAAAGGGAATTCCTATTGATACTGTGAGAGGTAGTATTTTATTTGATCAAACCCCACCTGAAATAATCTCAAAACAAAATATAAAATTAGTTTCTAATTCTGGCAAGAATGTTAATGATGCTGTATCATTATCTTGGTGGGGAGTTTTTGATTTAGTTAATAATGGCGATAGTACTTCAAAAATTAAAGAATATAGAATTTTTAGAAGTACAGATTCGATGGATATAGTTAATGATAATAATTTAATTTTTACATTTACTACTGATAGCCTTGATAAAGACCCTTATTATATTGCTAATAATTATGAATATCCTTTTATTGGGAAATACCAATATATTGATAAAGATGTTATTCAAAATATGAATTACTATTATAAAATTTGTCCAGTTGATTCATCTAATAATATGCAAACAGCTTCCCAGACATTAGTGATTTATACTGATTTTATTCCACCGTCGCAGCCGGTTGTTCAAAAATTGAATGAGTATTTACAATCAAAGGATGTAGCTTTGGTTATTTCAGATATTGATAGTGATGTTGAGTATATAAAAATATATTCTTCGGTTGATACTAATTTTAAAACAACCGTCTTTAGAAGTGATTGGATAAATGTTTATGGATTAGATACTTTAGTTTTTACTGATTTTCCAGACAATTTTTTTAATAGTGATAATAGATATTATTTTAAAGTCATTTTAAAAGATATAAATGATAATAAATCGGAATTTATGACTTTATATAAGGGCAGTAATGAATATGTTTCTACAATTATTGATGATTATAAGCCAGAACCGATTTATGAAATAGAAGCATTACGCATTTCGGATAAAATAAGGATACGATGGAAGCCGGTTTCAGATCCTGGCAATAATCCGTCTGGTATTAATAAATATGTTATTTATCAGGCTGATAATGATAATATAACAAAAAATGATACTCTTGTATCATTAAAAAATGAAGAGATAACATTAGATAAAAATGGTTATTGTTATTATGATATTTCTATTTCAGATACCACTGTAAATTATTTTTATAAAGTGGCAGCTTTTGATAATGTTGGACTTGATAATTTTGATGAATCAGCATTTACTTCTTTGAAAAATGCTCATTTGTTAGCAAAGGTTACAAAAAAGATACCAAAACAATTTAAATTATATGATAATTTCCCAAATCCGTTTAATCCGTCCACTTATATAATGTTTGATTTAAAAGAAGGTTTTAAAGGCAATGTGAAGGTTGATATTTTTAATATTTTGGGGCAGAATATTAGGACTTTGTTAGATAAGCAATTAACACCGGGACAGTATAAAATACAGTGGAATGGTTATGATAAATTTGGACATAAGGTAGGTAGTGGAATTTATTTTTACAGAATAAATGCCAATAATGAATTTATTAACACAAAGAAAATGATTTTAATTAAATAATCTAAATAGGAGATTAATATGAAGAAAAAGTTTCTCTTTATATTAAGTATATTTTTATTGTATACTGTAGTATTTGCTTTAGATATGCAATATATTAACGTAACAAATAATAAATGTTCTGTACATTTAAATTGGGAAAATTATGAGAATCCTGATAATTTAGATTATCAATATGTTATATTTCGTTCAACTGACCTAAATGAATTGACAGATGAACAATTTTTAGGCAACATCGAAAATGCTATAGGTATTACTAATGATACTTCTTATGATGATGTTTTTGATAGTCAGAATGACCATGGTAAAAAGTATTATTACAGAGTGGGAGTGTTTGTTAGCAATAAGAGAATACTTGATTATTTAACGGAAATTTCTGATTTAGTAACAGTTGATTGTAGGTTAGATGCCACAATATCAAATTTTTATGTTCAATCTTCTGATAAGAGCTCTATTTTACTTAAATGGGAATATTCTGGAGAACAATCAGATATTAGTTATGCTGAAGTTTATTATGATACAGATCAATCTTTTTCTAATAAAAAATTATATAAATCTAATATACCACCTATTAATAAATCATTATTAATTAATAACTTGTCTCCAGGTGTAGAATATTTTTTCCAGTTAATAATATATGATAAAGTCGGATTTTCAGATACTGCTGTTGTGAGTGGAAAAACTCAATCGAATATTCCATCTGTTTCTTCATTTACTGCTAAGAGTAAAAAAGGTGGAGTAATTGAACTTTCCTGGATATATTCTAATGATAATAGAAAATTAATAAAGGAATTTATTATTTTTAGATCATTAGAATCTTATCCAGCAACAGATAATAATAGTGTGATATTACATGCTAATAAAGATGCTTCTTCTTTTACTGATAATACAATACCTGGAGAGGTATTAGATACAATTTATTATTATCAAATTGTTCCAGTTTCTATATATGATGATACTGTTTTTGTTCCTTCTGCTATCACCTATGGTAGATCTGATAGAAAACCGCCGGAAAAACCGTCTTTTGATAAAGAAGATTGGGGATATGTAAAAGGGATAGATGATACAGTAACTTGGTCAGATATTTCAAAAACAGAAGATCCTGTTGTATATTTTATAGGCTGGAATAGTTCTGATAATTTATCATATATTAATGATCTTACTTTGAAGAATGAGACAAAAGCTGTATTTGAAACAAAATCTGGCAGGATAAGATTTGTTTTATGGGCAGAAGATTCATTAGGTAATCCTTCAGATACAGTATATAGTTTTGTTATTAATGATATATTAGCTCCTACGACTACTTTAAATTGTAATGCAGATAATGTTTATAGTGTTGGTTTTAATGTAAATTTTGTAACAGAGGATAAAGTAGATGTGAATATTGATTCAATTCCAGGGAGTGGTATTAAAAAATCAATTTTGAAATATCAAATTTTTTCTACAGATAATCAGCTTATTAAAGAAGATAGTGTTATTAATGTTAAAAATGGAAATTTTATAAATGTATATAATTTATCTAATATGGATTCTTGTTTTTTTGCCTATGGAATTTATTCGATAGATAATGTAGGCAATATAGAAGAATTTGCAGGTTATAAATGTGGTCCTTATAAATTTATAAATACAAAACCAGCAAAAGTTGCTTTATTAAAGCCAAGCAATAATGAATGTATTAATAACAGCATTATAATAAAATGGCAGCAACAACCGAATATTTTGGAATATGAAGTACATATTAGTATAACAGATGATTTTACTTCACCAGATATTAAAAAGGTTGATGGGACAGTGGATTCTATTTTATATTCTCCATCTGAGGATAATCTTTTTTATTATATTAAGGTTAGAGCTAAAAATAATTTAGATTTTGGAGATTTCTCAGATCCTGTAAAGATCTTTTATGATAATACTGTGCCTCATATTACTTCAATTGAAGTAGCAAGTCCTGATACATCCTATGCAAAAGCTGAAGATATATCATCGTTTAAAGTTATTTTTGATGATTCTGTTGATGTTAATGGATTAATTATTCAGTTACTTAATGCAGATATATTGGGTGGGAACAATGCTTTAATTGATTATTCTCTGGACAAAAATAGTGGTCTATCAAATATTATTAATATAATACCAAAGAATGGATTTACAGAACATACGATGTATAAAATTAGCATTTCAAACATTCAGGATTGTGCTGGCAATGTGGATGATAATCAATATGATTATTTCCTTTATACATATTATAATGATAATAATGGTGGGGAAATATATTTTTATCCTGAAAATGGTTATCAATTAAGTTTGAATTTGCAACCAACTTCTTTAAGACCGGTGGAACAGCAGCCTTTTTATGCTATAATAAGAACAAATATTTATACAAATCCTAATATTGACAATAGTAAATTAATTGCAAGTGATATTGAAAATATTTCAAGTATTCAATTATTAAATACTATAGAATTAAAGTTTTCAGATATGGACAATAATTTATTATCAGGAACAGAATTATTGCAACCAATAAATGCAAAAATAGATTTAAATAGCCCATTACTGGAAGTTAATGAGGATGAGATGATTTATGTGTTTAAGTATGATGATAAAATAGATGTATATAAAATTTGTCCTGTTAATAGAGATAATGATAACGTAAAGTTCGTTATAAATAGTTTATCTGATAAATTTTTAGTTGGAAAATTAAAATTACCTAAAAAAGCAGGCTTTGCACATAATTATCCAAATCCCTTTAATCCTTTAAAGGAAAATACAAAAATTAGATTTACTTTAAATAAAAGTAGTAATGTAACTATTAATATTTATGATTTTTTTGGTCATCATGTACGAACTTTAGAATGTGGTTCATTGAATATAGGGATTAATGAAGTAGTATGGGATGGGAAAAATGGAGATGGTCAAATTGTGGCTGATGGAGCATATTTAGGCATAATCGATTGTGGAAATGCTACTTTAAAAGTTAAAATAGCAGTATTAAAAAAATAATTATAAAAAAGGATAGCTTATGATAAAGAAAATAATTCTTTTAATATTACTATTATTTGGCAATATGTTAGCGGACTCAGGAAAAGGTGGACAACTTCTTTCTTTTTTGCAATACGGAATAGGAGTAAGAGCTTTGGGAATGGGGAAGGCTTTTACCAGTATTGCAAATGATCCTACGGGAATGTTCTGGAATCCAGCTGGTATTGCGAGACCTGCTGTTCAATCGTGGCAATTATCGTTTGGATATGATCAATTATTCTATGATGATACGAAATTGAGTTATTTCTCTTTTGTATATCCAAATAGAAAATTTGGCACTGTAGGGTTTATTTTTTCATCAATAGATTTTGGTTCTTTTAATGGCAGAGATGTAAATGATTTGCCAACAGGAAATTTTAAATCAAGCCAGGGATTATTTGGATTATCATATTCATATTACCTTGGTTCGTTTGGTTTTATAAGAAATTTGAGTACTGGTACATTATTAAAATTTTTAAAAAATTCTATTGGTGATGTGAATAATTCTGTTTTTGATATGGATTTAGGTTTAAAATGGAGAATTTCGTATCTTAAAAAAGCCACATTTGGTTTTGCTTACCAAAATATTTTGAAAGCTAAATCAAATCAAGACCAATTATTTTCAGCATTAGTTTTTGGTATTAATTATAATGTTTTGAAAAATTTAATTCTTGCAGCTGATTTTTATAGCCCATCAGAAGGTGAAAAGGATATCAGGTTTGGCGCTGAATACCGATTAGAATTAATAAAAAATTTCCCACTTTATTTTAGAGCTGGTTATTCTAATGATGAGATAGTTTTTGGGGCTTCTTTTAATATAGGTTTACCATCTTCTTATGCCACTAAAATAGATTATGCATTTGCAAATCAATCAAATTTAAGTACAACCTCTTCTAAATTTGCACTATCTTTATTTGGCAAAAGTGAACCTTGTGATGTTAGATTACATAATATGCTTGGCGATTTAACTGCAATTAACAAATTATCTTTTAAAAAATTTATTCTGGATAAATTTTCAAGAAAAGCAGATGATTTGTCTTCTATGGCTGATATATGCGCAGATGGTATATACGGGCCATTAGCATCAGTAATATTAGGAAATTTATATTTTTATAAAGAAGAATATAACGCAGCATTGGAAAATTTTATCATAGGGTACAATGGACTTAAAAATTTTGGAGATTTTAGTGATGTTTTTGCAAAACATGATGAATTACCTATGTCTGATATTAATTTATTTGTAACTTATGAATCCCATTGTAATATGGCAGAAACTTATTTAAATTTGAAAAAATATGATTCTGGAATTACTTATATGGATAATTTTAAAACAGTTAGCACTTATATTAATCCAGCTACTATTAATAAACCAAAAACTAAATATAAATATAGATTGATATATGATATTGCATTAATGAAATTTTCTTTAAAGAAATATAATGAAGCATTGGCTGATTTTAATATAATAACTTCTGCTCCTAAAAATGAAGTGGATAAAGATATTTTTAATTTATCAGCTTATTATAAAGGGATATGTTATTTTAATCTAAATGATTTAGATAATGCTATCAATAGTTTTAATGTAATAGATGAGATATCTTCTGATAATAGCGGAGTTTTACAAGATTATCCTGCTATTGAGCCTTATATTATTAAAGATAATTTACTGGTGGATAATAAATATTTTTGGTTAGCAAAGACATTTGATAAAAAAGGCAATACTCAAGAAGCTAAAAGATATGCAATTTTATTGATTTATAATTATCCATATTCTGAATATTTTAATGATGCTATTAATTTTATCCAATAAATAAAAGGAGTATAAAAATGAAAAAATTTTTCATTATGTTAGTTATTATAGCATTTGGATTATTTTCAACATATTTTGCACAAGAAAAATCTACCACCCAGGTAGAGGAATTTAGAGTAGTTAAAGGAGAAGTTTTAGATTTAAAAGAATTGCAAGAGGTTAGTAAGAGCCCCTCGCATATACATCAGCCGAGTTTTGTTACAATTGGGTTAAAATTTGAAAATGGAATAAAGAAAAATGATGCTACATGGGAAAAATATATGCCTCATGCAGGAACAGAAGAATTTTTTGAAAAAGTACGTTCTATTGTAAATACGTGGACATTTAATGAAAATGCAAAAGCTACAGGAATAATTTATTATACTATTGCTACAAATGGAACAATAAAGATAGATTTACGAGATTTGCATTTGCCGGATTATATAAATTATAAATTTGCTACACCAGATCTTTTAGTAAAAGCAAAAGGCTTTGAAAAAGATTATATAAGGGCTATCATGCATGAAGGTCAGATGTATGGAAAAAAAGAGAAAACGTTTTTTGAAAAATTAGGTACAACCTATGTTGTTATTTTTAGTTTACTTACTATTTTGCTTATTATTTCTATTATTTTTACATGGTCGGCTTTATCGAAAAAAGTCGAGCCTGAAGAAAAAATTATAAAGATAATTTCAGATTTGTGGATTAATAATGCTTTAAAATTACCAGAGGAAAAGACAAATGAAGCTGGAGAAAAAATTATAATTGAAAGGACTATAAATGAAGATAATCCTGATTTAGATGATGAAATTGTTTTTCTTAAAAGAATTGCCGAAAAATTGAGTGATGGTACTTTTGAAAAGGAAAATGAAAATATTCCGGAAATATATCGTCCACCTATTAAATATAAAGAATTAGCAAATAAAATATTAGATATCATTGGCAAAGCAAAGTCAGAAGATGATAAAAGAGAAGCTATTAGGCAGGTGAAAAGTTTAATTTGGGAAGAATATTCTTTATTATTTTTAAAGAAAGCAAAAGATATATGTGAGATTAATAAAGATTATAGAATTAGCAGAATATTTTTAGCAGGGTTGGGTAACCATATAACAAATAAGGATGAATGGTATACTTCTTCTGAAATAGATAGAGCTGTTGATAAAACAGCAGCAAGTGAATTAGAACAAATGAAAGGTTGGATAGATTGGTTATGGGTTATTGGTTCTGTGGCACCTATGTTCGGACTATTTGGTACTGTTACCGGTATTAGTTCAGCTTTTGCAGAAATAAGCCAGTCATCTGCTGGAATGGAACAGGCAGAATTGATTACAAAACTTGCTGGCGGTATAAATATGGCGTTATATACCACAATAGTGGGATTGGTTATTGGTATAACAGCGAGTTTAATATATTATTTATTAAAATCTAAATTAGATTCTATTAGTACAAAATGGGAAGGCTTATTTGTAGAAATTACTAATAATTTTTAAGGAGAAATATAATGCTTAAAAGAGTAATTTTCTTGGTGCTATTTTTTCAAATAGCATTATTGAGCCAGGAAAACACAATTAAAAAAGTAATTTTTTTCATAGATCATGCTA
>Ga0164318_10003864_pt1 | contig 14285 bp, 14 predicted proteins | sample GuaBasSedimGuay9_FD_113734 | JGI IMG/M metagenome (GOLD analysis project Ga0164318, IMG submission 113734) | Subseafloor sediment microbial communities from Guaymas Basin, Gulf of California, Mexico - Guay9, Core 4571-4, 0-3 cm | ecosystem: Environmental > Aquatic > Marine > Hydrothermal vents...
CAATATATCTTTGCTGTGGTGCATATTTTATAAATAGTTCAAAAAACGGTGTGAAAGAAGCGTCTTTGAGTAGCTTTTCTATCTGAATTTTACACAAAAACTTACTCAATTTTTCAGTGATTTCTCCATTTTCATTTATTGAAACATATTCAACAGGTGAAGCTATCTCTCCACTTCCTATAAAAACAGGGGTTAAGGTAGTTAACTTTATTTTCATTTTTCAACTCCTGATTTGAAAGATAAAGAAAAAGCAAGTCCATATCTATATACTGGATGTCTCTTAAATTCCCGAGGTGTTACTTCTACAATTTCCCCTTTTATTTCTTTCCTCACCACTGCGCCTTCTTTTACCATTCTTATACTTTTCCTTCTCAAAGTTTTTCCAAAAGGTGAAAAGATATATCCTTCTCTTGATATAATCTCATAAAAGCCATCTCTCAAATATTTTATTTCTTCTTCTTTAGGATAAGTAAGAGAAAGTAAAACAAAACTATCTTCATCGGAGAATGTTTTAAATTCTATCTTTTTCTTCTCTACGACCTTAAAAAGTCCCTTCCCAACAGTTCTATCTCCCCCTAATCCTTCGTCTCCTAATAAATTAAGCACAGCATCAAACTCTTTTTGAAAAGAACTTTCTTTGAATTCAACAAGGAAAAATAATCCAGAATTTTGAGAAAAAGTTATTTCAGAAAAATGGAAATATTCAGTTTTTTTATTTAGTCTATTAATCCTAACACGAGGAATAATATTTCTTTGAATCGCAGAAGATAAATCTTTATTAAGTTTTTCAATATCTTCACTTTTCATCAATTCTTCAATCTTTTTACCTTCTCTTATTTTTTCAAAGTTAGTCATATCAATAAATTTTACTTTTTTAAATTCTTTCTCTGCAGGAAACTGGTTTAATGGAATGGGGAAATAAAGTTCGTTTCCAATCCAGTAAAAGGAAGAAGAAATTAAAAAAGGCGGTTGTCCAGTTTTAAATTTTTCTAATAATTCATTCAATTTTTTTTCTCCATAAAAGAGAAGATATGAGTTACAGAAAGCAGAAAATAAAGTATCTGAATGGATGTAATCTTCTGTACTTTCAAGAAATTCTTCTCTAAATCCCACATGGAGCGGACTTTTAAATTTTAATTTGTAAAGAAAAACCTCCCTCATTGTATTTTCTCCTTTATTTTCTCAAAGTTTTTCAGTATATCACTCACTTCGTTTGCTTCATATATCAAATTTTTATTTAATTCTCCTTTTTCATAATCTTCTTTTTTATTCCAGTAAATTTTTAATTTCTGAAATTTAATTTTTCCGTATCCTCTCGATCCCATTCCTCCAAGATAATCATGTTCTAAAAGTTCCATTGCTTCAAAAAGATATCTCAGAAAATCTTTATCTTCGTCTTCAAAAACATTATAAATTATCTCCATCGGAGAAAATTCTGCCCCAGGAGGAACTCTCTCAATGTGTCTTGGGTCTTTGGCTGAACCTTTAATTCTATCAATAACATTTTCGACTTTCACTTCAGTCCATTCCTCTTCTTCAATCCCAACATTTTCTTTAAATGCTTCTTTATTTAGAAAAACATCTCTGAATATTGCCCTTGTGTGAACTGGAAAATCCTCAGATTTTATCTCTGTAGGAGAAATTCCCCATATTCTACATATTGGACACTTCTTATAATTTTCTTCATCTGTACATCGATGCACTTCCGCTCCCTCTACTTTCCCCAACTTATATTCCATAAGACTTCTCAATTTTCCTTTTAATGAAGAACCAGGAATATAAGGAACATCATCCGGAGTTTTGACTACATTAAGATCCACTCCTCCAATTTTCAATCCTGTGGTTAACCCTCCTATTCTTAACCCTGTTATTACTTTAATACTTCCTTCAATTATTATTTTCCCAAGTAATTCCATTTTCTCCTCCTTTTTATTCTTTTCCTCCATAATATCGATGATAAGCTACTATTGCTTCTATAAAGTGTTTAAAATAATTAAATTCTTTGTTATTAGTAATTAAAGGAATCGCTTTTTCTATAATTTCCTGAAATTCTTTCACACCACCTCTATGTCTTCCAGCAAGATAGGCAAGTAAAGGTCTTAAAAGGTGAAGTTTTTCTCTTCCATCTTTTTCAAATTCTTTAATTTTTTGAACTTCTGAAAGAAATTTTCTGATTTGAGTAGACTTAAGATTTTTACTAAATCTTTCTCCTAAATTTTTCGCACATATATTGAGTTTCTCCACATTACCTTCTTTTATGATAGCTTCTAATTCCTCTCTCGTTACTTCAAATTTCTCTGAACTACTTTTTGATTTTAACCTATTATCCATTTTCTCACCTCCCTTTTACTTTCCTTGTTTCAAGTTCTGCCCATCTTACAGCAACATTTAATTTTGGTTGTAATTCAGAATCCTTAATAAATTTCTCTCTGATTTCAACTAATTCTCTTTCTGCTTTTTTATGCCTTTCTATAAATCTCTTAATTGCATAAAATACTCTCCATATTCGAATGATGGGTAATTTCCCTTCTTTAAATAATTTTTCTTCTTGATATGGAGCATAAAGAATATTAAGTAAAGACCGTGGAATTTTTTTCTTTCCATTTTTTCCAGTTAAATTTTCATATAAAATCTTTTTCACTTCTGATACTTTCTTAAGCTCCTCCCATTTCATAATTTCTGATAAAAATGACACTCTATTTTTCTCTTTACTTTCCCCTTTTGCTTTTTCTTCCGCTTCTCCGGCTTCCTTTGCTGCTTGATATACAGGAAACTTTTCTGATGGAGGTATGTAAATTCCTCCTGAAATAGTAATTGAATTATTGGCAACAAATTTTTCAAATTTTTCTTTTATCTCTAAGGCAAGTGAAGGAAGAACATTCCATGGTCCTACAATGCAGAGGTCATCCCCACCTGAATAAATCACCATACAATCTTTATATGAATTTCTTATTATCTCATCAATACCTGCTTGGAAAAAGAAATTTAGCATATAACTTATAAAACTGTATTTGGAAATAGTAGGAGTATCTATTCTTTTTGAGAAAATTTCCCCAAGGTTATCAACATCCATTCTCAACACTCCCCATCTTTCCACTCCAAATTTTTCATTATTTACTATACTCGTTGATTTTTCTGCCATGTCTTCAAGTGTATAAATTTGTCCGTTTTTAGAAGGTACATAATGGGCTTCAAATTTGAAACCTATCGTATCCTTTTCTATTTCTGTAGAATTTAAAATATAGCTGTAAGGAATAAGAAATTTTTCAAAGCTAACTTCAAAGCCAAGAGAATTAAAAACTTCCTTCCATGTTTTAAATGCCTGCTGGTTAGATAAATGGCGGTTTATCATTTTTATTTTCACATATTTTGCTTTTACAAATTCAGAACTTAAATCTTCAAAACTTTTACAAAAATCACATTTTTCATCTTCATTTTTTATCTCCTTACCACATATTTTACATATTCTATCAGAAGTTACTTCCTCAGGCTGGAAAACTTTATCAAGAATGGTTTTAAATTTTTTCCTTTTCTCTTTTGCAAGAGAAATGCTTGCTTCATTTATTAATTCTTTGAAATTTTGATGATGAAATTTATCATAGGAAAATGAGGTTGAAGAAATTATTATCCCCAACTTTCCCCGATGTACTCTAAAAAGAGTATTGTCTATTTTTTGAATAATTTTCTCTAATTGAGAGGGTAAAGAATCAGAATTTGGACTCAAAATCATGAAGTTTCCACCACCGCAATAAAGAAGATTGCAAAACGGAAGTTCCAATTCTTTTAAAATAAAGCGTGCAGATATTTCTGATAGAAGTTGAAGATACAGAGCCCTTCCTCTCAACTGTTTTAGTGCCCCTTTTGGTATAACTGAATAGATAAAATCTTGAATCCCTGAAATATCTCCACTTATAATAATAAATCTTTCTTCTCTCTGTGGGAAAATTTTTTCAGATTTAAATTTTTCCATTACTTCCTCGATTTCCTTCTCATCTACTTTACTATCATAGAGGCACACTGCAATAGCAGCAGTAGTTTTTAAATGATGATAAAGAGAAATTTTGGAAATACTCACAGTTGAAGAGGGAATAAAAAGAGTATATTTTTCGAGAAGATATAACATTCTTTCCACCTCAACATAAAAATCGTCCAAAGGATTGCTTTTTATCTTCTCGGCATCCTGATAAAACTTTTCTAATAAATCCTTATAAAAAGAAGCTCCTATTGCAGAAGAAAAATCTACAGGGGAAATTTTCTCAATCTCAGGAATTAATTCCTGTAATTTGCAGAATTTATCATATTCACTGCCATCTTCATTTTTTATCTCACTAAACGGCCATTTTAAAGGTGTTTTCTTAAAAGAAGTCCCTTCAAGTGATGGTGTGTTTCCTCTCTCCCCAGATGAAAGCCAATCAGCAAGAGTAATAATTTTAGACAATCTTTTATTCCCAGAAAATTCTTCTGGTTTGTGATGTGCAAGAATAAGATTTTCTATTAAATCTTTATTTTCTACAGGAAGATTTTCTCTGACCCACCAAGCAGAATAAAGAAGATGAAGATGTGTATAACCAAATGGGCAATAGATGGAAGCAAGATTTTTATAAGATTGGGGTAACTCTTCCTCTGCTCGTTGTAAAAATTTTCCTATGTCATGGAATAAACTTGCAAGAATTACAGATTGTCTTTCGTCCACTCTCATAGTTTTTTAACCTCCTTCAGGATTGATTGGAAAAATGGGCTGTTTTTCTTTCTTTCAAATTCTTCTTTTGTATAGCATAAAGGTTCAACCGGAAGGTCTGTAAGTTTTAAAATTTCATATATTCTTTCTGGCATCTTTCCTTTGAAATTTCCGATTATAAGAAGGTCAATATCACTTGCCTCTGTTATTTCTCCCTTTGCAAAAGAACCAAAAAGATAGACTTCTGCTTTAAAATCCTTTTTAATTTTTTCCGCAAGTTTCTTTAATTCTTCAAAAATTTCTTTACTTTTTCCAATATCAATGTTGCACACTTTAAGCATTTTTCTGCGTCCTTTTCGTCATAATATTCAAAAGGGGCAATTTCTTCGTCAATCCCGTTTGGAAATTTTACTGGAATGTAATAGGTATCAAGAATTCTTGCTTCTTCATCAATATCAGCAAAACTTTTATCCAGTTTTACACATTCTTTAAGAAGCATTTTTAAAGAATGTGTTATGATTGATGTATATCCATGGCTGTAAAGATATGCTTTCAGTGCTTTTTCTCCAGCCTGTTGACTCTGGAAGCATGCCCATTCGTAATTTGCTGAATTTACACTATCTTTCACTGCTTTCAAATCTGCTTCTGCCTGTTTTAACCACCTTTTTGCCTCTTTATTCATTTTTTTCAATACAATATTTACCAAGTCCGAAAGTTGTATTTTTACCGATGTGAATGTGAGAACCTAAAAGGAGGAAAGGAAAGAATTTTTCAAAATTCCCGGTGTAGGTGATTTTCCCTTTAAAACCACCAAATTTCATCTTTGTCTTCTGTTTTGAGGAAAATCTCTCCCACTCCACCCATTTCAATTCGCATTTTTTTATTTTAATATCTGTTGCTTCTTCAATCAAATTTTTCCAGTCATACTCCATTTTCACATCACACCAGTAGAAAGAAAGAAGCGTAATTCTGTGGATTAAAGCCCTTATTATATGGTGGAATTCAGGAACCGAAATTAACCTTCCATTTATCTTTATCCTTGTTGGAGAGATAAAATTCAGGGTTATCTGAGATACTTTTCTTGACATTTTTTCTTTAAAAGTAAAAGGAGATACTTCTGGTTTTTTCAGTTCTTCAGAATTTTCAGTATAAAGGAGAATATTTTGTGGATATACCTGAAAGACCGATTTTATTGAATATTTCTTTCTATTTGGCCCAAGCCCTGTTTCCCCAAGAGAAGAAAAACTGAGGAAAAAGTAAGGGAAGTATTCAATTGATTTTCCTATTAAAATAAGTTTTACAGGGAATGTTTCTCTTTCTGTATATATCTGTTTTTCTGTATAAGGAGGTTCTATCACAAAAGGTCTTGGGATTTCTTTTATTTTGAAAAATTCTTTATTCTCTGACCTGCTTTCAAATATTATTCTGTAAGGGCATTTTGAAAAAACAGGGCAGTTATCACAAAATTTTCTATCTTTAAAAATGCATACAAGTTTTTTAAATGCATATCCAAATCCTCCCCTAAGTGTTGCTCCTTTGAAATGTCCAAGTTTAAGAAAATCTTCTGGCTGGAAGTTAAAGAGAAATTCAGCGAAGGTGAAAGACCATTCCATTTCCATATATTTTATAACCTGTCAATTCCATTTTTCAAGGTAATTGTTGGATATTATAATAATTTTATTATGAATATATGGCTGAGGGTTCTCATAGATATTGCGATTGTTATCTTTTTATTAACAATAATAATCGGGTGGCGCGCTATAATGCCACCGAGAATGCCCATTGAACTTTTGCCTTCTGACCTTGGACTTCCATATGAGGATGTCACATTTAAGACTTCTGATGGGAAAAGGTTGAAGGGATGGCTTATATATTCAGAAAATTCATCCTCAATAATTATATGTTTACACGGTTATCCTGCAAATAAATCTGATATTTTGCCTGTGGTATCATTCCTTTATCCTGAATTTTCTCTTTTCCTTTTTGATTTCCGAGCACATGGAGAAAGTGAGGGAAGGGTAACATATTTTGGGCTTAAGGAATATCTTGATGTTGAAGGGGCAATAAATTTTATAAGGCAGAATGAGAAGACAAAAGATTTCAAAATAGGTGTATGGGGATATTCACTCGGTGGAGCAGTTGCAATTTTAACAGCGGCAAGAAATGACGAAATAAAAGCGATTGTTACAGATTCAGCATTTGCAAATTTCCCTGAAATGGTGACAAATTATTACAAAAATTTTGGACCTTTTAAATATGTATTCTCAGCACTTTCAAAGTTCATGGGAAAATATATTTTAAGAAAGGACTTTACACAAAATAGTCCTGAATATAAAATAGATAAGATAAAATGTCCAATTTTAATAATACATTCTGAGGAGGATGAATTTGTTCCTGTTGAGCATGCAAAAAGGTTATACAGAAAGGCAAAAGGAAAAAAGGATCTCTGGATTACAAAAGGTTCACATACAGGGCTTGAAAGAGCATACACAGAGGAATATCAAACAAAGATTAAAAATTTCTTTAAAAAATATTTAAAAGAATGAGAAGGGAAATTTTTGAAAGGTATGGAGAAAATCCGATTTTGACACCTGAAGACTGGCCCTACCCTGTAAATGCAGTCTTCAATCCAGGAGCAGTGGAACACAATGGAGAAATATATCTTTTATGCAGAGTTGAAACGATGGAAGGTCTTTCTCATATCTCAATAGTTAAAAGTTCTGATTGCTTCAAAAACTGGGAAATACCTGGAGAGCCAACTTTAAAACCAGACCCTTTCCATCAGGAGGAAACATGGGGAGTTGAAGACCCGAGAATTGTATATCTTGAAGATGAAAAAAGATATGCAATAACATATGTTTCATTTTCAAAGGGAGGCCCTTTAATTTCATTAATTCTGACAGAGGATTTTAAAAGTTTTGAAAGGATTGGGCCGCTTGTCCCTCCAGAAGATAAAGATGGTTCTCTTTTTCCAAAGAAGTTTAAGGGAGAGTATGCACTTATCCACAGACCGATAATAAGAGGGGAAGGACACATATGGATTTCATTTTCTCCTGATTTAATACACTGGGGGAAACATCAGATTCTTATACCTGTAAGACCTGGAAGCTGGGACTGTCACAGAGTTGGTCTTGGCACTCAACCTTTATGGACAGAAGAAGGATGGCTCATAATATACCATGGAATAAGATATACTTCTGCGGGAGCACTTTACAGAGTTGGACTTGCCCTTTTGGACCTTGAAAATCCAACAAAATTAATTGCGAGGAGTAAAGGATGGGTATTTGCACCTGAAGAAGATTATGAGAGAATTGGAAATGTTACAAATGTTGTTTTTCCTTCAGGTGCAATTTACAAAAAAGATAGCGATTTACTTGTAATGTATTATGGAGCATGTGATACTTCAATCTGTGTTGCTTATGGTAAACTGAAAGAAATAATTGAACTTCTTAAAAAAGGGAAAATTTAAAAGGAGAAGATATGGGGCTTAAGATACTGGTTATAAATCCAGGCTCAACTTCCACAAAGATAGCTATCTTTGATGGAGAAAATCCATTATTTGAGGAGGAGATACAACATAACATTGAGGATTTGAAAAAGTTCAGAAAGATAAAAGACCAGTATGAATGGAGAAAAGAAATCATTTTGAATACTTTAAAGGAGAAAAATATAGATATCAAGGAAATAAAAGCAGTAGTTGGGAGAGGTGGATTGATGAAACCGGTTGAGAGTGGAACATACAGGATAACAGAGGAAATGATAAGAGATTTAAATGATGAGAGTTTATGGGGAAGAGAGCATGCATCAAATCTTGGATGCATGATAGCATACCAAATAGGTAAGGAATTTAAAATCCCATCATTTACAGTTGACCCTGTTACAGTTGATGAAATGGAACCGGTAGCAAAGATATCAGGTATGCCTGAAATTGAAAGGAAAAGTCTTGTCCATGCTTTAAATATAAGGGCTGTGGCAAGGATTGTCTGTGAAAAATTAAATAAGAGGATGGATGAAGCAAACTTTGTTATTGCACATCTTGGAGGGGGTATTTCTGTATGTGCATATAAAAATGGTAAAATGGTTGATGTGAATAATGCATTGCTTGGAATGGGGCCATTTTCTCCTCAAAGATGTGGGAGTTTGCCTATTGGGGATCTGGTTGAGATATGTTATTCAGGAAAATACACAAAGGAAGAATTGATAAGAAAATTATCAAAGGAAGGTGGACTTGTTGCATATCTTGGAACAGATAAAATTCCTGAGATAGTTGATAGGATTGAGAAGAAAAATGATAAGAAAGCTGAACTTGTCCTTAATGCGATGATTTACCAGATTGCAAAAGAGATTGGTGCAATGGCAACAGTCCTTGAAGGAAAGCTGGATGGAATAATAATCACAGGTGGAATAGCAAATTGTGATTATGTAATAGAGAGACTTAAAAAAAGAATATCATTCCTTGGTCCTGTATGGGTTTATCCAAAGCAAAATGAGATGAAAGCACTTGCTCTCGGTGCTCTGCATGTTCTTTCAGGTAAAGAAAAGGAGAAGGTTTATGGAAAAAGAAATTAGAAGTTTTGAGGAACTTGAGGAAGAAGCATTGAAGTTAAGTGGTGAATGTGGAAAGGTTGTCCTTGCTGTTATATGTGCAGAGGAAAGTGAGACTTTAAAAGCAATCCACAGTGTTAAAAAAAGAGGGATTATTGATGGAATTTTGATAGGTAATAAAGAAAAGATTGAAGATATATGCAAAAAAGAAGGGATACCTCTGTCTGATTTTGAAATTATGGATTCTTCCGATGAGGTTGATGCTTCAAGAAAGGGAGTTAAACTTGTAAGAGAAGAAAAGGCAGATTTTCTGATGAAGGGACTTCTTCCAACAAGTGTTCTTATGAAAGCCGTTCTTGACAAAGAAAATGGATTGAGGACTGAAAGGATTATGAGCCATGTGGCAGTTCTTAAACCACCAGATTACAAATTATTACTGATGAGTGATAGTGGTATAAATGTTAAACCTGACCCTGAAAGGAAAATAGAGATTATAAAAAATGCTGTTGAGGTTGCTCATATATTGGGGAAAAAGAAGCCAAAGGTGGCATTGCTGACAGCTCTTGATAAAGTAACTGAGAAAATGCCTGCAACGATTGAAGCTGCAAAAGTGGTTGAATTGTGGAAAAAGGAGAAAATCAAAGATGCCATTGTTGAGGGGCCACTTGCATTTGATGATGCAATTTCAAAACATGCTGCAAGTGTGAAAAATCTTGAAGGGGAGGTTCCTGGAGATGCTGATATACTGATAGTGGATGATGTGGAAGTCGGGAATGCTTTATATAAAGCACTTGTTTATTTCAGCCCTACAAGGATATGTGGAGTTGTTTATGGGGCAAAGGCTCCTGTTGTTCTCGGTTCACGTTCAGATAATGAAGATATAAGATTTTACTCAATTGTTCTTGGAGCCTATATAATGTATTCAAAAAGGAGAAATTCTTATGATAGAGATTAGATTCCATGGAAGAGGTGGAGAAGGAGTTGTCGTTGCTTCTGAAATACTTGCAAAATCAGCATCAAAGGAAGGGAAATATGTCCAGTCTTTTCCATTCTTTGGAGTTGAAAGGAGGGGAGCACCAGTAAGTGCATTTGTCCGTATAGATGAAAAGGAGATATGGATAAAAGAACTTATCTATCAGCCTGATATAGTTGTTGTTTTTGACCCTGTATTGCTTAATACTGTAAATGTTTTTGATGGTTTGAAGGAGAATGGTACAATACTTATTAACTGTGGAAAGGATATTGAGATAAAAAAACCAAGAGAGGATATAAAAGTGGCTGTTGTTGATGCAACAAAGATTGCTCTCGGAATGGGACTTGGAACAAAAGCTCTTCCAATAGTTAACACTGCAATGCTTGGTGCTCTTGTGAAGATAACAGAACTTGTAAAACTTGAAAGTCTTGTTGAAAGTATAGAGGAGACAGTTAAGGTAAAAAAACAGGAAAATATTGAATCTGCAAAAGAGGCTTATAACAGTGTTGAATGGAAGGAAGTCCCTATTGGTTTTGAATTTAAAGAGTCTGAATTTGAAGAAATAAAGGGGGAGAAAAATCTTCCACAGATTGCAATTTCTTTAAAGACAACTGAAGGGAATAAGACAGGAAAATGGAGATTTATAAAGCCTGTGATAGAAAAGGATAAGTGCAGATTGTGTTTATTATGCTGGAAATTCTGCCCTGATATAAGCATAAAGATAAATAAAGAGGAAAAGAGTATAAGTTTTGATTATTCAAAATGTAAAGGGTGCGGAATCTGTGCTGAAGTATGTCCAGCAGGTGCTATTAAAATGGTTGAGGAGAGGGAATAAATGAGACTTGTATTGAGAGGAAACCATGCTGTGGCGTATGCTGCAAAGTTATCAAGGGTGGAGGTTGTTGCTGCATATCCAATCACACCACAAACAGAGATTGTTGAATTGCTTTCAAATATGGTTGCTTCAGGTGAATTGAATGCGAAGTTTATAAATATTGAATCTGAACATTCTGCCATGGCTGTGTGTATAGGGGCATCTGCAACAGGTGCAAGAGCATTCACTGCCACCTCATCTCAGGGACTTGCACTTATGCATGAACTTTTACACTGGGCTGCAAATGCAAGACTCCCTGTTGTTATGGCAAATGTGAACAGAGCTATGGCTCCTCCATGGAGTATATGGACTGAACAGACTGATAGTCTTGCTCAGAGAGATACAGGATGGTTACAGGTATACTGTTCAAATAATCAGGAAGTCTTTGATACAATAATCCAGCTTTTTAAAGTATGTGAGAGGGTTTCATTACCAGGGATGGCAATTCTTGATGCATTTTTACTATCCCATACAAATGAATGTGTTGAAATCCCTGAGCAGGAAACTGTTGATAAATTCCTTCCCCCATATAATCCAAAGATAAAGATTGATGTTGATGAGCCACATGCATTCGGAGGTGTAACAAAGCCTGATTATTATTATGAATTCAGAAATAAAATACAGTGTGCAATGGAACAGGCAAAAAAGGAGATAGTTGAAATAGGGAAGGAGTATGGAGAGTTATTTGGAAGGAGTTATGGATTGCTGGAGGAATTTTTTACAGATGATTCTGAAATAATCCTTATTACAGCAGGAAGTCTTGCATCCACAGCAAAACAGGCTGTTTACCAGATGAGAAAGGATGGAAAGAAAGTTGGGCTTGTTAGATTGAGATTTTTCAGACCATTCCCTTCAGAAGAATTGAGGAGGATTCTTGTAAATGCTAAATATGCAGGAGTAATTGATAGAAATATCTCTTTTGGAAATCAGGGAATAATATTTACTGAAGTTAAATCTGCTCTATTCAATATCTGCAGAGGGAAAGATTATCCAAAACTTTATGGATTTATTGCAGGACTTGGCGGTAGAGATGTAAGGATAAAGGATATAAACTGGATTGTTGATTATATGTTGAATAATGAACCAGAGGAGATTATATGGGTGGGGTTGAAAAGATGAAAAATATAAAATTTACAATACCGGAAGAGGAAATACTTTCTTCAGGGCATTATGCATGTCAGGGATGTGGTGCTGCTCTTGCTATGAGATATGCTTTGAAAGCTCTTGGGAGAAAGACAGTTATGGTTATACCTGCTGGTTGCTGGTCAATAATTGATGGGCCTTTCCCATATTCAGCACTTGGAGTCCCTCTATTCCATACAGCATTTGAAACAGCAGCATCAGTGGCAACAGGTATAAAAGCAGGTTTTGAGATAAAAGGGAAAAAGGATATAAATGTTGTCGCATGGGCAGGAGATGGAGGAACAACAGATATAGGGATACAGGCACTTTCAGGGGCTGTTGAAAGAGGCGAAGATATTATTTATATCTGCTACGATAATGAGGCATATATGAATACAGGGGTTCAGAGAAGTTCATCAACTCCTTATGGTGCCCGGACAACAACTACACCAAAAAATGCATTTAAAAATACTGATAAAAAGAATATGGTTGAAATAATGGCTGCCCACAATATCCCTTATACTGCAACTGCAAGTATTTCACATCCTGAAGATTTTATAGAAAAGATAAGGAAAGCAAAGGAAATAAGAGGGCCAAAATATATACATATTCTTGCTCCATGCCCTGTAGGGTGGGGATTCCCTCCAAATCTGACTGTAAAAATAGCCCGCCTTGCAGTCTTAACAAATATGTTTCCATTATATGAGGTGAAAGATGGAGTGTATAAGGTTTATAAACCGCCATCAAAAAAACCTGTGGAGGAATATCTTAAATTACAGGCAAGATTTAAACACTTATCAGAAAAGGAAATAGAAGAGATTCAAAAGAAAGTTGATATAAACTGGAAAAAACTCTTAAAGAAAGAAGAGATGACAAACCAGCAGATTATTTAATTGTTGATATTATAAAACCTGAGTTTGTAAATAAAAGTCCATTCTCTTCATCAATATCTGCATTGTAATCATCTCCACCAATCCCATCAAGTTTATCTATAACTGATAGATGTGATGGGTCTGAAATATCAACTGCTTTCAATGGTCTTCCTATTATTCTCGGTAAAACATATGCGACTGAATGATAAATTACCAGCGCATTTCCACCACATTTTACTTTCCCGAGAATTTTTGGATTTTTTACATCTGATATATCTATTGCATACAGGTAATTTCCACCCAATGCATATAATATATTTCCAACAACCTTTGCATCTCCAAGATACATATCTATATTGCACTTACTGACAACTTTTGGATTTTTTCTATCTGAAATATCAACAATAAAAAGTCCTTTTTCTCCTCCCCATATAAGGTAATTTTCCTTATATTTATCAAAAGGATGCATTCCATATCCAAATCCCAGATCTTTCCTGTAAACAATCTTTGGCTTTTTCTTATTTGAAATATCATAGACTGTCACATATTGAGTTTTTGCATCATAAGTCTGAGAATAAAGGTAATTGCCCACGACAATCGGTTTAAAATCTGCATTTGGGCCAAAATCCAGTGTTTCAATTAAAGGTTTTTTGGGGTCTGATATATTGACTATCCATAAACCTCCCCAGCAACCTGTTCCATAAAGGTGATCTCCATCAATACACAATCCTTTATTTCTTCCACCAACCTGAATAAATGCAATCCATTTTGGTTTTTCTGGTTTGCTTACATCAACAACCCAAATTCCATGGTTATGTGAACCAATATACATGTAATTTCCCTTCACTTTTACACTATCACCGAGAGGGACAGGCATATGTGATAGGAATTTTGGATTTTTAATGTCTGTCACATCAATTATTGCCCATCCTCCACTCCATCCAGTCTCAAAAACATATTTTCCATACGGAAGTTTATGGAAAAATATACCTTCTGCATAAGTTCTGAAGCCTCCAAATTTAGTTACAAGTTTTGGGTTTTTCGGGTCTTTTATATCATAAATTCTGAATCCTTCATAACGGGTTGATAAGAATAAAAGGTCACCAACGATTTTTATATCGCTTGCATTCGGGTCGTGTGATTTAATCACCTCTGCAACCTTCTTTGGATTTTTGGGGTCTGAAACATCTATAACACAGAATCCATAATGGTAAGCAACAA
>Ga0164318_10003865_pt1 | contig 14281 bp, 8 predicted proteins | sample GuaBasSedimGuay9_FD_113734 | JGI IMG/M metagenome (GOLD analysis project Ga0164318, IMG submission 113734) | Subseafloor sediment microbial communities from Guaymas Basin, Gulf of California, Mexico - Guay9, Core 4571-4, 0-3 cm | ecosystem: Environmental > Aquatic > Marine > Hydrothermal vents >...
CACCTTATCAAGCATCTTCTTAAGTTTCTTTACATCATATTTACCCTCATCGACTCCAGCTAGATCTTCAAATCTAGGAATAGGTTTCAAAAAAATTCCATCTTTAACATCCTCCATCAATACCAGGTCTCCTTCCTCTATACCATACTTTTTCCTAAATTCTATAGGAATGGTTACTTGTCCCTTTCTAGTTACGATAACTTCCTTTTTCATGGTAGTACCTAAATATATAAGTAGTACCTAAATATATAAGTATTATTTCATTTCTAAAGAGTAAAGTCTACATAGTATTCCTATCATATTTTATAGAAGTTTTTTCTGAACGAATATTTCTTTTAGAAGATGCGAGTTTTTAACTATCTCATTTATATCTGTCTCTACTAGTTTAGCTATAGTTTTCAATGCATGTCTTATGTCTTCAAGCATAATATATTTACGTTTAAATATATTTCTAATGCTTTCTCTTATCTGCCATGAGCCTAGAGGCGCATAATATTCTTTACCAACTTCTCTAATAACTATAGCTATAGCTTGTCTATGAATCCTATAAAGATATTCTAGTAAAGGATATCTTATGGCATGATATCCTCCATCAACTCCAGGATATCTCCATTTACCATCATATTTCTCATAATTTACCGTGAAAAATGGTTTATTAGTTTTCACCCAAATTGTTCTCGGCAACCATATTTCAATCATCTCATAAGACCATTTCCCGGGAATAAGCAATACTATGTATTTGTTTCCAATATATTTAGTATAATATAGCATAATATCGTTTATAGATGGAAAATGTCTAACATTTCTAAGAAGAAGATTCCCTAGAATATTATCTATAGCCGTTATAGACCATCTCGTCGGAACAATTTTTCTACTCCTTTTCTCTCCAAGCAACCCTATAGAAAAAATTCTTAAAATATTATAGAATGAAATCCCACTCTTATATAGCTCTGATATAGCTTCAATAGCCTTTACATCTTTATCCTCAACAATACTATCAACTTTTCTAGGTATAACCGGATTCTCAGTCAGTCTAGCCTTAATAAGTCTTCCAGTTAAACCTATAGGTGCAAGTATACCATCAAACCTTAACCTAGGTCTAGGTATCTTAGAATAATATGTCTCTACATTTACAGGCTTAATACTCATAGCTATTTGACTAGCCACGTCAAGCAATTTACCCCTCATCATCCTAGCATCTTTAACATTCACCCTAAACCTAGAATATATTAGGGAAGACCTAAGCCTAATAATATCGTTAATATCTTTAACACCCCACCATCTTTCAGGAGAATCATATTCTAGAGAACTTAAACCAACAACCGGAGCAATATTGGGTCCGAGGAAAACATATGGATAGCTAGCCTCACCAACAAGTATTGAGGGTGGAGAGGATGCATATAAAATTCTATCCCTAATTCTAGAACTAATATTTAAGGAGGATTTAATTCTCTCCAAAATCGGACATCGAGGTAAGCCACATAGCCTTCTAGACCCTTTACATTTAGCACAAATAGATGGATCGGAGATTAAAGGCATACTGGTTCAATAATTATAATTGTCATAAGAGTACATAAAAATATTTCTTGAACCATGTTTAATTTTTCATATAAATCTATCGATAAAACTTATATATTCTAAATAAAAAAGATATTATGTGGGAACATGAGTTCTACTTCTATAGAAGTTCCTAGAGGACTTACTCTGCGAGCAATAGTTGTAAGTTTTATCTTCGCTATCATTATGATATGGTTATCCACTCAAGTATACTTTGCTACTGGAGCATTTTCATTCTTTAACCCATGGCCTTATTCTCATACAGTTGGTGCACAGATAGTAGAGGTTTCAGGATTCCTAATATTATTAGCCTTTATACTACAATTATTTGGCAAGAAATTTGGGTTTACACCACAAGAATATGTAATAATAACTACCGCATTACTTTTAGCTGCAATGCCCGTAGGACCATATGTTGCGCATTGGACAATGAATGTAGCCATAGGATCGAGAAAGACGGGGATAGTTGAGGCTGTAGGGGATCTTGTTCCATCTATATGGACGCCGCCGGCATCTACAGTGTCCTCATACCTTATAGGTGGGCCGGTTCCATGGGGAGACCTACTGCCTTATATAATTATATGGATAGTTGGATGGACTTTATGGGGATATCTAAATCTATCACTATCGCTTTTATGGAGAAGAGCCTATATAGATATAGAGAAACTACCATTTCCATATGCAACGCCTGCGGTAGAATTTATACAAACATTTTCTGGAGAAAGGAAATGGAAAATAGATAAAAAATGGTTCTATATAGTATTTCTATTAGGGCTTTTATCCTATATACCATTAGCTATAAGAATATGGATACCATACTTTCCAGTTCCAGTAATGAAGGGAAGTGCATATCTAAGAAACTGGTGGTTTGTAAACTTCTATGACGAATTAAAGGGAGTGGCTCCATGGGCTCCCTGGGCTATTTGGCCAATACCTGAGATAACAGCATTAGCATATTTACTTCCATTAGATATATTATCCACTATATCATTCATGCATATACTTTCATTCTACATATTGCCTCCAATAGAGTTTTCAATGGGTATAGCTCCTCCTCCTCCCCCAGGAGGATTTAGTGATTGGTATCATGCATATAAATACTATGCTAGAAAAGTGGGTATAAAGCCTCAAGCAATATTTGAGTCAGGAGGAGTATGGGCATTTGCGTTATTCACAATAATATTTCATTGGAAATATATTAAAAATGTAATTAATTATATTTTCAAGAAACCACCAGAAGACGAGCATCTTGAACCAATACCATATAAAATGCAAGGAATATTCTATATAATTATATTCATACTATTTCTAGGACTAACCTCGGCTATGGGAGTGCCAGTGATTCTAGGAGCACTTCTGATAATATTTACTTCAGCCATGTTTCTGACAATGTTTACATTGAGAGGTGAGGCAGGACTCTTTACATATTGGTTTGCCGAGCCAACACAGATATTCTACGCATCTGTTGGTGGTGGACTCGGATTCTGGAGTTGGCCTGCCGGAGACAATCCAGCAGCTTTCTCAACAGCATATTGGGCTATAATGTTTCATAGCTATAATATGTCTACGCAACCCGGAACTGTAACATTAGATGCATATAAGATTGCTAAAACCGTTAAGACTAAACCAAGAGAGATCTTCTTAACTCAATTAATATTTATACCGCTAATATACATCTTGGCATTCCTATTTGCAGCGTCTAGTAGCTATAGCCTTGGTATTGAAAGAGCATTTAAGGGTAGACCAGTAGTTACTTCATGGTCAAAGAGTTGGGTGAAAGGAGTTTTAAACGAACCGTTACAGAAACATGCATACTGGGCTGGTCCCGGAGACCTTCCCTTATTCCTAGCTGCGTTCATAATATTTCCAATTGTAATGCTAGCTAGAATGAGATTTCCAGTAGTCTCCTACTTCTTTAATCCAGTAGGTATGATAATTTATCCAGGACATCTTGCAAAGATTTTTGGTTCGGCATTGATAGCATTGATAGTTAAGTATGCTGTCTTAAAAATAGGAGGCTCAAGGCTCTACGAAAAGGGTATACCATTAGTATTAGCATTCATAGCTGGTGGCGCATTATCGAAGATAATTGTGGCCCTTACATACTTTAGTATGGGCATGACAGCTCCAATATAGGCGGGTGAATAAAATTATGTATAAATTTTTTTTATCTATTCATCTTATGTTTATTATTTTTTTAATATTGATTATATGTCCAGATTCTTCTTTTCATGCTTATCCCGAAGATCAATTTACTCAGTTTCCACATATAGTGGATATGCTTAACTTTAAAAATATATATCATCATATGTCTTTTTTCAGTTCATATAAATCGAGATTTACGGGTTATGAAGGCTTTAATTTTTCCCAAAAATATATTGAGGAATACTTTAATAAATTGGGCTTGAGGATTATAAAGCAACCTATAAATGTTCCTATACCTGTTGTTAAGGAATCGTGGCTTAAAGTTATTGAAACAAGGGAGAAGATAAACATTTATCCTCTAGTACCTAATCTAGTGTGTCCTCCTTCAGCTAAATTGGAGGGAAAAATCGTATATGTAAGAAGGTCGAGTATAGTAGAGTTAGATGGAAAAGTTTTAAATAATTCGATAGCACTAGTAGATTTTAATTCCAAATATGATTGGATTAACTGTTTTCTATATGGAGCTAAGGCTGTAATCTTTATCGGAAACAATGTGAATAGAATTGAAGCAGAGAAAAAATATTTGCCCTATGCTGCAAATCTTCCAAGATATTATGTAGATATAGAAACTGGGAAAAAGCTTATAGAATATTCCTATAAAAATTATACTGCTAAAATTTATTCTGAAGTTGTATGGAAAAATGTTAAAGTATACAATATTATAGGTATACTTAAAGGTATGATGGAGAATGAGATAATAATATATTCTGCGCACTATGATTCATTTTCAATTATACCACAATTATCTCCTGGAGCCGATGAAGCTTCGAGTATAGCATTTTTATTGGAGGCAGCTAGAATATTATCTAAGAGCAAACCATATAGAACTATATGGTTTGTAGCATTAGCGGCACATTACCAAGGATTGCTTGGTGCAAGAGAATTTGTGGAAGAATTTTTCTTCGGAAAATATTCAAACATGACTGGAAAGGATGGTGTAAATGTAAGAGTCGCCCTAGGATTTGACTTTTCTTCAGATAGTGATTCTCTATCAATAGTTGCTGGAGGAATTTTTCCAGGAACATTCTATGGACTACCTAGGATAGATAAGACTATCTTTAATACTATAAGTGATCTCATATTTTATAGAGGCGAAGGAGGTATACAGATAGGAGAGCAAAGAATTAGAGATAAATCATTACTATATTATCTGATAAAATATAAGGGTAAAAAATATAGAGTTGGCGACGGCCTACGTTTAAGCGGTAATAAATATTTTATACCGTTAGCGGCGTCACCAATACCATTATTATTGGATAGCGAAGCACTTGCCATTGCCGGCGGTTTTTCATTATCTCTTTCAACATCAAACTCTTTGAGATTAAATTGGTGGACACCGAAAGATACTATCAATAATGTATTTTTCGAGAATCTCAAACCTCAATTCGAGTTTTCAATAGTCCTATCCTATTTTTTGGCAAATTATAAGGAACTTTCTACAAAAATTCCTCAATGTCCAGTAACGAAATTTATGGGCGCACAGGGCAAGGGATTTATTACGCTCTATGGTAGAGTTGTTACATATGATCTTACTCTGGGAACATATGTACCGGTATCAAATGCATTGGTACATCTTTCATCCAATCTATATAAACATGATATGTTAACGTTTAGCGATGAGAATGGTAATTTCGTATTTCATGGATTAAGTCCCTCGGTGCTGTATCTGATAGAAGCCTATGTAGTAGATAATTCCACAGGGAACATATTATATGCACCAGACTATGGTGAATATGGGGGCAAGGTGCTTCCATTAAGATGGACTACATTTATATATCCGGTTCATCATGTTACAACAGTCGTTTTTAAGGCGTCAACGATAGTTTTAGCTAAACTAGTTTATCCAAGAGATATATCGCCCAGAGTGTTTAAAATTACTGTAAATGATGTTAGATCACATACCCCTACACTTAAGTATGGCTCCAATGAAATTATTTCAACAATATTATTTGAGAGAAAGACGGCTAAAGCTATACCAGGCTTACCAATACAATATCTAGACCAACCTATAGATGTAGCCTATATTCCTCCGGATACTCCCGTTGAAATCATGATTAACTTAGGCTCCAACTTTATTGGTGTATTAAACAATAAAGGGAAGGGGTATACATTAAAATATGGTGGACAGATAATAGTTAATGTTCCATTTCAAATGTCTCTAGACTTAATAAACATAGATGAAGAAAGATTGAATGAATTGCATCTATACAATGTTTTTACGGGAGGATTTATAGCGGAAAAATATCATAATAAATCCGTTAGTAGTCTTAAGAAATCCTTACTATTATTAAAATCCAAGATTTATTCAAAATCATATGTATATGCTATTAGAGCATGGAATCTTGAGCTAAGAGCATATAACGAGGTTAAAAGAGCAATCTATGATACAGTAGTGTCTGCTGTATTCTTCGCATTCATATTAATTCCATTCGCATTCTTTATGGAGAGATTAACCATAAGTAGTAGGGGATTAAGACAAGTAATAAATACAATAGCAATATACATTGTTTTTACATTATTATTTATATCTACACATCCAGGAATTTTAATAGCTTCCAATGGTTTTATGATATTATTAACTGCTGGTGCATTAATTTTAGTTACACCTGTTCTTGGAATACTCTTATCCGAATCTCAGGAGAGGATTAAAGAGCTTAGAGAAAGACTTCTAGGTAGACATAGGGCTGGAATTAGTATAGCGTCTGCTGTATCTATATCTTTTTCCTATAGTACTATGGGTATGAGAAGAAGAAAAACCAGGACTCTCCTGACTCTAATATCCCTAATAACAGTAATTTTTGCTACAACATTATTATCATCGGCATATTCATATAGTATTGTAATGCCATTAGCACAGATGGGTGAAAAACCACCTTATCAAGGAATATTTATAAGGCATCCTGAGAGAGCAGCATTTTCCCCATATTTATACGAATTTTTTAAGGCATGGCTTTCGGATAAGGGTGAAGTTTCTATAAGAACATGGTGGTTCCCAATGTATCTTGAAAAACCAGAGTATAGGTCGGAGGAATTAAATATTACTGTGAAGGCTTTAGAAGGAATAGATTCTTCAAATGCATTCTATGGTGAGGCTAATAAATACATAGTTCCAACAAATATTCTAACAGTTTTAATGAAATCAAGATATGGATGTATAGCTAGTAACGATATATATAATAGTAGCGGATTAGGAGGCACAATATTATTACCAGGAAATTTGAATTTAACTATAATTGGGTATACATTAAATGAATACAATGATTTGAAAGATCTAGATTTGGAGGAGATTACACCAGTAGACCCGATAATATTATCTACTCTTGGGGAGGAGGTTCAAATATATCCTCATCTTCACGACTCTTATCTAATAGTTAATAAAAATATAACTGATCTATTTGAAGACTCTGAAATATATATAATTTCAATAAAACTATATAATAATACATATGCTAGTGAAGTTGTAGGTGATATTGCTGAAATACTTGGTGTAGACGTATATAGTGGATTAGGTGATAAATTAATAATCTATAGACAATCGGTTCTGTTTACATTTCAAGGATGGCAGTATCTTTTAGTACCAATGGCTATAGCGATGTTTACAATATTAAATACTATGTTAGGAAGCATATATGAGAGGACGAAGGAAATAGGTATACTAAGTTCGATAGGGCTATCTCCCTCACAAGTATTCTTTGTCTTTCTTACAGATGCAGTTGTACTAGGTATTGTGGGAAGCTTTTTAGGATATTTACTGGCAGTATTATATTCTAAGCTTACATTAATTACATATCTTTATCAAGTATCTTTCAACTACACCTCTTCCTTCGTAATATTAGTAATGGGATTTGCATTTCTAGCATCATTCGCATCATCCATATATCCAGCCTATAAGGCATCTAAGTTAGTCACACCTTCTCTTGCTAGAAAATGGAAGGTTCCTAAGCCGAAGGGAAATATATGGGAAATATCTTTACCATTTGTTTCAATAGAAGTTGAGGTAAAAGGTGTATTAGCATTTATGAAAGAGTATTTTGAAGCACACAGAGGTGAGAGATTAGGTAAATTTACGGTTATAAGTGATATAACTTATGGTGAAGAGGAGATTGCTGGGAATCCCGTTAAAAAACTCTTATTTACAATGCAACTTGCACCATATGAGCAAGGCATAACCCAGAAAACAGAGCTAAAAGCTATATGGAACCCAGGTATGAAGAGATACGTATTTCAAATACTTATGGAGCTTGTAACAGGATCTAGAAGTATATGGATAAATTCAGCATATTCCGTTGTAGATGATATAAGAAAACAGCTTTTACTCTGGAGAACATTTAAACCAGAGGAGAAAGAAAAATATATATCTTTAGCCAAAAAATGGTGATTAAATGACTGGAGAAATCGAATGGCGGGAAGGTTTCACTCATAGAGTTATATTTGGAGCCATATATGCAGCTCTAGTCTTGCAACCAGTAATATTATTCAGTCAACTATATTCTGGTGCAGCTCTCATGGGAGCAGCTGTATATTTAACCCTAGTATTATTTGATCAAATAGGTAGAATGAGCGGTAAACCTTTATCTATGCAGGAATTATTTACACTTCAGATTGCAGCTGGCACGGCTGCCTCAGACATAATTTATCTACAGCTTTTATGGATGTCATATTTAAGAACCGGATCTATAAGTATTTCATTTGGAATTGCAGATAAAATACCTACATGGATTGTACCTAAGGCTAATTCGATGGCATTAATTCAGAGAACACTTTTTCATTCGGACTGGATGATGCCTATCGCTATACTTATAATCGCATATGTTTTATATAAGATGTGTAATATTTCTCTCGGGCTTATCTCAGCACATTTATACGTGGAAGTCGAGAAGTTACCATTTCCATTAGCACAAGTATCTGCTCAAGTAATTGTGACATTAGCTGAAAGAGAGGCTGAAAGGTTTAAATACTTTATTATAGCGGCACTGATAGGAGCAATATATTCATTTATAGTATATTGTCTGCCACTTTTAAGTGGAGTTTTTTTAGGAGCGACTATATCTATAATACCGTTTCCATGGATAGATATGAATAGGCTTATTGAGACATGGCTTCCCGGGGCTTCGATGGGGATTGCAACAGATATAATTGTATTGGGGACAGGATTTGTAGTCCCATTTACAGTTGCAGTAAGCCAATTTATAGGGTCATTTATTATTTACTTTATTGGAAATAATTTGCTTGTAAACCTTGGGTTATTTAGGAGATGGACTCCAGGAATGAATATATCTATGGTTTGGAGTAATTCTATACTTGACTTCTGGGCGAGTCTCATAATTGGTATAGGTATTGCTGCAGGAATAGCTCCCTTCCTAAAGCATCCTGAATACATTTCCTCTACGATTAAAACGCTATCAAGCTTATCAAAAATATCTAAAAGAACGGGGTATTTATCTGCAAAGCTGTTAATAACACTATATTTAGCAGGAAGTTTAGGCTTAATCTTACTGACCATAACATTAGTTCCAGGCTTTTTACCCTATATATGGATACTATTAATATTGTCACCCATATGGGCATTTCTTTCCACACTAATTTCAGCTAGGTCATTAGGATTAACAGGATATAATTTATCCATACCCTATGTAAGGGAGTCTTTACTAGCGTTAACACCCTATAGCAACGTAGACATATGGTTTGCACCAATATATGTGCCATCATCTATTGGATTTGTATGGCCTACGGGTGGTGCGAGCTGGGCGTCTACATTAAAGGTATGTCATATAACTAGAACTAAATTGTCAAGTGTGTATAAGGCTTGGATACTTGCAACAGTACTTGCATGGATTATGGGATTATTTTATGTGGATATTTTCTGGAAACTGGCGCCTATACCTTCCACATTTTATCCGTGGACTGTTATAACTTGGCCAGTAAATGCTATTTACACAGGATTATGGATTACTAAACAAATATTTGTATTAAATTCGTGGCTACTGATTGTCGGGTTAATCGGTGGGATAGTTTTATCATTGCTTGAATTTTTAAAAATACCTTTTTCACTCCTAGGATTTGCATTTGGTATTGCCACACCTATACCGACTACTCTTACAGTTTTGGCCGGAGCAATAATTGGAAGATACTTTATACCTAAAATAATTGGAAGAGATTTTTGGAATAAATATAAATCTGTAATTGTAGGTGGATTTGCATTTGGTGAAGGAATCATTGTAGGTGTAGGAATACTTATAATGCTTATAGTTAAATCTATGTGGACTATGCCTTATTAAATTCTATGGTGGTTTTTTGAATATACGATACATTGCCTTAGACCTCGATGGAACTATAATGCATGATGGATATTTCAATAAAATGCTTGATGAAGTATTTCTTGATGCTTCTAAGAATACTGGTAGAAATATTAGTGAAATAAGGGATCGATTTAATAGGATAAATAGGATGACGGAGAGGAGCTATAAATATTATGATTGGAACATGAAGTTTAAAATAATTGGAAGTAAGCTTACATTTGAGGATCTTATAGTAAGATATGCCTCGATGATAAAAATATATGAAGATGCCTTGATCTTTATTCGAAATGTATTTGGAAAATATGTTCTTATATGTGCTACAAATGGATATAGATCTATACAGGAGACTAAGCTGAAATTAACCGGTCTATATGTATATTTTTCTAAAATAATATCTGCAGATGTATGTAAATCCTATAAACCTCAGCCTCAGTTCTATAAATGTTTAATAAATAAGCTAAATGTTTCTCCATCTAAAATATTATTTATAGACGATATTTATGAAATGGCTCTGGGTGCAGCTAAAGAGGGTATGAAAGCTGTATGGATAAATAGGAATAAGGATGAAAGGCGAGACGATAGGCTTATAATCATAACTAATTTCAATGAACTTCTTTCTCAATTAAATTTTAGATAAAATATTTTAGAGTAAAGGGATTTGTAAGCTATGGGGCTATGTATGGTTAATATAGGTATTATTGGATGTGGGGGTATTGCACAGGGACATTTATATCGATTAATGAATATAGAAGACGTAAATATTATTGCATTTACAGATATAGACTTAGATAAAGCTAAAAACTTTAGGAGAAGAGTTTATCGTAAACATTTTAGTGGAGATGAACATGTTTATAGAGATTTTAGGGAAATGATAGACATGGAGAATTTAGATGCCGTCTGCATTTTTACTCCACATGTATATCATTATGAGCAAGCCTATTATTCTCTAAAAAAGGGGTTACATGTATTGGTTGAGAAACCAATGGTATGTACTGTTAGACAAGCTGAGAAACTGTTAGAGATAGCGGAGAAAAATAGTAGAGTATTACTGGTATCATATCAGAGGCATTATGATCCAAGATACGTTTTTGCTAAAAATCTAATTAAATCAGGTGGTATCGGAGAGATTAAACAGATAAGTATCTGGCTTGCTCAAGGTTGGAAGAAGCTTGCAACTGGTAAATGGAGGATGGATCCCTCTATAAGCTGTGGTGGAATGCTTATGGATTCTGGAAGTCATATAATAGATATATTACTATGGTTGGTAGAGTTAGATCCGCTTGAAATATACGCCTATGTTGATAATGAAGATGTAAAAGTAGATTTGCATACAAATATATTAGTGAGATTTGAAAAGAATGTTTTTGCAAGTATAACTATAAATGGTAATGCTGTTAAATGGGGGGAGGAGGAAACTATATGGGGTACAGCTGGAACAATACTTATCTCAACTGGAGATGTAATGTATCAGGATATTGATGGGAATTGGATAAAGCCCTCAAAATTGCCATTATCTTCAAACCCGGATCAAAACTTTATAAACTGTATCCTAGGTAGAGAGGAAAATATGTCTCCAGGAATATGTGGATTAAATGTTATCAGGTTTACTGAGGCTATATATAGGTCTGCTAGAGAAAATAGACCTGTGAGAATTAATGAGATATCTAATTAAATTAACTATGTGAGATAAATGTATATTGGTGTAATGTTATCGGCTTTTGCCAAAAAATTTTATGGAAAAAGTTTCGGTAAACTAAGTTCTGTTGAAATGGAAGATACTGTTTCCAGAGGTATTAAATGGCTTTTAGAACATAAATTAAATTGTGGAGAGTTTTTAATAGATAATGTTAATGTAATGGAAATGTTGTCAAAGATATTGGTGAAATATGATAAAATCATATTTATTATCCATGAGTGGTATTGTGAAAAATTAGCTATAAAAAGTTCTGAGCAAAGAATAATATATCTGGATTCGGCGAAAAGAATTATAGAGCTAGCTTCAGACGTAAATGTAAGAAGTATCACTATTCATCCATCATATTTTTATCCACCTTCAGACGAATACCTAATGAGAGAAAAAGCGTTGAATTCTCTTAAAAGGGATGAGGCGTGGAAGATAAGTATAAGGTTTCTCAAAGAATTGTCGAAATATGCTCTTAAAAATGAAATATATTTAGGTATAGAGAATATGGAGCTATATTCCTATGAAAATGGAGTTAAAAAACTTTTTCCAGCATTTGGTAGAACTATATATGAGTTGAGTGAAATATTGAGTTTAGTTGGATACGATTCACTGAAAGTAACTTTTGATGTAGGTCATGCAAATATAGGTGGTAATCCAGTAAGTTTTTTAGAAAAAATGTTTCCCCAGATAGTTCATATACATTTGCATGATAATAATGGTTTAAGAGATCTCCATGCACCACTAGGTTCTGGAACAATCGATTTTAAAACAATATTTAAAATAATTAGAGAGAATAATTATAGTGGAACGATGATAGTTGAAAGAAGTATAGATGATAATATATTGAATGATATAAATTTTATGAAAAAAATGTTAGGATTAAGTGGTGATAATATATAGTTAAAATATTTATATATAGTGAGGGAAGCGAGGATATAGTTAAAAAAATATTGAAGAAGATAGCTAAATATGATATTGATGTTACTTCAAATATTAATAGTGCGGATATTCTAATTGTTTTCGGCTCGGACAATACTGTTCTTAAAGCGTTACATAAACTTGGATTTAAATATAAGGTACTAGGTATAAGTTTGGGAAGTAGTGCTGGTTTTCTAACAGAAACAACTATAGAAAACATGGATATCGTATTTGAAAAAATTGAGGGAGGAAGATATAGAATTGAAAAATGTAATGTAATTAAAGCGATAATTGATGATGAGAAAACCTATAGGGCTGTAAACGATATAGCTATATTTCCATATAAAAGTGCAACTTTAATGGAATATGAGCTATGGGTGGATGAGGAATTTATATGGAGAGACCATGCAGATGGGTTAATAATTGCAACTCCTCTTGGATCAACAGCATATTCTATGTCTGCTGGAGGACCCATAATACTTTCAAAGACAAATGTATTTGCATTAACTCCGGTAAATTCTCTAGATCCCTCTCGTAGACCCTTAATAATACCTTCTGAATCAATTATAGAGTTAATGAATATTAAGAGTAGGGTGTCTGTAGAGGCGGTTATAGATGGTATTGACAGAATAAAGGTTAATGAATCTATATCTATATCTAAGAATTCCTCAATAATATCTTTCATAAAAATTGAAGGAATATCTCCAATCCATTCAAGACTCTATCGTAAGGTAAAGTTGGCTGAGGAACTTATTGAAATGCCTCCTAGTGCTAAACTGGTCTTTAAAGTTCTTGAATATGAAGGCCCATTAACTCAGAAGGATATTGTTGAAAAAACATTGCTTTCTCCTAGAACTGTTAGATATGCTTTAAACATACTGGGTAAACGCGGGCTAATTAAAGATATACCTAATTTAAGGGATGTTAGACAAAAACTTTATTATACAAATATTTAACTAAAATATCTATGAGTGATAGGATATTTAGTTTTATCGAAGAACAGAGAAAATATGTTATAGATTTTCTTACAAATCTTATTCAGATAAAGGCTGTAAATCCTTCTATGGGTGGTCCAGGAGAGTTTAAGAGAGCATTATATATTGAGGATGAGTTAAAGAAAATCGGAATAGAAAATATTAAGAGAATAGATGTAGTCGATGAAAGAGTTGAGGAAGGAGTTAGGAGAAATCTTATAGCAATTATTCCCGGCGAAAATAGGGATAAAAGGCTTTGGATAATCTCGCATACAGATACTGTTCCAGAGGGAGATATAAACCTATGGAATACTCCTCCATTTAAACCTACGTTGATTAACGATAAACTGTATGGTAGGGGTGCTGAGGATAATGGGCAGGCTATAGCTTCATCGATATTGACGGCGAAAACATTATTGGAGTTAGATATTGTTCCAAAAATAGATCTTGGACTGATGTTTGTAGCTGATGAGGAGGCTGGAAGTAGATATGGCATGCTAAAAATATTTGAGGAAAATATTTTTGGGAAAGATGATTTAAAATTGGTTCCGGATGCAGGTACACCTAGTGGAAAATACATTGAGGTGGCTGAGAAAAGCATATTATGGTTTAAAATAACAGTTATAGGTAGGCAGGCTCATGGA
>Ga0164318_10003866_pt1 | contig 14279 bp, 10 predicted proteins | sample GuaBasSedimGuay9_FD_113734 | JGI IMG/M metagenome (GOLD analysis project Ga0164318, IMG submission 113734) | Subseafloor sediment microbial communities from Guaymas Basin, Gulf of California, Mexico - Guay9, Core 4571-4, 0-3 cm | ecosystem: Environmental > Aquatic > Marine > Hydrothermal vents...
AATTACCCCGGAGCCGATTCGAACGGCTGACCTACTGCTTAGGAGGCAGTTGCTCTATCCAGCTGAGCTACCGGGGCATCTGGCCGGATGATAGCCTCTGGTCTTTGTTCTCGTCAAGTTCCGCCGGGTATTGACCTCCACTCTCAGCGGGGCTAGTTTTTACGATATGAATGCCATTAATTACGATACTGTCAAGAAAGATTTTTCGGATGAACTGCTTGAACGTTTTCTGCGATACACCCGTATTTATACCACCAGTGATGAAACTCTGGCCGAGGCCAGAACCCCATCTACCCCGGGCCAGTGGGACCTTTTACGTATACTTGAAGCTGAACTTAAGAGCTTCGGTGTAAAGGATGTGAGTCTGGATGAGTATGGCTATCTGATTGCCCGGCTGCCGGGAAATCTTCCGGAGGATGCCCGGGTGGACACTGTCGGTTTTATGGCCCATGTGGATACCAGTTCCGATGCTCCCGGGGAGAACGTTTCACCTCAGGTTCATAACCCCTACGACGGAAAAATAATCAAGCTGAAAAATGAAATATCCATCGATCCGGCCGAATCTTCTCTGCTGGCATCTTATGAAGGTGAGGCTGTGATTACCAGCGACGGAACCACTCTTCTGGGAGCCGATGATAAAGCCGGAGTGGCTGAAATCATGACGGCGGTCCACTGGCTGATTCAGCACCCCGAAGCACCCCGGGGAAGTCTGGAAATCATCTTCACTCCGGATGAGGAAACGGGAATGGGAATGAACCGCTTTCCCGTAAAAAGTCTGAAGTCCCGTTTCTGCTTTACCATGGACGGCGGCCGGGAAGGGGAGATGGAAAGCGAATGCTACTTTGCCAGAGCAGCCCGGGTAAGTTTCAAGGGAAATGTGATTCACCCGGGAGCAGCCCGGGGGAAACTGGTAAATGCTGTAACGATGGCTGGTGCTTTTATCTCTCTGCTGCCTCGAAACGAGAGTCCTGAGGCCACCGACGGCCGTTATGGGAATTACTGGCCTCATAAGGTGGAAGGTACCCTCGATAGTGCTGAGCTGACGGTGTTCTACCGCAGCTTTGATGCCGATGACATACAGCGGAGAAGCGATGCGCTGCACTCCTTCGCCGCCGGGGTGGAAGCGGCATTTCCCGGTGGAAGCGTCTCGGTGGAAACAAAAGAGCAGTACCGTAATATGAGGGAAGAACTGGATAAGTATCCCCAGGTGATAAACAAACTCCGGGAAGCTGTCATGGCTTCGGGTATCGAACCCCTGGAGAATCCCATCCGCGGGGGTACCGACGGTTCACGGCTCACAGCCATGGGGATTCCCACCCCGAATATCTTCGCTGGAGGTGTGTCTTTTCACAGCCGTTCCGAGTGGGTGGCCCTCCCGGCGATGGTTCGGAGCGTTACGGTAATCCTGAATCTCATCGGTATATGGTCAGAATAGAAATAGACTGAGATTTAAGCTGAAAAAAGGGTTATACTTGACGGGTGGTATCAAGGCAGCATCCGCAAAGATTCTATATTTTCCTTCTCATTTCTTTCCTACTGCTGGTTGTTCTTACAGGCTGTGATGAGTTTGGGCTGCTGGACAGTTCTGTTATCAACCCGTTGATTCAAATATCCCTCACCGGTTCACTTGTTAATCCCGGAGATGAAATCGCCATTCAGATTGATGCGGCAGAGAATATTCCCGATAGAATAAGCTCCCGTCTGGAAGGTATTAACGGGGATTCTTTTAACCTTACCCTGGAACCGCCTGAAGAGGGGTGGGGGAATTTCTCGGGAACTCCCGGAGAGCTGAGTGTGCCTGATTCAGTTTCCGAAGGTTATTACACTCTTGTTTCAGAAGCCTGGCTGGATGAGAAACTGCTGAGTGAAGACCGTACAAACCTGTATGTTCTCCATGGAGAATGGGTGATAAACAGCCTGGAGCTGTTTCCCCCTCAAAGTGTACCCGGTGGTTTGTTTTATGTGCATGTGCTGCTGGATATACCCGATGGTTCCAACCCCCGGCTGCGCTGGATTCAGAACGATGAAATTATTGCTGAGGGGCTGCTTTCTGAAGGGTGGGATTCGGTTGTTCTGGATGCCGGCAGCCGCCCGGGAGTCAGCTCTCTGACTGTGGAACTTTACCCGGTAGAGGATGAGGAAACTGTTCCTCTCAGGTTGTTCTCCACGGAACTGTACACCACTGAATCAATTCCTCCAGGGGCTGATAATCTCTACCCCCCGGAGGCTTACGCCTTTCTTCAGCATTTTGACGGTAAGTTTGACGGTGATCCTGAAATATCGGGTAAGCCCCGTCCGGTTATCACCGGCGACGGTATGGGTTTTCGTTTTGCCCCGGGGGATGGCATCAGTTGGAAAGAGGTTTCTCTGCCTTCTTCTGATACAGATGTCTGGCAGCCTTTCTCTATTACAGTCGGGGTACTTCCTGAACAGGGCACTGCAGGCCGGCTTCTGAAGTTTGGTGATGAGGCTTTCTCAATGGTTCTCACCCTGACTCAGGATGGAGAGTTGCTTCTGCAGTTGGATGAATCGGATGAATATCTTTCAGATCTTTCTCTGCCTGAAACAGATGAGGGAACAATTGCCGTAACACTATCATTTCAGCAGGAGGAAGAAGGGCTTAAGCTCACCTGGCTCGTGGATGGCGATACGGCGGCAGTAGACCGATGGCCCTCCATTCCGAATCCTCCCGGGGAAAAACTCAGTATAATTCTGGGAGGGGAGGATGGTTTTTCCGGTATTGTTACCGAACTGGCTCTGCATGTTCCCGGTATCGGGGGGGATAGATTTGCCTTCTATCGGGATACCGATAATGAGATGATAACTGCCGAGGGATTTGAGGATGCCGATCTGCAGCCGCAGCTTGAAATCCAGCCCGGACTTGTGGTTGATGGAGGCTCCCTTGTTTTACCTCCGGATGGGTGGATTCGCTTCCCCGGGGGGGGAGACGGAGAGCTGGTATTCGAGGCTTTCCCGACTGATGATTCGTTTACTCTTACCCTCTACAACCCGGTTACCGGGAAGGAATCAGTTAATAAAACCACAGATGGCAGAATTAGTGCGGAATCTTCTGCTAGAATCGTTATCCCGCTGGATAAAGAGGCCCGGATAATTGATAATAAAGATGATATTGTTTACGAGCTCAGGGCTTCCAACCGGAACACTTCGGATCTTCGGCTGGAGTCTGTGCTTGTCAGTCGGGAGTAATTGTATTCAGGGGTTGGGATGAAGATATTCTCATTTGCTTTGCTTATCATCATTCTGTTTTTCTCTTCCTGCGCCGGTGGTCCGGAAGTCAGTGATATAACGCCCGACTGGGCTGATACCCCGCTGGAAGATACCTCCTCCTTAAAAGCATTCCGGGGTTCCGGGAATGGAGAAACTCTCGCTTCGGCAAAAGCTGCGGCCATTGATAATCTCAGATCTGAAATTCTCGCTGCAATGGAGATTGAGAGTTCCGGGGCTTTTAACGCAATGTTTGAAGAGATTGCCGGTATAATCGCTAATCCGGGGTCCGGCGCGGTTGACGGGGTGGAGATTGTCCATAACGAGGGGTGGATGAACTCCCGGGATTCTATCACATACATTGTAGATCTCAGCTGGGATAAAGCGGCTTTTGAAAAACAAAGAGCTTATCTTGCCGAACTCAATGAAACGGCGAGTCCCGGATATAAAGATATGGAAATCAGGGCCGGTGATGCTGAGAGTGACGGGAATTTCTATGAGGCTGCTATAATCTGGGCGGCTGCAGCGGGTATTGCCCGGGAGAACGGAAATAATTCCGGCTATCGTAACGCATTGGACGAGGTGGTTAAGGCCATTGATAATCTGGAGTATCTGCTTAACTCATACCCGGATAAGACTTTTGTCGGCCTACGGCCTGAATCTCCGGTTCTGTTCCTGGTTAGTTCCCGGGGAAAGCCGGTGAGCAATGCCGAGTTTGTTATCACTTATCCGAAAAACGACCGGGAAGGTTCTCCTTCAAGAGCTCAGGCCCGCGTTGTTTCAGATGATAACGGGGTTGTCCGTTTTCTTCCCCCGGAGGTGCCTTTTGCCGGTACACAGATTGTAACCATTGCTCCCGGTGCCGATCCTTTTCTGGAGTACTTCGATGGGAATAGGGATAAGTATACCCAGGGGTTGATTGATTCACTGGAAACGCCCCGGATGCAGGCCGAGTATGAGGCCTTATCAAGAATCAGAATCATTTCCACAGGAATTCTTATTCTTGAAACCGACCTTGCGGGGAATCCTCTGAATACGGCCGACACGGCTGAAGGTTTGCTGAACGATCTCAGTGCCGATGGATTTGATATCAGTATTATGAATCTTGATCCGTCTCAAATGCTGTCCCGATCGGATGAAGCTCTACTCAGGGATTTGAAGGCCGACTCACGATTCTCGGATACCTATCAGAGGGTTATTCACGGGACGGTGGCTCTGGACAGTTTTGAGCAGAATGGAGATAACTTTACCGTAAAGGTTTCCGGTACTCTTACCCTGTCTGATATCAACCGGCAGATAACACTGTACAAATCTGAAATATCAAAATCCAGTCAGGCCTCAAACAGCCTTCAGGCCATCAGTGCCGCTTTCCGGCAGCTCGGCCGTTCATTTGCCGGAGAACTTATCGAACAGGCTCCGTGATGAACCCGGATTATCAACTTGAGAGTCTCATTATGGCATTAGCCACCCCCAGAGGGCGCAGTGCCATTGCCGTTGTCCGTACTTCGGGTCCCGGCTGTATTGAAGTTCTGGCCGTAATTTTCTCACGGCCGGACGTATTGAAAAACAGTGATGGGCACCGTGTTCATCACGGCTGGATTCTTGACGGGAATAAGGCCCGGGTGGATGAGGTTCTCCTTACCGTATTCAGGGCTCCGGCCAGCTATACCGGCCAGGACTCGGTGGAGATATCCTGCCACGGGGGACTCCCTGTAGTGGATCGGCTTCTGGATGTTTTACGGGAAGCGGGGTTCCGGGATGCCGCTCCGGGAGAGTTTACTTTCCGGGCGTTTTCTCTGGGTAAAATGGATTTAACCCGGGCTGAGGCGGTTCGGGAGATTATCGATTCGAGGACCGACAGGGCCAGAGCACTGGCGATTTCCAGGTTGGCCGGTTCGGTTAAATCTGTAATTGATGAGGTAAAGGAGACAGTAACACTTCAGTCTGCCGTCGCCGCTCTGGCACTGGATTATCCCGAAGATGAGGCGGAAACTGTTCCTTTCAACTATGAGCTTATTCGCCGTTCCAAAGAATCTCTTCAGAATTTAATCCGAAGCTGGCGTACCGGCCGCTTGTACCGGGATGGCTTAAAGGTAACTCTGGCAGGCCCTGCCAATGCGGGTAAATCATCCCTGTTCAATCTCTTTCTCAGAGAGGAACGCTCTATTGTTACCGAGCAGCCGGGAACCACCAGGGACTGGGTGGAGGCCTGGCTGAACCTGGACGGGATTCCCCTGCAGCTGATGGATACCGCCGGCTTGAGATCTGAAACCGTAGATCCCATTGAAATTGAGGGGATACGCCGAACTCGGGAACTGCTCACCGGTTCCGACCTGGTGGTGGCGGTTGCCGATGGAACAGCGGGATTCAAGGCGGCTGCAGCTCTTGAAAAAGAGGAGATGGAGCTGCTCCCCGGTGAAAAACTCATCAAGGTGTGGAACAAGTCAGACCTCTCCCCGGAGATTCCCGATGGCTGGATCGGGGTAAGTGCTGTAACCGGAGAAGGTTTTACCCGGCTGGAGGAAGAAATCCGCTCCAGGGCCCTGGATGGAGGGGCGCCTCCGGAAGCTGATGCACCGGTAATAGATTCGGTCAGGCAGAAAGAGCTGCTGGAGCGTGCCGTATCGGCTTTGGAGTGTTTCTCGGACGGGGCTTTGAATCAGGGGGTAACGGTGGATCTTCTGGCAGAAGATCTTTATGAAGCTCTGGAAGCTCTCGGAGAGCTCACAGGCACAGTCACCCGGACGGATGTTCTGAACACGGTTTTCTCATCCTTCTGCGTAGGGAAATAATCAGGATGATGGATTTAAAAACCGGTTTGGAGATGCTCGCTCTGGAATCTTCCGGGGAGCGGATTTTGAAGCTGGAGAAGTTTATTGGAGAGATTAATCTCTGGAATCCCCGTTACGGCCTGATTGCCGACGGGGAGGATATCGTCGGGCGTCATGTAATTGACAGTCTCAGCGGTCTGGAGCTGATTCGCGGACTGCGTCCCGGTCGTCTGGCGGATGTGGGATCGGGAGCGGGTTTCCCGGGTATTCCCCTGGCCATCTGGATGGAGGATGTGGAAATTACTCTGATTGAACGTTCCGGCCGCCGCTCGGGTTTTCTTCGTAATGCAGTTCTAACCCTGGGGCTTGATAATGTCAGAGTGCTGGAAAAACCCGTGGAAGATGCAGACGGGGGAGAGGGCGGATTTGATGTGATTACCTTCCGGGCCTGGTCGGCGGTGGATGATAATCTTCTGGATTCCCTGGGTGCCATTCTGGCTCCCGGAGGTACTATTGCCGCATACAAAGGCCGCCGGGATATCATTGAGTCGGAGTTGAAGTCTGTTTCCCGAAGGTTGTCCTCAAAGGAAATCCGGCCTTTGAAAACCCCTGGAACCGGGGATGAGAGGCATATGGTTATGCTCAGGATTTCGGACTAGTTCAGACCGGAAAGGGCGTTCGAGTCGATTGATTTAAGAAGCTTCATCAGGGCCGGCTTGTCGATCAGATCGATCAGACGGGCTTCAACGAAACGTACCGTCTCATCGGTAAATGAACCGGCGGTGAAACAGAACCCCCGACCGGCATGAAGTTCCTTGGAGTGGGCGTAGAAGTCACGTACAAATAACTCCCCCACCTGACCCTCGGTTCTCATAAAACGGAAAAGTACGATATCTTCCCACTTGTTTGTTTTAACCTCAGTGAGTATGTCGACATATTCAGACTGCCGAATGTTCATGTCGTTCACTTTAACCCGGGCCCTCGGGAATACAATCTGGGTGAGCTTACGGCACAGGGCAACAAACTCATTGTTGGGTGCCAGAAGGTATATTTGCAGATTTTTGTTGGAATTGAGTTCCCGATAACGTTTAATCTGAGCGGAGACATCTTTGTAACCCGGTGCCACCTCATAAATCTCATTGAGTATTGCAAGGGCCCGGTCGATATGCCGGGTCTGGTTGAAGGCTTCGGCCAGACGGTACTTCAGTTCAAGCTGCAGTTCTCCGGTTACATTTTCGTGCTGCAGGCCGATCTGGTAGTCCATTGAGGCTTCTTCCCACTCTCTCTTTTTAGCAAAAATGGTTCCCGAATACAGGGCGGCATTGGGTCCCCACCTGGGATCGGTGCGCAGATGGCGGAAGATTTTCTGGGCCATTTCAAGCTGAGAAATCTCGTACTGACATCGGGCCAGAGCGTAGAGTGATTCCTTATCCTCCGGCCTGGCAGCCACCGCCTGCCTGAGGTAGGGTATTGCTTCGGAGTAGCGTTTCATGCGGTAGAAGCTCTGACCGAGATACTTCAGTGAGTCTGCATGATCCGGCTGGGCCCGCAGGGCCCTTTTCAGGAAGCCGAGGGTTTTTTCATAATTCTTACGCATGAACTCCAACCTGCCCAGATTGGCATTCACCTCGAAACCTTCAGGATTCTTGTTTCGGGCTATCATCAGTCCCTTGTAGGCTTCTGTCCAGGATTCTGTGTGCATGGCCGAAAGCCCGTATCTCAGGTTGAGCTCCCCTTCATTCAGATCGGGGGACGAGCCGGTCTGATCGATGAGAAGCTGATAGGTGCGCATCGCCTTTTTGTATTCCCCTTCCTCGTAGTAGAGGTTGGCCAGGGATTCCAGTGCAATCGGGTCTTTCGGGTTGGCGGACAAACGCTTGTTGGCATCTTTAATGATGGTTTCTCTATCTATAACCGAAGATTTGGACTTGGTTCTTTTCTTTCTGTCTTTGCTGGATTTTAACCCGATGGATAAAGCGATAACGGCTGATATGGAGATAAAGGCAATAACGAGAACCGGAAGAATTTGCATGTAATCAATTATGTCGATTCAAATTAGGTGTTGTCAAGGAAACAAGGGGAAGCTCTTCTTGACGGCGGATCGGCTCACACCTAGGATGGAGGTATGAATGAAGGCTCAGGTTCAACCCGAATAAGCATTCGTCTGGCCGACGGGGAGTATTTCCCCATCTTCCGTTACGGCGATCCGGATACCCGCAATGTTTCCCTGGTACCCGCCAGCCAGGGTCAGCCCGAGGCGGATATTCAGTTTTTTTATCATCCATCTGACGGTGGGGTTCCCCAGAGTATCGGAGTTGTTAAAATCCCCGGTCTTCCCCTTGATTCCGGAGAAGTTGAGCTTCAGTTGGATGCGGTAATCGGTGAAACAGGTTTGCTGTCGGTGAGTATCCGACATATTGAAAGCGGGCGGGTGGAGCGTCTGGAATTAACCCTGCCGGAAGAGCATGGTTCTTTTTCCCAGGCTTCTCAGACAGTTCCGGCTGTTCCACCGAAGAAAAGCGGCCGGCTTCGCTGGCTGATGGGAGTCCTGTTTGTTGCCGCAGGTTTAGCTCTGCTGTTCTGGATTACCATGAAAGTTACCCATTGGGGACGGCAGGAACCGCTGCCTCCTCCTGTCTCCCTGTCGGCCCCGCAAACACTGCAAATCTTTGAGTCTGCCACAGTTTGAAAAAGATTTACTCGATTCTCCTCTTTTTTCTGGTTTTACTTGCTTCCTGCCAGCCGGATGAGCGGGGTTTTTCTCCGCCTTCCGATCTGTCCGATCTGGATGTTATATTGCAGAAGGCCTCTACCGGCTCTCTCTCGGATATTGAGAAGCTGGCCCGGGAGGGGGGCAGGGGAGCCTGGTTTGCTTTGGCTGCTGCTGCCGGGGAGGCCGGTTATCACAACCTGGCTCACAGTCTTCAAGTTATTTCAGCACAAAAGGATGAGGCGCCATTCGGCCTGATTTCTCTGAGCTCAGTGCTTATCGATAATCCGGAAGCCCTGGAAAAACCTCTTCGGGCTTTAAAAAAAGCGGAGAAAGTATACGGTCCTGATGAAAGGCTCCGGCAGGCCCGGATTGTTGTATTTGCCGCTCAGGGTAATGATAAAGACCTGGTAAAAGAAATGGATAATTACCGGGGGAAGAGCTGGGAAGCACCGGCTCTGGCCGCCGTTCTCCGCCGGGGGGAGATGGATGCGGAGCAGAAAGCCATCACCGAGCGTTATATTCTGCATGTCAGCGATCCGGAGGTTCTTCTCCTTCTGCCTGAGGATTCTATTGATGAACTGAGTCCGGCATACAAAAGTCTTTTTGCAGGGCGTACCACCGGCTCTCTGGAGGGATACAGGGCCTGGCTCAGCGCCGCTTCTGTCGCCGAAGAGGTTTGCAGTCTTGAGTCCTCACCGCCTGTGTTTGCTGAGATGTTTGAAGCGGCCCGGGAGGTTGGTCTGGAGGGAGAATGGGCCGGAATACTCGGTGAGGCTGCATCGAAACTCTGCGGTTCCAAGCGCTTCGGGGCTTCTTTTCAGGCCGGCCGGCTCTACAGGGAGATTGGAAAGTATCGGAAGGCCTCATCGGCGTTTCTTTCTGCCTCGGTTGCGGTTCCCCGGGGGCTGCCCCGGGACCGGGCCATGTGGTACCGCCTGAAAACGATGTTTGAAGATAACAGCGTTTCCCTGTCAGAAGAACTGGAAGCTTTTTCCCGTACAGCCGGGTACTGGGATGATTCCGAACGTTTTGATGATGTTCTCGAGGAGTTTCTTCACCGGCGGGTGCGCCGGGGGGAATGGGCTGCTCTGGAAGCCTTTTATAGGGATTGGGGAAGCTCCTGGCCCCCCGGGGAAAAATCTCTTGCTGCCTGGCTTCTCGCTTTCGCCCGTTGGGAGGGCCGGTTGCCCGGAGATGAATCCTCTGCTGAATCAATAAAGGAATACCTGGAAACCGCCTTTGAAGCGGCACCCTGGTCCTGGGCCGGGCTGAGAGCCGCAGGTATTCTTGAGAAGGATTTATCTCTTGTTTTTCAGCCCGATTCCGGAACCATCGCCCCGGGGGAACCCGGAGAAGACGATCTTGTTATCCGGCTTTACCTCGATTGGGGACTGAACCATCTCGCCGGGGATACGGTTATGAAAAATCCTGAACTGTACAGTGAAAAAACTGTGCGCTTAACCGCCCATGCCATGGAGGATGAGAACCCACGGCTCTCCATCAGGATTGCCGGACAGCTTTGGGGACGGGAGGGCTTTATCCCCGTCCGGGAAGACCTGATTCTTCGTTATCCTCTCCCCTATGGATCTCTGGCCGGGGATATCGCCGTTGAACAGGGGCTCCCCCCTGAGATTCTGAACGGTCTTGTGAGAACCGAAAGTGCCTGGGATTATCAGGCTGTCAGTCGTTCGGGAGCCGAAGGACTGGCTCAATTCATGCCTTCAACATGGAATGAATGGACCCGGCGCCTCCGGCTGCCTGAAGATGCCGATCCCATGGACCCCCAAACCAATCTGACTCTGGCGGCGGCTTATCTGGAATGGCTGTATCTGAGGGACTGGACTTTCGGGTGGCCTGATGTTCTTGTGTCCTACAATGCCGGAGGTGGCAGGCTCCGGGGCTGGCGGAGAGAACTTCCCGGCCTGGGGGAAGACCTTTTCGGTATGAGTCTTCCTGTGGAAGAGCCCAGAAGCTATATCCGCAAGGTCTTGTCTGCCGCTACAATCTACGGCTATCTTTACGCCGGTAAAACACCCCGTTCTCTTCATGAGGAATGGGATCTGGAAATAATTTCAGTCAATCTGCATTAAGAGGTGATTTTTATGACCGTTATACAGGCTGCTTTACTGGGGCTCCTTCAGGGGGTTGCAGAATTCCTTCCCATTTCTTCCTCCGGACATCTGGTACTTGCCCGGGCGTTGATGAACCTTAAAACAGTTCCTGAACTTTTTGATGTGATTCTTCATGTTGCCACCCTGTTTGTGGTTATCTGGGTATTTCGGAAAAGAATTGGGAGCCTTCTCGTCTCTCTTTACAGGTTTATTATCCGGAAATCCGATGAGAGTGACAGGCCGAATCTGATTCTCACCCTTCAGCTTTTGGGTGCCTCGATACTTACCGCTGTTATCGGGCTTGGAATCTCCACCCTTAATGTCCGGGAAGACCCGGGTATTGTATCGGCCCTGTTGATTGTAACCGCCCTGATTCTCACCGCAACCATACGTTCCCGGGGAAACCGGAGCATCGAAGGGATAGGATGGAGAAGAGCTCTGATAATCGGGGCTGCCCAGGGTATCGGAGTCTTCCCGGGAATCAGCCGGTCGGGTATTACCATCGGCACTGGAATGCTGAGCGGAATGGATAGAAAAGCTGCCGGAGAGTTTTCATTTTTACTCTCCCTTCCAGCGGTAGGCGGGGCCTTTCTTCTCTCCCTTAAAGATGCGGCGGAACTCTCCTCCTCTGTACCGACCCTTTCGCTGATAGCCGGTTTTGCCGCGGCTCTGGCGGCGGGGTATGCTTCGTTGAAACTGCTGCTCTGGCTTATCGCCGACGGACGCCTTTGGGTGTTTGCCCTGTACCTGCTTCCTGCCGGTATCTGGGGGGTAATTCATTTCGGACTTTGAGCTTCAAAGCTAATACCTTGAGACGGCATCTCCGATAATCTGGGGGAGGAGACTCTTCACAGATGCCTGAACGCCGAATTACACCCCAGCAGCTTAGCTACATGAGCTACACCATTGCTTCCTATCTGTTTTTTTCTGTCGTAATGGCGATGCTGAAAGCTGAAACTGTTCTGGTTTTACCAGGGATTTTCCTTTTCGACCGCTTTAATCTGGCCGCGATGTACATACCGGCTCTTTTTGCCGTCAGTGGTCTGCTGTTGAACACCGGACGTCTGCCCCGGCGGACAATGCTGATTCTCTGGATATCTCCAGTTCCGTTTTTAACCTCAGCGGTGATGTTTCAGCTCATTTCCGGTAATACCTCGGTGCTTTCATCCCGGGTTCTGCTGGGTGCTTTCGGAAGGTTCCCGGCTTCAGCTTTGTTTGTACTGCTTCTGGCGATGGAAATTGCCGGTCTGGTAAAACTGGCCTCTTATTACACTCAACCTGAGGATCGTCTTTTTTCGTTGGATGATATTAAAATCAGGCTTCGGGAGTTACTCGGATATTTCGGTTTCAGGGGAACAGAAACTGTTGATGAGGCAGCTCTTGCCGGCGGTGAAGAACCCACCCTTGAAGACCGCCCTCCTATGAGTTTTCCTTCTTTTCCCGACGCACCGGAGCCTATAGAGCCTGAAGATCGGGCAGATGCTGATAATCCAAGTTCCGGTGAAGTGTCGGATCTTATCAGAAAGGTTCTTACAGGAAGTACTTCCGGTGAGGATGTGAAAATAATCTCACCAGTGGAATCACCAGCTATGCCGCTGCCGCCGGAAGTTGAATTACCCGAAGAGGCTCCGGCTCAATCGGCTTTCCCTGAAAACGACAAGTGGTCTCTCGATGGTGACCCGGTTTTGGACGGGGGCTCTTTTTTCGAAGAATTACTTCCCGAAGAAGATCGGAATATCACGGACATATCGGTAAAACTCGACCCTCAGGGTAGTGAGCCTCAGGGTATTATTCTGGAAACAAGGGTGAAACCGCGGCCGAAGAAACGTAAAAAGTACGATGTTCCCGTTGATGGGATTCTAGCTGATTATCCTGAGTCGGACTTTTCTTCCATTGATGAGAATACGCGAAAATCAGCTGAAGTTCTTGAACAGACCCTCAAGGAATTCAGGATAGAGGCTAAAGTAACCGGCATCCGTAAGGGTCCTGTAATCACCATGTTTGAGCTTCTACCGTCTCCGGGGGTGAAGATAAGCAGTATCGTCAATCTGCAGGATAATATCGCCCTTCGCCTGGCTGCCAGCCGGGTGCGTATTATTGCTCCCATTCCCGGAAAGCATGCTGTGGGTATTGAGGTGCCAAATAAGAAGCGGGCCATTGTGTCTTTCAGTTCTCTGGTGGCCTCGGAAGAGTTTGATGAAACAGATGCCGGAATTCCGGTAATTCTGGGTAAAGACATCAGCGGCGGGAATCAGGTAATCGACCTTACCCGGACTCCGCACCTGCTGATTGCCGGAGCTACAGGTTCGGGAAAATCCGTCTGTGTGAACTCCCTGATAGGTTCCATTCTTTACTCCAGGACGCCTCAGGAAGTGAAGATGATTATGGTGGACCCGAAAATCGTTGAGCTCAAGCTCTACAATGATATTCCCCATCTGCTAACCCCGGTAATCACCAGCCCGAAGCGGGCCCTTCAGGCTCTTCAATGGTGCCTTTCGGAAATGGAGCGCCGGTATTCACTTCTGGACTCTCAGGGTGTGCGTGATATGAAAACCTTCAACAAGAGGGTGAACGACAGGAAGCTGGCAACTGAGCCTCTGCCATACATTGTTGTTATAATTGATGAGTTTGCCGATCTGATGGCCACCAGCGGTAAGGATCTTGAAGCCATTGTGGCCCGTCTGGCCGCCATGAGCCGGGCCGTGGGTATTCATCTGGTACTGGCCACCCAGCGACCATCGGTAGATGTTATCACAGGCTTGATAAAAGCCAACTTCCCAAGCCGCATCGCCTTCATGGTTGCCGGGAAAACCGACAGCCGTATCATCATCGATTCGGTGGGTGCCGAGAAACTGCTGGGCCGGGGGGATATGCTCTTCACTTCAGCCTGGGATCCCTTTCCCTCCCGGATGCAGGGCGCCTTTCTGGCCGAAGAGGAAGTTGAGCGGATGGCCGAATATGTGAAGACTCTGGGAGAGCCGGATTACATTGATGAAGAGATGTTTATCGACGAAGAAGATGATGAGGAGTTCCAGCTGCAGTCTTCCTCCGGAGACGATGCCATGTACGAAAAGGCTCTGGAGATAGTGGTGAGTTCCCGTAAGGCTTCAGCCTCTTATCTGCAGCGGAGATTGAAAATAGGCTACAACCGGGCTGCCCGTCTTGTTGAGGATATGGAGAGTCGGGGTATCGTGGGTCCGGCCAACGGTTCAAAACCCCGGGATCTTATTCATATTCCCCAACGATTCCTCGCCGGGAGCGGTTCGGCAGACCGGGAGCCCTCCTCCGCATAAAGCTTTGTATTTTTTCAATCATTCAATCATTCAAGTATACTTGAAAGCATTGTGATTCCCAAGCGAATGCCGGGGGCTGGTCGCAAGCATAGCTTGCTGCTCGCCCATGCAACCTTGCTCGTTCCTCGCTACGCTGCGGTACGACCCTAAATATGAGCGGAAACAG
>Ga0164318_10003867_pt1 | contig 14277 bp, 11 predicted proteins | sample GuaBasSedimGuay9_FD_113734 | JGI IMG/M metagenome (GOLD analysis project Ga0164318, IMG submission 113734) | Subseafloor sediment microbial communities from Guaymas Basin, Gulf of California, Mexico - Guay9, Core 4571-4, 0-3 cm | ecosystem: Environmental > Aquatic > Marine > Hydrothermal vents...
ATATTTTGAAAGACCAACACCAACAGGTAGCCAGCTTTGCGAATCGGATGCTAAGCCAGCAATAAGTACCAACGGTTCACCATTTCCAAACTCTTGATAATAAATACTACTCTCATTAAATATCATTTTACCCATTATATTCTTGTTTCTATTTAATTGCAAAATACAAAAAATATATGTTATTCAGGATAAATGACAAATTATGGGTTTACGACAAATCTCCATTTTGAATTATCAAATATTGTTTTTATCATTGGATTTAGCAAATATAACGGATTTTTAAGTCCGACTTGTCGGATTAATCCGTTAAATCCGATGACAATTATTTTGATTATGTGGAAATTTGTCATGCACTCCAAATAATCAGTATTAATACTTTAGTGATTATTTTACAATAATCAAAAAAATATTTTATGTTTGTATTATCAAAGTAATTAATTATAGATATTATGAAAAGTATTAAAATCAGTATTATATTCATTTTTATCAGTGCAATATTCACTCTTTCGTCATGTGTTAATTGTATTGAACCTAAAGGTGAAATGAAGAATAGAAGCCTAAAATTAAATAATTTCACTAAAATAGACATTGAAATACCTGCTAATATAAAGTTAATTACTGGTGATAGTGCTAGTATAAAGATTTCTGCTCCAGAATCAATACTCGCACAAATATTACCTATCGTAAAAAGAAACCGGTTAAATCTTGAAGGTAATATATGTAATGTTACAAACGATCAAATAAATATTGAAATAACGGTACCCATTCTTACTAAGTTAAGAATAAAGGGAAGCGCAATAGTTTTTTCAGAAATGCCTATTAGAACTGATAAATTAGATATGGAAATTGATGGTTCAGGGAATATTACCCTTAATGTTTTTGCAAATATTATTGGTGCTGATATTTCTGGTTCAGGTGTAATTATTGTTAATGGTACATGTAAAGAATTAGATGTAGATATAAACGGATCAGGCAATTTTAAAGGTTTAGGGTTAAATACATATGAAGCAACTGTTAAGTCAAGCGGATCAGGTAATGCTAGTATAGTTGCGTTAAATAAGCTTAAAGCAACAGTTGCAGGTAGCGGTGAAATAAGATATTCGGGAGAACCTGAACTTAGTGTTAACATAACAGGTAGTGGAAAAATAACTAAAATTAATTAACTGTACTAGCTGTATCAACAACAATTGTAAAATAGTACATAATTAAAATAAACTTTTGTGCGTAATAAATATTTCCTATTACCGTTTATTAAAAAAATATAACAACTTCTCTGTGAAAAAAAAATCATACTTTCTAGTAACCATTCTATTATTATTTACATACTTTAGTTATTCGCAAATTGGTGGTACTGCTGGTTATCAGTTTCTTGAGCAACCGATATCTGCTAGAATTGCTGCCTTGGGAGGGAATACTGCCGCTATTAATGATAACGATCTAAACTTAGGTTTTGTTAATCCGTCACTTATTAATTCAGGTATGGATAATAGTTTGGCTCTAAATTACATAAACTTTTTTACAGGAACCAATTATAGTAGTATCCAATATGCCAACACGTTTAGTAAAGTTGGTAGTTTTATGGGAACTCTTCAGTATATGGATTATGGTAAAATTGATTATGCAGATGAAAATGGTAATCTAGGTGGTACTTTTGGTGCATATGATATGGCAATTACTGTTGGTTGGGGAAGGCAATTAGATTCATCATTTTCAATTGGTGCAGCAGCAAAACTTATTTATTCTTCGTATGAATCTTATAATTCATTTGGAATGGCAATTGATGTTGCCGGGACGTATGAAACAAAGTCAGGCTGGACAATGTCGTTAATTGCACGTAACTTAGGAATGCAGCTTACAAAATACACTCCAAATTCAGATAGGGATCCACTTCCGTTCGATTTACAATATGCTGTATCAAAGCGCCTTGATCATGTGCCTTTTCGATTTTCATTAATATACGATCATATTGAAACCTGGGATTTAACATTTTCTGATCCTTCAAATCCATCAAATGGATACGATCCAATTACTGGTGAGCCAGAGTACAAAACTGGTTTCTCAAAATTTGGCGATCAATTGATGCGACATATTATTATTGGCACTGAGCTTTATATTGGTAAAAATTTAATTCTTAGAGGTGGATATAATTACCGTCGTCGTCAAGAAATGAAAGTTAATGATAAGGTTGGAATGGTTGGATTTAGTTGGGGATTTGGTGTACGAATATATAAATTCAGAATTAATTACTCAAGAGTTACATATAGTTTAGCTGGCTCTCCTAACTACTTAACAATAGCCTTTGATTTGGATTCTTTTATGAAAAAGTAATTCATTCTTTAATTATTTCATAATATTAATTACTTTAGCTTCTTAATTAATATTATGAAACATGAAAAAAGTTACACTTTTAATTTCAGTCTTATTTATTTTCAATATTGTATTTTCACAGGATTACCTTGCACGAGTTCGTAAAGATAAGCAATGGGGATGTATTGATATGGAAGGATCCTGGGTTATTAATCCGCAATTTGAACATATCAACGATTTTAGTGAAGGTTTAGCTGCTGTTCGAAAAAATAGAGAATGGGGATTTATAGATAAAACAGGTTCTTTTATAGTAAATCCACAATTTGAAGCAGTTCATGATTTTAATAATGGGTATGCAGCTGTTAAAAAGGGTAAAGAATGGGGTTTTATAGATAAATCTGGTAGCTGGACAATTAACCCTCAGTTCGAAAATGTTTTAGATTTTAACGGAAAACTTGCTGCTGTAAGATCTGTTGGTGAATGGGGATTTATTAACAATTCTGGATCATTTATAATTAATCCACAATTTGATAAAGTTTCTAGTTTTAGTGATGGGTTAGCATGTGTTTTAAAAGCGAAACAATGGGGTTACATTGATGAAAAAGGAAACTGGGTTATAAATCCACAATTTGAAAATGCAGAAAGTTTTGAGTTTGGTTTAGCACGAATTAAAAAAGGTGGTGAATGGGGAGTAATTAACAATAAGGGTGCTTACATTATTAACCCACAGTTCTATAAAATACTTGAATTTGAAAATGCTCTTGCTGCAGTTAAAGTTGGAAAAGAATGGGGTTATGTGGATAAAAAGGGACAGTATGTTATTAACCCTCAGTTTCAAAATGCACATTCATTTCTTGAAGGATTAGCAGCTGTTAAAAAAGGCAAGGAATGGGGATACATAAATAGCAAAGGTAAATATTATATTAACCCTCAATTTATTGATACAAAGGATTTTCATGGAGGACTTGCCGCTGTTAAGAAAGGTAAAGAGTGGGGATTTGTTGATGGAAAAGGATCATGGATAATTAATCCACAATTTGAAAATGTAAGGAACTTTAATAATGGAATGGCCATGGTTAAAAAAGGTGGTGAATGGGGATGGATTAACGAATCAGGCAAATACATTATCAACCCACAATTTGCAAATGCTTATCCTTTTGTTAAAGTCAATTAATAGAGTTTACTTCAATTAGAATCTCCTAAATATTCGAATACTTTTATCAAATGAGGTATTCAATTGACACACTAATTTCACATATGTTTTTACAAAAATTATTGCTTTCTAATTTTAAAAATTACTCGGAGGCAGAGCTAGAGTTTAGCGATAAAATAAATTGTTTTGTTGGTAATAATGGTGTTGGTAAAACAAACATACTAGATGCAATTTATTATCTGTCCTTCTGTAAAAGTTATTTTAATAATATAGATTCGCAAAATATTAAACATGATTGTGATTTTTTTGCAGTTCACGGAAAATATCAAAATCAAGAAAATAGTGCTGATAATATAAGTTGTATTCAAAAAAGGAATCATAAAAAAGTATTCAGACTTAACAGTAACACATATACTAAACTAGCAGACCATATTGGTACAATACCGTTAGTTATGATTTCTCCTTATGATAGAGATTTGATAAACGAAGGAAGCGAACTTCGACGAAAGTATATTAATGGTGTAATTTCTCAATTTGATAAAGTATATTTAAATGACCTGATAAGTTATAACAAAGTTTTACTACAAAGAAATGTACTATTAAAGCAAATGTTTGATGCAAGATACTTTGATGAAGTAGCTTTGGAAATATGGAATGGCAAGCTAATTGAACATGGTAATATAATATTTGAAAAAAGAGAAAAGTTTCTGGAAGAGTTTAATCCATTGTTCGAGGAATACTATAATTTTTTATCTGGAAGTAATGAAAAGGTGAAAATTACTTACGAATCACAATTGCAAAAAAGTAGTTTTGAAGAATTACTTAAACAATCTGTAGATAAAGATAGGATAACACGATATACTACTGCTGGTATTCACAAAGATGAACTTGTTTTTACCATAAATAATTATCCGGTTAAAAAATTTGGTTCACAAGGGCAGCAAAAATCATTTGTAATTGCCATTAAATTAGCACAATTTGAATTTACAAGACGTATAAAATCATTTAAACCAATACTACTTTTTGATGATATTTTTGATAAACTAGATGATGATCGTGTTAAGCAAATAATTCAACTTGTAAGCGAAAATAATTTCGGACAAGTGTTTATTACTGATACTCAGAAGTATAGGATTGAGAAAATATTTAAGATGGTTGACATTGATCATCGTATTTTTAATGTAGATGATGGCAAAGCAATTTTGGAATAGTTTATGAGAAAACAAAAGTACGATAGCAATCTTGGTGATGTATTGCAAAAACTCTTTGATGCGTATGGCTGGACAGAAAAAATGGATGGTGTACGCATAACTAATTCGTGGGAAAAGGTTGTTGGTAGTATATTTGCTAAGCATACAACTAACATGTACGTTAAAAATAAAAAGTTATTCGTTTTCCTTGATTCTTCGGTACTTAGAAATGAATTATATATGGAACGTACTGAAATTATTAAGAAACTAAATTCAGAAATAGGAAAAAAAGTTATTACCGAAATTATTTTCGGATAAAAAATTAAGATATGTTAGATAAAATAAAAAAAACAGTAGATTTTATTAAAACGAAAATATCCAGTGAACCTACTATTGGAATAATACTTGGTACTGGTCTTGGTGGTTTAGTTAATCACATAAAAATAAGTGTTAGTATAAATTATATTGATATTCCAAATTTCCCAGAAGCAACAGTCGAATCTCATTCTGGAAAACTAATATTTGGCACCCTTGGAGGAAAATCTGTTGTAGTTATGAGTGGTAGGTTTCATTTTTATGAAGGATATAGCCTTGAGGAAGTAACTTTTCCTGTTAGAATAATGAAATCACTTGGTGTTAATACATTACTTGTGTCAAATGCATGTGGTGGTATTAATCCTAAGTTCAGTCCCGCATCGTTAATGATAATTGACGATCACATAAACATGTTACCAGGCAATCCGTTAGTTGGTAAAAATCATTCAACGCTAGGTCCACGTTTTCTTGATATGAGTGAGCCTTACGATAAGGGTTTGATTACTAAAATGGAGACAATTTCAGATGAGTTAGATATAAATATTAATAAAGGTGTTTATGTTGCATGGATTGGACCAAGTTTAGAAACAAGAGCAGAGTATCGTTTTATTAAAATAATGGGAGCCGATGTTGTTGGTATGTCAACAGTACCTGAGGTAATTGTTGCACATCATATGGGTATAAAAGTTGCAGCAGTTTCGGTAATAACTGACCTTTGCGATCCTGATAATCTTAAACCAGTTAATATTGATGATATCTTAAGTAATGCCGCTATTGCTGAAAAAGATTTAATAACACTTTTCAAGGAGTTGGTTGTTAGAATGTAAAAGCTCTGAATATCTGTTAGATATACTACCTTATTTGTATAAGTAAAAAATAATAGTACTTTTGACATCTTACTAAATTAAGTTTTATGAAAAATAATACCACCCTTACCTTTCCTAGTTTATTAAAAAAAACAGTTTCAGAGTTTGGACATCGTCCTGCTTACGCCTTTGTAGGTGAAGAGCCACTAACATATCAAGAAGTTGGTGATACTGTACAATCTGTTATTTCAATGCTTGAGAAGTTAGGCGTAAAGCCTGGGGATAAGGTTGGTTTATTAAGTGCAAATATGCCAAATTGGGGGGTGACATTTTTTGCAATTACATCAATGGGTGCAGTTATTGTTCCAATGTTACCTGATTTTAGCCAATTGGAAATAAGTAATGTAATTGAGCATTCGGATATGGAAACAATTTTTGTTTCAAAAAGCTTGTATGGCAAAGTTACTAGAGCCGAAAATAGTGGCATAAAGAATATTATAAAAATTGAAGATTTCAGTTTAGCAAAATCAGAATCAGAAGTTTTATTCGATGCAAAAGCTATTTCTGCAAAAACATATGATATTAAGGAACTTGATATGGCTTCTATTATTTATACATCAGGAACTACTGGGAAGTCAAAGGGAGTTATGTTATCGCACAAAAACATTTGCTTTACTGCTGTTAAAAGTCGTATTATTCAGCCAGTTAACGATCATGACCGTTTCCTTTCAGTACTACCTCTTTCCCATACATATGAAAATACTTTAGGTTTGATACTTCCATTGCTAGGAGGCTCGTGTGTTTATTATTTAAAGAAGCCACCAACACCTGCAGTATTATTACCTGCTTTAAAACTGATAAGGCCAACAATAATGCTAACCGTTCCTCTTATCATTGAAAAAATATATAAGGGCAAAATTGTTCCTGCTTTTACCGAAAAAGCTGTAACAAGGGCACTATATAAAATTCCAATGTTGAGAAAGAAGTTTAATCGTCTTGCAGGCAAAAAATTGTTAAGAACGTTTGGTGGCGAATTAAACTTTTTTGGTATTGGTGGTGCTAAGCTTAATAAAGAAGTAGAAAAATTCTTAATTGAAGCTAAATTTCCTTATGCAATTGGTTATGGATTAACCGAAACATCCCCCCTACTTGCAGGCATTCAGCCAGATAAAACAAAGCTTCAATCTACAGGAACAGCATTGGATGGAATTGAATTGAAGATACATAAGCCTGGTAAATACACAGGCGAAGGTGAAATATGGGCAAAGGGAGCAAATGTTATGATGGGCTATTATAAAGATCCTAGTCTTACAAAAGAGGTGTTAACTGATGATGGCTGGTTTAAAACTGGTGATTTAGGTTTGTTTGATGAAGATAACTATTTGTACATTAGAGGTAGAAGTAAAAATATTATCATAGGTGCAAGTGGCGAGAATATCTTTCCTGAAGATATAGAATCTGTTATTAATAACTTCAAGCATGTTGCTGAATCGCTAGTTATACAGCAAAAAGGCAAACTTGTTGCCCTAGTACATTTTAACCGTGAAGAAATTGAACATCAATACAAGCATATGAAAGATGGTGTTTCGCAAGTTGTTGATGATAAATGTGAAGAGCTCAAAAAGGAACTTAGAGTATATGTTAATGAAAAGGTTAACAAATTCTCAAAAATTCAAGTAGTTGAAACCATGAAGGAGGAGTTTGAAAAAACTGCCACAAAAAAGATTAAGCGTTTTGTTTATGCATAAATGAGTTACCCAAAATTTATTAATTCTGGTTAAATATTATTTCTTAGCAAGTTTGCGTAACGCCAACCATTGTTTGAGCATATCTCTTGAATCAGTTGCAGGATATCCAAGAACTGTTTTGCCGGCAGGCACATCGTTAATTACAGATGATCCTGCAGCAACCACAGCACCTGTATGAATTGTTAAATGGTCTTTTATAGAGGCACTTCCTCCAATAATTACTCCATCACCTAATGTTACAGAACCAGCCAAGCCACTATTGCCTGCCATAATACAAGAACGCCCCATTATACAATTGTGTGCAATTTGAACAAGGTTATCAATCTTACAACCGTCGCCAATAATTGTTGAGCTAAACTTACCTCTATCTACACATGAGCTTGCCCCAATTTCAACCCCATTGCCAATAATAACATTGCCAATTTGAGGAATTTTAACCAATCCTCTACCGTCTTTACTTGGACGATACCCAAAGCCATCAGCTCCAATACTAACATTAATATGAAAAATACAATGGCTACCTATTTCACATCGTTCACGAATTACCGTACCCGACCAAATAACTGTACTATTACCAATTTTGGTTTCATCAAGTATTGTAACATTAGGAAATATTTTAACATTGTCACCTAAAATTACCCCCTTGCCAACATAACATCCTGCACCAATTTCACACCCTTTACCAATAATAACCGATTTATGAATAGTTGCTGTAGGATGTATATCAACTTCAAAATCAGGTATTCCTGGGTCAAACACTTCCAATAGTTTAGCCATGGCTAAATCAGCATTTTTTACCATAATTAATGCACGATTGTCACCAGGTTCTAATTTCAACTTGTTACTAACTATCGCAGCACAAGCTTTTGAGGTATCCCATAATTGCAAATATTTTCTATTTCCAATAAATGTAATATGGTTAGTATCTGCTTTTTCTAGTTGTTCAGGTCCGGTTATTTTATGGTTTGTATCTCCTACTAACACACCTGATAGTATGTTATTAATTTCGTGTATTGTGAATGATTTCATTATTTATTATTTTTTTTTAAGAATTATATATTTACTATTTTCTTTGTTATTAATCAGTGCTTAGTTTATAATCGGAGTGCCATCATTTGATGCAGCAATTTGTGCATCTAGTTTTTATAGTTTAATTTGGCTTTCTGATTTAATATCTTGCTGAGCATATACAAAAGCAGACATAACCTATAAAGGAAAGTAATAGAATTACATTTTTCATTAGTATAGTTTTAAGTTAGTAAAAGAATAGTCATGTTTTACAAATGTAATGAATATTACTTTTTGGGAAGATATTTTGAGTTATTTGAAGAGTAGTCCCATTTGAATAAATATTTATTCTTTAGGTTTCTTCATAAATTTATAAAAAACCCATGCAAAACCTCCAAGCAAATGAAGCATTACTATTGCAAATATGATATATGCTAATGTCAATATATTTTTCTAAAAGTTGTATGAAACACCACCTGCTATAGATAGTATACCAATATGGGCTTCTTGATTAATATCTTTGTTATTCCGTTTGTACTCAAAGTTTAACGTGGAACCAATATACGAAGAATTAAGATGTATATTGAAATTATCGTTTACAATAGCTTTTACCCCAAATGTACCCAAAAGAGCAAATACGGTTGCGCTCGTGCTTGTTTCGTAATAATCAACCGATGAAAAAACAGTTGTGGTTTTTATTAGTGCAGCTGGTTTATAAACATTTCGTAAGCCACCTAACATCTTAAATGTAAATGAGAAATAATCATTTGCGGGTATATCAAAAACTATTCCTGCTAGTCCTGAAATATCATGAAACGACTCACTTTCAGCACTTACTGTTTTAAAAGCATTACTAGATAATAAATATTCTTCTGCTAATCTCTCAGTATCAATAGGGTTAATATTATAATTAAACATTACAGCAATACCTGCGTGCCATGAGTAAAAATAAGTTCCCTCAGCATTTATATTTGTACCAATGGTTGCATAACTACTTACATTTGTACCTTTTTCATTACCCAATGCATATGCTGGAACAGCAACACCCATTGATAATGTAACTAACCGATGCTGATACATAAATTCTTGAGCACTTGCTATATTACAAATAGACATGAAAAAAAATAGTATTGCAAATATATGTTTCAAATATTTATTTTATTATTGGAGCAAGTTACAAAAAATATATTACTACTCATTAACTAAATGTATTTGTTATATTCTTTATTGCAGCAGAAACAACTGAACGTGGAGTAGCAAGGTTTATTCGTTGAAACCCCTCCCCTCCTGATCCAAAAATATTACCTGGGCTTAATCCAACTTTTGCAATATTTATCAGCATATCTTTAATTTGTTTGTCTTTTAACCCAGTATCACTAAAATCAAGCCACCCTAAATAAGTTGATTCTGCTTTTAATAGCTTAATTTTTGAGTTACTATTTTTTAATGCAAGTCGTACTACTTCAAAATTATTTTGAATGTATTTGTTTAATTCATCAACCCAGTTAGCACCATACGTGTATCCTGCTTCAGATGCAATAGCACCAAATATATTACCATTTGACAGATGATATCTGTTTATAATTTTTTCAAATTTATTCCTTAAACCTTTATTGGATATTATTACAGATGATGTTGCCATACCAGCAATATTAAAAGTTTTACTAGGTGCTATGCAAGTAACAGTAATGTCTGCAATTTCATCAGAGATAGATGCTATTGGAATATGCTTGTAGCCTGGAAGTATTATATCGCTGTGAATCTCATCTGAAATAATAATTACATTATTACGAACACAAATTTCTCCTAGCTTTGTTAATTCTTCCAGAGTCCAAACACGTCCAACTGGGTTGTGCGGACTTGCTAGAAAGAACATCTTAGCTTGTTTAGCTTTCTGCTCAAAGTCGTCAAAATCTATTATATACTTATCATTACTTAAAAGCAACTTGTTATTTAGTCGAATTCTTTTATTATCGGTTACTGCACTAAAGAAAGGAAAATATACTGGAGGTTGAACAATAATACTGTCACCAATATTTGTATAAGCAAGAGTTGAAAAGTTTAATGCAGGAACTACTCCAGGACTAAAAACTATCCAACGAGTATTAATATCCCAATTATGTCGTTTTTGAACCCAATTTGATATTGATTCATAATATGACTGAGTACGAAATGAATAACCATAAATAGAATGCTGTGCACGTTTAATAATTGCTTCCGTAATAAAACTAGGAGTTTCAAAATCCATATCTGCAACCCACATTGGAATTATATCGGCTTTTCCAAAGATTTTATTTCGTAAATCATATTTTATGTTGGCAGTAGACTTTCTATTAATAATTTTATCAAAATTATAGGCATCACTACTTTGGTTCTGGTTTGGCATTTAAAACAAAAATATATTAATGATAAATTAGTAGCAATAAAACTCTATTGAGTAAGCATAACTGGCATGATTAGCATTAAAATATCTTCAGGATCATCATCATCTCGCTCGGAAATAATTATTCCTGCTCTGTTTGGTGCAGATAGTTCTATTATAATACGTTCAGGTTCTAGTGTGTTTAGCATCTCTTGAATAAACCTTGAGTTAAAACCAATTTCAATATCATCACCCTCATAACTACAAGTAAGTCGTTCTTTTGCTTCACTTGAAAAATCAAGATCCTCGGCTGTTAACAATAATTCTTTTCCTGATATTTTAAATCTAACCTGATGGGTTGATTTACTTCCAAAGATAGAAACACGACGGATTGCATTAAGTAAACTTTTTCTGTCAACTGACAGGTTATACGGGTTCATAGTTGGAATTACAGCTTCGTAATTTGGATATTTACCATCAATTAATCTGCAAATTAAAACTATATCAGCAAATTCAATTTTGGCATTTGTATCATTAAAATCAAATTTAACTATAACTTCCTCATCTTCGGTCATTATATTTTTCAGATGATTAAGAGGTTTTTTAGGTAGTATTATTGATGCTGGGGTATCTGATTTAATATCATGTCTACGATATCTAACAAGTTTATGAGCATCTGTTGCAACAAATGTTAAACTTTCTTCCGTTACTTCAAATAATACACCTGACATAACTGGGCGTAGTTCATCATTTCCAGTTGCAAAAAGAGTTTTATTAAATGCGTTAACAAGTAATGCCGAATTTAATTCCAAAGAAGTTGCATTTTCCATTTCTGGAACTTGAGGAAACTCATCACTCTCATGACCTATTAATTTATACTTACCTTCTCCAGCAAATATCTCAATATTGGTATCAACAATTGAAATTGTTACAGGAACGTTGGGAAGTGATTTCATAATATCCATGAGCATTTTTGCAGGAATCGCAATAACACCAGTATCTTCCGACATGTCAGTAGTTAATACTACAGATATGGTTGTTTCCAAATCAGATGCTGTAATACGTAAATTATCGCCATTGAGCTCAAACAAGAAGTCTTCTAAAATTGGCAAAGTATTATTAGTTCCTAAAACACCACTCACTTTTTGTAACCCTCGTAGCAAGGTTGTACTTGATATAATAAATTTCATTTCTTGATAGAATTAATTATTCTGATTATATTTTCATTTTATGAAACAGAGAATATGCATCTATTAAATATTTTTTATTGACATAATAGCTCAAAAAATGCACATTCCACATTAGCCGATAAAATTAGGAAAAAAATCAACACACAGGTACTTATGCAATTGAAAATTTACTTACCCTTCATCTTTCTTAAAAAGTCGACACTCTTTCTACGAGTTGAAGTAACGTATTCATAGTAATCAGTGTCACTTTCTGGATTTAGAATTCGCTTTTCAGGTTTAATGGTTTCTATTCTTTCATTAAATGCGTTATCGGATGACAATACCTGCATTATACCATTTTTATAATTAAAGAAGTACCATGAATTTTTTGTTGGCTGTAAGTATATTGATATACTACTTCCTGTTCTCCCTTTTTCTATTTGAACCCAGCCATCAACAAATTTGTTAACTACATCACCACCAAGGTAACCAATTCCTATTTTACCTTTAGATATATATGACCTTGTGTACTGATCCCAATACATATTAAGATCGCTAAAAATAATTTGATGACTTAGTTGACTTGGCATTTTTTTTATTTCTCCATAAAGAGCTAATTCTGTAATGCTTTTTTCAGCGATGTCAAATTGCAGGTTTTTCCTTAAAAACATAGGAAATAATCCCTCAGCCATATTTCCGCCATCACCGCTACTTAGTCTGATACTATCGGTCATCATTTTGATAGCCTTATCATCAAAGTAAAAATCAAGAAGTAGTACAGTAGTAATAAAAGTAGAGTCAGCAACAATAATATGCTCAAAAAAACCTGAAGATCGTAATGTAAGCATATTGAGATCCAAGCCAAGGTTAATATTTCCATCACCTTTTAAAACACATCTAGTATTATCTAATGTAACAAAATTATTCTGAAGATTACCGTCAGTAAACCTGTTAGCAGCACCTACTGAAAATGCATTATTGACAGTGTCAAATATCATTTGCCCTGTAGCATTAACCAAAAGGGCATCCGTTGGGTTAGCTAAAGGTTCAAGAATAAGTGGATAAAATCGTCTGCGTTTATCCGAATAGGCTAGCCCATAATATGCAGGTTTTCCGTTAGCATCAACAGTATTAGAACTGACATCAAAAAATATGTTGTTGGGATCTAATATTTGACTGAATGATACCCAGTTGTCAACATTAGCTACACATTCCTCATTTAATTTATATCCACCAGAGAATCTTAAATTCTTTCTTGAACCCAATAAACTTATTTCTCCACGAAAATAATACTGTGGACTAAGGAAGAAAATCTCACTTTCAACAGTTTGACCAAATCCCATTGTTTCGCCTTTGGCATTTGCCGATACACTACTTAGATAGATTGGCTGTTTCATACCATTTCTATCCTCATAATCAACCCATCCTGTTGCTGTAAATTGGTTCTTTCCAAATATATTAATATCAGCATCGTAAATACTATGAAAAGTATTCACAGTGTCTGTAATAATAAGAGCTTTAGAAAGAGTTTCAATTTGTGCATCGCGAAGTATCTTTACATACTCATCATTAGGAAATATTGCTGCATCAGCAACTTTAATCAATTTTACTTTTTCAACATATATTGTATAATCATTTAAGTTATAAGTTGCATTACCTGCAAAAAACCTCAATGAATCTTGCTCTTTTTTAATTGAAATAAACTCAGGTCCATAAACATTATAATCGATTAGTTCCAATTGATTAAGTGTATCAAGACCTATGTAATCATCTTGCAAATTACTGCTTAACAGTAGTTTATCATCATTCATAATCCACTCAACTTCATCAAGTGTGGAAATGAAGTTATTAAAAGGAAACTCCACAAATGAATTCTCATGAATATGATTGAACCAACCCAACTGTTTTTCGAAATCTATTTTTGCAAAATACTCACGTGCATCAAAAACTAAGGAATCGTTAAGATTATTTTTTAAGAAAAAATTAGCAGTATCGGCAGTCAAGTTACTATATTTAAAAATAATATTATTGGAAACAATTTCCGATTGATCAAAAACAAATGATCCATCGCCACGCATGTAATTTGGGTTTAAATATAAATCACCTGTCAACCACGAGTTATCATAAACAATAAATGGTCCTGCATCACTACTTAAGGTCATAACATTTGTATCTATAACCCATTGTACGTTAACTGTATCGCCTTGAGCAGAAGGAAA
>Ga0164318_10003868_pt1 | contig 14274 bp, 13 predicted proteins | sample GuaBasSedimGuay9_FD_113734 | JGI IMG/M metagenome (GOLD analysis project Ga0164318, IMG submission 113734) | Subseafloor sediment microbial communities from Guaymas Basin, Gulf of California, Mexico - Guay9, Core 4571-4, 0-3 cm | ecosystem: Environmental > Aquatic > Marine > Hydrothermal vents...
AAAAGCTATTCTAAGATATATAGATTTTGGAAAACCCCAGTATTCTATAATTCATTCTGTTCTTGCTTTATTGCTAGTTTTTGTACCTATTATTTCTTCATATCAAATTAAGAATAATGTAGTTGATGGAGAAAATAGAGTAAATGTGCTACTTATTCAACCTAATATTGAGCCCTATGATGAGGCCTATACAACTTCTTCCAATGAGTTGATGCACAATATTTTGAACATCACAAGAAAAAATATGGATTCTCAAACTCAAATTGTAATTACTCCAGAATCGAGTATAGAACGTACAATGTGGGAATCGAGAATAACAGCATATCCTTCAATGGATAGTTTGAGAGAATTTTTTAACCAATATCCAAGATTGAGCTTTCTAATGGGAGCATCTACAAGACGATTATTGGCAGAGAATAAATATGAAAAAGCTTGTGCCAGACCACTTTCTGATGGTGGCTTTTATTGTAATTATAATACAGCTTTATTTGCCCAAAAAAGAAAGCCCATAGAGTTTTATCATAAGAAGATACTAGTTCCTGGGGTGGAAAAAATGCCATATACAGCCTTGCTTAAACCATTGGAGAAATACGCCATTAATCTTGGAGGAACATTCGGAACTTTAGGTTGTAGCACAGAACCAAAGCTTTTTAAAATTAATGAAAGTTCTTATGTAGCTCCTATTATTTGTTATGAGTCTATTTATGGGGAACTTGTGGGGAGTTTTATTGATGAGAAACCAAGTTTTATTGCAGTAATTACCAATGATGCTTGGTGGTACGATAGTCCGGGGCATAGGCAGTTATTTTCTTATGCACGTTTACGAGCTATAGAAACAAGAAATTATGTTGTAAGGGCAGCAAATACTGGTTTCTCGGGAGTGATAAATTCAAAAGGAGAAATTCTACAGAAAACCAAGTTCTATGAAAAGACAGCAGTAAAAGCTGCTATTCCATTATCGACAGTACAAACTTATTATTCTCAAGCAGGAGATTATTTGGGGAGATTATCGGTTTTCTTGGGGGCGCTTTTGGTATTGGTATTTGTTTCTAAGAGTGTTGTTGGAAGGAAGTAATCATCCTATGAAAATAAAAGAATCCATATTTAACCTAGCAAGTAAGCATCAAAAACTGCTTGAATTTTTAGTAATATTTTTACTATTTCTTGGTATTTCATTTGAATTTAGCGGTAGTGATGTTACTTGGGCGTGGAGCAATTATCCTTTTATTGCTGTATTGCTAATTTTATTAGCAATTATCTTGATGCTTCTTTGGATTAAAGTAGAGAGAAAAAAGATGGATGTTTTTAAATTAAGTTTAAAAGAGAATTCCAATACAGATGATAAAAGAGAACTATTAAGTAGAAGACAGCAGCAAGTTTACGATTTGATAATTGCCAATAAATCTAATAAAGAAATATGTGAAGAGCTGTTTATTGAAATGAGCACCTTAAAAACACACATTAATAATCTTTACAAGATTTTAGAGGTAAAAAACCGAAAAGAACTAAAGAAAGAGCACAAAAACCAATAATTCAACCCTTTTTCAACCCCATAATATTTTGTTAACTAATTAAGATTAATGAGTTTTGCAGATTATAAATAATTAGTAATCATATGTAAACTTAATATCTTAAATTATGAAAAAGAGAAAAAAACTATTCATGGGCGCAACAATATTTAGCTTTTTTACATTATTATCATTCAAATTTGATAGCACAACTGTTACATGGATTTGGGAAGGTGATAGAATTACTCCAATATTGTTAGTTATTCTTACAGTAAGTTTTGGAGTTCTATGGATTAGAGAAAATAGAAAGGTTGAAGCTAGTAATTAGTTCAACATAGGATAAAGAAAATATACTCCCATAGTAAGCCCTAATATCAGTCCTGTAAAATATCCAATCAGTAATTCTGTCCAGTTATGTGCCTTTAGAAAGTACCTAGAAATAATTACAATAATTGTAAGTGCCATTATTATAGTCATAGGTACTTCTAAATGAAGGTCATAAAAATAATTAATTACTAAAATAGTTGCATTGAGCCCCCCCATTCCAGCTGCATGTGTACTTACTTTCAATTTAAAATTAAATAGCAAAAGTGCTGCACTTACAAGAGTTGGAATTGCAAATAATAAAGGTATTACTATTGGAATAAAATCTATTCTAAACAGCATATAAGTTGTGATTGCAAAATAGGTTGCAGTAAGGAAATATGGAATGAAACGCTCTTCTTTTGTTTTTAGAAAATAGGAATTTATTATACCATGTTTTTTCAGCATTCGCATGCTAAATAACGGCAAGCCAATTGTCATAAGTCCAACCATAGCAGCCAATGATACTTGAAATTTAGGGCCAAGCGTTTGCACTTCAAATATTGGCAATACAAAAACAAATAAGAGACTATAAAATGGAATAAATAGTGGGTGAAATGATAAAGAAAAACTCTCAGCTAAATCGCGGCGCATTACTTTGGTTGAATATTTATTATTTACTATTTTATATTTACTGTTTATTGTGATGATTACAGCTCTTTTCTTAATCGAGCTACTGGTATATCTAGTTGTTCTCTATATTTTGAAATAGTTCTACGAGCAATATTATAGCCTTTGTCATTAAGAAATTGGGCTAATTTATCGTCTGTATATGGTTTTCGTTTATTCTCTTTTTCAACGATATTCTGTAATATTTTCTTTATTTCTCTTGTTGAAATCTCCTCTCCATTCTGGTTTTGCATACTTTCTGAGAAGAAAGATTTTAGCTTAAAAGTGCCAAATGGAGTTTGAACATACTTACTATTTACAACTCTTGAGATAGTAGATATATCTAAATGAACAATATCAGCTATATTCTTAAGTATCATTGGTCGTAACTTTGTTTCATCACCAGTTAGGAAATATAGCTCTTGATACTTCATAATAGCTTTCATAGTATCAAATAAAGTATGTTGGCGTTGTTTTATAGCATCAATAAACCATTTTGCAGAATCAATTTTCTGCCTCACAAACATCATTGCTTCCTTAGTTTGTTTATTGTTACTAGCTTTAGTTTCTGCATATGCTTCAAGCATATTTCTGTAAGTTCTAGAAATCCGAAGTTCAGGTGCATTTCTGCCATTTAATTGAAGAACTAATTCACCATCTTCGTGTAAGATTTGAAAATCAGGAACAATATGTTCAATCATTCTAACACTTTCATTTAAACTATTACCTGGTTTAGGATTTAATTTAAGGATTTCAGCGATTGCACTTTTTAATACACTTTCTTCAATATTCATTCGGTGCATTATCTCTTCATAGTGTTTTTTTGAGAAAGCATTGAAAAATCTTTTTAGAATCACCTTTGCATTTGCAATATTTTGGGTTTCTTCTTTATGCTCAAGCTGTATAAGTAAACACTCTTTTAAATCCCTAGCACACACACCAACAGGATCAAAAGATTGAATAAGCAGAATAAGTTTTTCTACAATTTCTTTAGTAGTATCTATTCCTTGAGTAAATGCTAAATCATCAACAATAGCAATGCTTTCACGCCTTAAATATCCAGAATCGTCGAGATTTCCAATAATAAACTCTGCTATCTTATGCTCAATTTCTGGTATGTTTCTATGCGATAGTTGTGTTCTTAGTAGGTCGTGGAATGTGCTTCCTGATACAAATGGAATAGTTCTTTCCTCATCATCAACACTATGATTATTTGCCTCATATTTATAATCAGGTGCATCGTCAGGATCTATGTAATCTGTAATATCAAATTCGTCTTCAGTGTTCTTTTCTTGATCTTCCTGGGGATTATCAACTTCTTCACTATTATCCAAATCGTTTGTTTCATTGTCTGTATCAGTTCCTTCAGTTAAAGCAACATTTTCTTCAATCTCTTGTTTAATACGTTGTTCGAGAGCAATTGTTGGAACTTGTAGAAGTTTCATCAGCTGTATTTGCTGAGGCGAAAGCTTTTGCTGTAGTTTCTGATATAATCCCTGTTTTAACATCTGTCTATTTAGTTTTGAGACTCCAAATTTAAAAAAATATTCTACTACTATCGTTATTATTATTGGAAAAAATGAAATTTTAATTAACAATTTCGATTTTTGGCAACATATTTGTTTGAAAGGAAGTCTTGTTTAGGTTTTTTCTCTGTATTCCTTGTTATCAACGAATAACCAAATAAACGAATCAACAAATAACCATTTAGCATTTAATAATTCAAATTTAACACATATTCTTATGAAACTCTACTTAACAATTCTACTACTGAACATTACACTTATAGTTAGTGCATCAAGCATTGATAAAAAAGTAAAATCAAATATTGAATCTGTAACAGTATTCCAGAATGGAGCCCAAATATATAGGACGGCTTCTGCATATTTAAAAAAAGGGCATCAAATAATACGATTGAGTGATTTGAGTACAACAATAAACCCTCAGAGTATTCAAGTAAAGGGAAAAGGTAACTTTACAATAATGTCGGTAACTCATCAGATTAATTATTTAAAAGAAATAAGGAAAAATAAGCGAATAGTTAGTCTTATGGATTCTATAGAACTACTTACTTCCAAACAGCAATATCAGAAACAAATAGTTGCGGCCTATGGTGAAGAAATACAGTTGTTAAAATCAAATATGACTTTAAAGGGAAATAATAGTAAACTTACTGTTAACGAAATAAAAGCAGCAGCAGATTTTTATAGAGCTCGCTTTCGTGAAATATATTCTGATAAGTTAAAAATAAATGAGAAAATAAGTAAGCAACAAATTGAAATTAACAAACTTACAAATGCATTAAATTTACTTCAACAAAGGAGAGCACCAAAAGGTGTTGGTGAAATATTAGTAGAGATTAATGCAAAAGAACAAGTAAGTGCAAAGTTTACATTCGATTATTTGGTAAATAATGCAGGATGGACACCATTGTATGATATCCGTGCAATAAATGTTGAAAAACCAATTGAGCTTCATTATAGAGCAAATATTTATCAAAATACTGGTGTTGATTGGAATAATATAAAACTTTCAGTTTCTACAGGAAATCCTCGTCAGAATGGAATTATTCCAACATTAAATGTATGGTATTTGAACTATTATAATTCCCAATTAAAAAACAAATCATTATCTTATGCTGTTGATGATGATTTGGAAGTAAGTGCTGCACCTCGTTCTAAGGCAATGACTATTTCTCAAGGTTCAATGAATGCAAATAATTCAGCAAATTACACCTCTGTTAGTCAGAATCAAACTAACACAATTTTCAAAATATCACTTCCATACACTATTCCTTCGAGCAATAAAAGGGTAAATGTGAAGGTGCAAAAATGGGAGTTACCTGCTACTTATAGATATTATGCTGTGCCTCGTATCGACCCTGATGCTTTTCTTCAAGCAAGAATTACGGGCTGGGAAGATCTTAATCTTATGGCTGGTTCAGTAAATATTTTCTTTGAAGGTACTTATGTTGGTAAATCTTATTTGAATCCATCTAATCTTAATGATACTCTTGACATTTCACTGGGTAGAGATAAAAGCATTGTAATTGAAAGAAGAAAAATAAAAGATAAAAACTCAACTGCTGTATTTGGTGGAAGTAAGAAAATGAATGTGGCATGGAATATTAGCATAAGAAACAATAAGAAAGACGCTATTCATTTGGTAATTAAAGATCAACTTCCATTATCAAATAGAAAAGACATTGAAGTAAGATTGTTGCAAAGTTCTGGAGCACAATTTGATAACAAAACAGGTTTTCTTACTTGGGACATGAATATTAAGTCTAAACAAAAGAAAAGTTTAGACTTTCAATATCAGATTAAATATCCAAAGGATTATAATATATCAAATATTTGGTAGTTGGTGATAGGATGAAATATTAACGCAGTCCGTATATACTTACGGATTGTGTTTAATATTTCACAATTTTCTTAGTAATTCTATTCCCTTCAATAATAATACTGACAAAACAAAGTCCTTGATATGAACTATGTAAATCTTCAATTGAATAGAAATTCTCACCTTGACTTATTTGTACAGAAGATTTTTGATAGATTAACCTTCCACTAATATCAAATATCTCAATATCTACTTTTGTATTTTGTGTAGCATTGAACAGGATATGAAATTCATCTTGAAATGGGTTTGGTGCAACTACAAAATCTTGTTTATCTATAATGTATGGTATAGTTTCATTATTCAGTAAAAGTGCTGCTAAATATACGTTTGGTATTCCATAACCTTGTGTAGAATCTGGATTTAGATATTGATGAGAAGATTGAATTATAGCATTCCTTATTTGTTTTGCATTAGTATTGTTAGTAGCACTCATAAGGCTTGCAGCTGCGCCTGCCATAAAGGGATTAGAGAATGAAGTTCCATTTCCTCTTATTAGGTCTCCTAAATAACTTATTAATGCGGCTTTCTCTCCTATTGCAGTAATGTCTGGTTTTATTCTACCATCAGCACTATAACCAAATGAACTAAATGATGAGGTCTCATAGTCTTTATTAATTGAGCCAACTGCAAGAATATTTCTTGCATCAGCAGGAAAAGAAATTTTATGCCATGGTTTTTTTCCGGAGTTTCCCGCTGAGTTAAATACTAATATTCCTTTTGCAGATGCAAAACTAGCAGCTTTGCTAACAATAGCTGTTTTGCCGTCTAACTCACTTTGATTGTGATTGTATTGTGCACTATCGTAAGTGGTATATCCCAAACTTGATGTAATAATATTTACACCTAGTGAATCGGCATATTCAGCAGCAATAAGCCAATTTACTTCTTCTATTGGTAATTCATATCTATTATCTTCTGTTTGAAATAAATAATAATCTGCGCCTATAGCACTGCCTGTAAATAGATTTTCAACATAAGCTCCCATAGTGGAGAGCACATAGGTACCATGTGTTCCTGAGTTAAAAACATCTTGGCCTCCTGTTGTAAAATTCTTAAATCCTAATATTTGACCATTATTAAATAAATGTGAAAAAGCATCCAATTTATTTGCATTCTTAAAGCCATTATCGAAAACTGCTATTTGTATATCTTGCCCGGTGTTACCGATTTTAATTAGCTGATTAAGCTCAATCATTCTTATTCTGTGATATGTCTCAGCAGCAATCGCGAGATTATCATAATCAAAACTATCACTTGATTTTCTAGCTTTTAGTTTATATTGTTTTGTTGATGATTTCTTTGTTGTTAATCGAGGAGCGAGAAATTGCACTTTATTTACTACTGAGGACTTATAAATAGCTTCTAGTTTTGTGCTGTCATCAATAAATACTAGGGCGGCATTTAACCATTTTGAAGTGTAATTAATAGTAGCTCCATAATTAAGCAAGCTGTCTAGATTTCTTTTATTAACAGGTAAGTCTGTACTATCAATATGGATTTTAGCAATTAATCTTCTGTAAATCGATTTTTCGGAAAGATAAGCACTTGGGTTAGAAAGGCTGTAACTAGAATTATTTTTATTATTAAAACTAACTAAGTAATACGAATTTGAGTATTGAGCAGATATATTTTCATTTATTAGTAGAAATGAAAAAAAACAAAGAAAGAGTAAAAGAAAACTATTCTTTACCATAACTAATAATCTTGTATTCTGTAAAATATCCTCTTAAACCTGTTATTTTCACCTCTTTATGAATTCTTTTTTCATAAATCATTCCAATATTTCTAGCAAAAACAGCTTTGTGAACAAACTCTCGAGCTAAGTTTACATCATCTAAATAAACTATTGAAGCACAGCTGTCATAAGTATTGTTTAACATTGTTTTTTGAAAATCAATATCATCACAAATAGCATCTGTCGCGGTATTGCTATTCAGTGAATTAGAGTTCCATCTAGCACCAGCATATAAAGGAAAGATTAGATTTATCTCGTTTATGTTCTCTACTGAAGTTTCCACTCTGTTACTAGTTTTTGTAATTGAATAATTAGAGGAGAAAGTATAATTGGTAGAGTCTGTTTTAGCATATTTTTTCCACCAATACGAAGTTCTTCCAGCATTGTCAACAAACTGGCTATCAATAAGGAGTTTTACGCTATAACTAAATGTATCTATGGAGTTATTAAAATCATCCCATACTATAGAATCAACTTCATAAATAGAGTAAATAGATTGCTCAACAGGGAAATAATTATATCCCATATCAATGGGAGCTTCAGTTTCCTTTTTGTCGCAAGAAATAAGGAATAATAATACTAAAAACATGAAAATTATTGATTTATACATAGTGCTAATCTTTTAAATATTTAATAATAAATCCGCCAGCAATAACATCATCATCCTCAAAAAACACGGCAGATTGTCCGGGCGTTATAGCAGAAACTTTACCAAAAAACTCTACTCGAATAGTGTCATTAATATCATTATAAAGTCTTGCAGCAGCACCTGGGTCGTGATGTCTAATTTGAACATCAACCTCCATTCCATCAGTAATATGAGTATATTTTTGCCAATTTAGTTTCCCCACAAGCATTTTATCACCCATAAGTTCATTTGCAGGTCCAATTACAATTCTATTATTTTTAGCATCAATTTCACTAACATAGGCAGGATATCCCAAAGCAACTAAGCCGCGTCTTTGCCCTATAGTATAATACGGATATCCCTTATGCTTTCCGACCACAGTTCCATCTTTAAGTACGAAATCACCACCAGAAACTCTTTGCTCTAGACCTTCAACTTTATGATTTAAAAAACTATGATAATCATTATCTGGAATAAAGCATATTTCGTAACTCTCGCTTTTCTTAGCAAGATTATCGAAGCCATGTTTTATTGCTAATTCCCTAATTTCACTTTTATGAAAGTTGCCCAAAGGAAAAATTGTTCTTGCCAAATTCTCTTGACTAACACCCCAAAGAACATAGCTCTGGTCTTTACCTCCATCTATTCCTTTGGTTACATAATACCTACCATCTTTCTCTTTCATTTGAGCATAATGTCCTGTTGCAATATGATAGCAGTCTAATTCGTCAGCACGTTTAAGAAGAGCTTCCCATTTCATAAATGTATTGCAAAGAATACAAGGATTAGGTGTTCTTCCAATCAAATATTCTGAGACAAAGTTACTTACAATACTTTCTTCAAAATCTTCTCTAATATCAATAATATAATGAGGAAATCCTTTACTTACAGCAAGTTGACGAGCGTCATTAATAGAGTCAAGACTACAACAGCCAGTTTCTTTGCTACTAGTTCCGGCAGTAGAATAATCCCATGTTTTCATAGTCATTCCAACAAGCTCATATCCCTGATCTTTAAGAAGTAGCGCAGCAATTGAGCTGTCAATACCTCCACTCATAGCAACTAAAACTCTATTATTCTTCTTCACCATCCTTTTTCTTCCTCAAGTCTGTTACAGTATGTTTCTTATTATCCATTTCAAATATCATCTTCCCATTTTCATATTTTCTCTCAAGTTCAATATTGCCCATATTAAACATTATGTATTCAGTATATATACCTTTTTCATTATACGATATCCAAGCACCATTTGCTTTACCATTTACATAATTTCCCTTTCTTGAGATTTTACCATTCATAAAATAAGTAATGTATTCTCCCTCAAGTTTGCCTTTTACAAAAGTGGCTGAAAGCCTTAATTTCCCATTTTTATAATATTCTTTCCATATGCCATCTCTAACATCATTCTTCCACATTACTTCAGAAACTTTTGTATTATTGGGATAATAAATATACCATAAGCCATCTTTTTTGCCTTTATTATAGGATTCTTGTTTGGTGATTAGCTCTGTTGAACTACTATAATATTTCCAAATGTCATGTTTCTGTTTGTTATAATACTTACCTTTTGCTTGTAGACTTCCATTTTTGTAGTAAATACTAGCAACAGCAAGTTTACCTTTTTCAAGATATTCTAATTTACTATTTAACTTCCCATTTGGATAATAGAAATAAAAAGTGCCAACTTCATAGCCATTTTCAAATTGACCTTCAAATCTAGTTTTCCCATTATCATATTTTTTATTCCATTTACCTATCTTTTTTCCATTGCTATCAGTCTGATTATAAGGTTGAGCAATGATATTTAGTCCTAAAAATAAGAAAAATAATATATTAAAAGTGTACTTCATATTCTAGAGAATTGTAAATGGTTTTCTATTAAATAATATGGAACAAAACTACATAAAAAATATATAACGAAACTTAATTGTACAATAGTATATACATTTCATATTATAGCTTATACCAAACTTAATTAGCTAGCTTATATAAAAAGAAAAAAGCCGCAAAAGCGGCTTTTTTGAATTGGAAGAAAATATTGAGGAATAATATTTAATAATAACTTACCTACAGGATATTATTTTAGTTTATTCCATTTAGTTGCATGAATTGCATATATTTTTTGTCAGTTTTAAGTATGTGATTATATAACCAATCTCTAAGGAAAATCATCACTTTAGTAGAAACAGTTATTCTATTTGCATCAAAGGACTTTTTAAAATTAGCTATTTCATCAATGAAATGCTGATGTCCTTTTTTATGTTCTTCAGTTTCTTCATAACCGTATTTTTCAAAAATAGCCTCTTCCTCTCTAAAGTGAACCTTTGTATAATTAACTAGTTCATTGATAGTTTTGCCAAGAACTTGTTTTGTATTACCAGCTTTCATTCCTTCGTAAAGCTTATTTATTAGAGATACAAGTTGTCTGTGTTGCATATCAATTACTCTTATATTTACACTATATCTTTCGTTCCAGTCGATGAATGCCATTGCTAACTAATTTAAGTTATATCTATACTTGATTATTTACAATGCAAATATATAATGAAAAATAGAAGACATTAAGCAAATGTTGTGAAAGCATGAAAGTATGTTGTGAAAATGATAGTGTATTTTTATTATTCTATTTGGTTTCTTTGGTAAGTTTCTTTGAAATAAATTGTAAAACTTGCTCCATTATTGTTTGAATATTCGACTCTTCCGTGCAGCTGTTTTACAAGATTTCTTACAAGTTTTAATCCTATACTTTTCACTGCTTTCACTTTTATTCTATCTTTCATTCCTGGACCATTGTCTTTTATTATTATCAAGTTTCTATCATCTTCTCTTATAAGTTGAATGCTAAGTTGGTTTAGCTTTTCTTGATTAAAAGCATATTTAAAACTATTGGTAATAAGCTCATTAATAATTAATCCCAAGGGTATAGCAGTATCAATATCGAGAGTAAAATCATTATCAATTTTATAAATAGTTTCAATTTTGGTTGTTGAGTAAACGGTATTAATTTCCCTAACTAAGCTCTGTATATATTCACTGAAGTTAATAAGTAAATCATCATTCTGATATAGTTTCTGATGAATTAGGGCCATTGATCTAACTCTTCCTTGACCTTCTTTGGCTAAGCTAAGTGCTTTTTCGTCTTCAATGCCTTTTGTTTGAAGTTCTAAAAGACTAGAAATAATTTGAAAATTATTCTTAACTCTATGGTGTATCTCTTTCAGAAGAAGCTGTTTTTCAGCATCTCTCTCTTTTATTTCATCTCTTTGCTTAGCAATCTGTTTGTTCTTATATCTTAGTTTATTGTTTTTACCTCTTTGAATAATAATATTAGTGATAGTAATTATTGCAAGACCAATAAGAAGTATTGAAATATATAAGTATAATTTGGATTTAGATTTTTCTGCTGCAATTGCAATTTCTTTTTTCTCTTCAATACTTTTAATTTTATTTCGAGATAGAGTATTAGATAATTCTTCAGTATATATATTCTTAATTACTTCAACGCTCTCATTGTTAATATGCATAGCCTCTTTATAATAGCCTCTATTTTCTAGTGTTCTCGCACAGCCATTAAGAATGTGATAAAAGTCGTTTGGAAATACTCTGTCTCTAGTTTGCGAAATAATTGTATCACAAAGTTCTACTATTCCATTTACTCCGAATTTTTTATAAATTAATTGTGCTTTTTCTGACTCATCAGATAATGAATTTACAAATCGGATATAGTAATTATAACTAATATTTTCACTAAATCTATCATTTGATATTTCTTCTAATAAATTATATATTCTATCATCATTTCCTCCTTTATAGAGGTATGCATCAACCAAATGGCATAGGTTATCAATATATACTGGACTAGTATTGTTTATTTTATTGTCAAGAATATGAGCAGACTCACAAAGATTTATATAACCCTCTAAATCATGTTTTGAAATAAGAAAACTACTACGATAATAATCGGTCATTATCATTAAAGCAGTGTCTTTAAGAGCCAGTGCAATTTCTTTCTGCCTATTACATCTTTCTTCACCCTTTTCAACTTCATTATTAATAATATCAAGAATTATGGGATATATATTTAAATGAAAGATTGCTCTTTGGTAATTGGGGTCACTTTTATCAAATTTATTGATATATTTAGCAAGCGATTTATGTTCTTTTTCTGCCTCATCAAGCATTACAGCATTGGTAAATAAACTTATTTGTTTCCATTTAATATATACATATTCCATAATAATACTATCGCTCTGAGGTGGAGGAAAAAGATTAGTGAAATATTTCTGAATATCGATAATTGGGATACCGTATTGATCAAAAGCAGTGTTTATTAAGTAGTGATAATCAGAATATGAAGGATTTCCATCAATAATAAAAGCCAAAGATTTGTATTTGTTAATGATAATGCTATCATGTAATTCGTTAATAATTATTCTTGCTGAGTCAAGATTATTGTAAATAATATACTCTTCAACTTGCTTAATTTTCTCATTAACAGTGCTCTCATTTGACTCTTGAGAATAAAGAGAAGTGCTTTGTAAAATAAATACTAGAACAATAATAAATCTGGATAATTTATTCATTGCTAAGTTTGTTTAGGATTTCTTCTTTCATACTTTTACTCAATGGAATCTCTGTATCTTTTACGGTTATGCTTTTCTTTTGAACAGCTTCTATATGTTTAAGATTTACAATATAACTTCTATGGCATTTCACAAAATTTGAAGAAAGTTTATTCAAATAATCGCCAATGGTTTCTCTGAGAGTGTATATATTTCCATCTGTCATATATAGGTCAATATATACATTATATCACAAATTTTTATTCTTATCTGTTTATTGTTATTTTTAATAAACATTGATTGCCTAATAATGCTATTCAAAGCCTTTACAGGTCTGGCGGTTTGCAAAGAGTAATTGTAAAGTGCTAGTTCTATAGCCACCTTAAGTTCTTCTTTATTAAAAGGTTTTACTAAGAATGCTGAAGGATGAACTTCCTTTACTTCATTTAGTGTATTATTATCAGAGAAAGAAGTTATAAATAAGAATGGGAAATTATACTTTTCATTTACCGTTCTAGCAAGGTCAATACCTGTTTTTCTACCAGAGAGTTGAATATCGAATATTCCAATATCAGGCTTATTTTCTTCTATTCTTTCAACGGCCTCTGAATATGTAATTGCAGGTTCTAAAGCTATATAACCAAAACTTTCTAAAGCGCTAACTATAGTATTGGCAATTATCATTTCATCTTCTACAACTAGTACTTTAATCTCTTCCATATTGACTAATTAATTATTTAGTCAAAGGTAAGGAAAAACTTCTATTGGTTTACAGGAATGAACGATTTACGAACAAAAAAAGCCCCTCATTACTGAGAAGCTTTTTCTAATTATTTATATCATATTAGAAAAATATTATTTCTAAATATAACAATCTGCTTTCTATTTTTTTGAAATAAGGAGTTTACATTTCGTAAATGACTGTTTCAAAAAACAAAAATAACGCAGTATTTGGTGTTCTCTTACAAAAAAACACTATATATCCTTGGTATCAGCACATAACTTAGCCGCAAGGAATTCTCTATTCATCTTAGCAATATGAGAAACAGAAATCTCCTTAGGACATTCTTGTTCACAAGCATAAGTGTTAGAACAGTTACCAAAGCCAAGCTCATCCATTTTAGCTACCATATTCTGTACTCTTCGTTTAGCTTCAACTTTACCTTGAGGTAGGTGAGCAAACTGAGATACTTTAGCAGCAACAAATAGCATTGCAGAAGCATTCTTACAAGTAGCGACACAAGCACCACAACCAATACAAGCAGCTGCATCCATAGCTATATCAGAATCTACCTTTGGAATTGCAATTGCATTAGCATCGGGTACACCACCAGTATTTATTGATACATATCCACCTGCTTGAATAATCTCATCAAAAGCACCACGGTTTACAATCAAATCCTTAACAATAGGGAAAGCTTTTGCTCTCCATGGTTCGATGTAGATAGTGTCACCATTGCTAAATTT
>Ga0164318_10003869_pt1 | contig 14267 bp, 1 predicted proteins | sample GuaBasSedimGuay9_FD_113734 | JGI IMG/M metagenome (GOLD analysis project Ga0164318, IMG submission 113734) | Subseafloor sediment microbial communities from Guaymas Basin, Gulf of California, Mexico - Guay9, Core 4571-4, 0-3 cm | ecosystem: Environmental > Aquatic > Marine > Hydrothermal vents >...
GAACCGTTTTCATTTGAGAATCTCAAGAAATAAATACCTGCAGTATTTAATTCAATACTTGTATTTCCGGTTAAGGTTCTTGAATTAATAACTCTTCCGGTAATATCAAATACTTCAAGATTATAATTATTATCAACATTAATATTAAACACACCGTTTGAAGGATTCGGGAATACGCTGATTCCTTCTGAAGATATTTCGTTAACGGCAACATGATTATTAATATCACCAAAATAATCATTTAAAACGACATCTGCATCAACAACATCAAATGTACGATTATCTCCTCCGTTCCATTCACCGTTATCCCAACCGGCATTTTTGAAATATTTATATTCATAACCATCAGCAACAGATAAAAAAGTAGAGTAGGTATAAATACCGTCAGCATCATCATCTGTCATAAATAATGAAGGATCTGATCCGGGTTCTGTCCAACCGACTATGCTTCCGGTCACACTTAATGTATCCGTTCCTACTACAAAATAACCACCGGTAATTGAATCATTTATATTACAATTAAAAGTAACACTGTAAAAAGCACCAACGTCATATAACTCAACATCACTTACTTCAAAATACCAACAATAATCGGCTTGATAACCAAAACGTACTTGAAAATCAGCATTTCCCGCTGCATAAGCAGTTACATTTAAAGAATCAGCTTGTGGGCCGTTATCAGGAGAATCCGCATGATAACTTTTTAGCCAAATCCAATTTGATCCGTCAAATACTTCTACATAACCGCTATCCGGTTCAGTGGAGCTGTATTTTTGAAAATTATAGTTATATTTTAATACTACAGTTGTATAAGAACTACAATCTATTACAGGCGATTCTAACGTTCCGTCTTCCAATCCGCCACCTGCATCACTGTCAATAATGGCACAGCCTTGTCCGTAAGACTGTGAAGTTCCGTCATCCCAAAACCACCCGACTCCCGAGTTAGTAGTTACTGTCCAAGTTGCAGGAATTTCCGTTGAAAACGATTCAGAGAAAAACGGTTGAGCATTTATTGTAAAAGCAACAAAAAGTGCTAAGACAATTGTAAGTAAACTTTTTTTCATAATTTAAAATTTTTAGTGAATAAATAAATTAATTAATTAAGATGTAAATATAAAACAATTATTTATTGAAAACAAAAAGTTTTTAACTATTTTTCCGGAAATTAAACACATTCTTCTAATTTTGTTTTTATAATTATACTGATAAGAATATACTAAATGGCTACTTTTAAGGATATTAACAATATTTTATCTAAGAATATGACTGCTGATGATATTAATAAGTTATTTAATGAGCTTGACAAACTTATAATCTCAAAAACGCAAAATAATGAACTGTTACACTTTATTAATGAAAGCAGAAAACCCGATTTTTTAGCACAATTATTAACTCAAGAACAAAAGGATAAATGGATTAAACTGATTTTTGAAAGTCTGAAAAGAACTGACTACGGTTTAAAAACGATGTTTGAACAACGCGTACTTGAACATCCGGATAAAATATTATTTAAAGGATATACAAAATCAAAACCTTTTGAATGGTCGTATAAACAAGTTCAAAATTACATCAAAGAAATTGCAGCTTTCATCTATTCCGTAAAACCGGATAACCCGCGTGCAGCTATTTTTTCGGAAAATAATCTTGAAGGAGCCGTTTGTGATTTGGCATGCTTATCATATGATATTTTTAACACTCCGCTGAATATTCATTTCAGCAAAAAAATTATTGCTTATATCTTTAACTTATTGAATATAAATATTGTTATTACGGATACTCCCGAACGCTTAAAAATAATCAGTTCCGTAAAAAAATCTTATAAAAAAGATTTAATTGTAATTGTTACCGAAGCCAATTCCGGTAAATATTCGGATGCTGACTTTTATTTGAGTAAAGAGAGTAAAAAAATTTCAATGACAAAAGCGGAAGAAATTCTTTCGAAAAGAAAAAGGAAACCGTTGAACCAAGTCGCTACAACCATGTTTACTTCGGGAAGCACAGGGATGCCGAAAGGGGTTTCATTTTCAATGTATAACATTATAAGTAAGCGGTTTGCCAGGGCTTTAGCGCTTCCTCAAGTCGGTAAGGATGAAAAAATGATTTGTTATCTCCCGCTTTTTCACACCTTCGGACGCTATTTGGAATTAACCGGCAGTATTTTTTGGGGCGGTACGTATATTTTTGCAGGAAATACGTCTTCAGATACCTTATTATCTTTATTTCCGAAAGAAAATCCTACGGGATTTATCAGTGTTCCGGTTCGTTGGATGCAAATTTATGAAGCCTGTATCAATTCGTTTGACGGAACGGAAAATAAAAAAGAACAAGAAAAAAAAATACGGAATATTACCGGAGGAAATTTACATTGGGGACTTTCGGCTGCCGGCTATTTGGACCCGAAAATTTTCCGTTTTTTTCATAAACACGGAATTACCTTAAACAGCGGTTTCGGAATGACGGAAGCAACGGGCGGTATTACAATGACACCTTCCGATGATTACAAACAAAACTCTACCGGAATTCCCTTAGCCGGAACCGAAACACGTTTGAAAGAAAACGGTGAATTGGAAATAAAAGGACACTATATTGCAAAATATCTTGAAGATGCCGGACCGGAAGACCTCATTCCGTATCCGGAAGAGGAAGATTATTGGTTATCTACCGGTGACATCTTTAATATAGACGAAAACGGTCATCATGAAATTATCGACAGAGTAAAAGATATTTATAAAAATAATAAAGGACAAACTGTAGCTCCGCTAATAATTGAAAAAAAATTCGCCGGCGTACCCGGCGTAAAAGACACTTTTTTAGTAGGTGACGGAAAACCTTATAATGTCTTATTAATTGTCCCGAATAAAAAAGACTCTGTCATAAATAATACGGTTAAAGATAAAAATATTAAGGAGTATTTTCATCAAATAATAATGACTGCAAATAAGGATTTAGCTCCCTATGAACGCGTTATTAATTTCAGTATTCTTGACAGAGATTTCTCAAAAGACTTAGGAGAATTGACACCGAAAGGTTCTTTTAAAAGAAAAAAAATTGAACAAAACTTTTCCGATTTGATAAAAGAATTATACAAATCAAATCATATCAGCATTCACTATAAAAATTTCAATATCATTATTCCGAGATGGTTTTACAGGGATTTGGGAATTTTGGAAACAGATATTATTAAGACAAAGAACGGATTGTACAACAAAACAGAAAAAAAACATTTGCGAATTGCCGATACAAAAAAAGAAAATATCTATACAATCGGGGATTTAAATTATACTGTTTATAATAAATCTATTGATTTAGGAAGATTAATCAGGCAACCGAAACTATGGATCGGAAATCCTGAATTAATAAATTTTTCTCCCTGTAAAGAAAGTTATGATATCTCCTTTAAAAATTTCGCTCATCAAATTTGTCTTCCCGAAGAAAATGTAAGAACTTATAAATCTTCTGACATTGCCCCCCTCTCCGGTATGAATGATTTTGATTTGGTACTTTTGAATCAGTTAGTATCCGAAACATTACATTGTAACATCACTAAAGCAAAAGAAAGTTTACTTCAAATAGAGCAAATCTTTCCGGAATATGAAAAAAACAAAGCGGAGATTATTCGCAGAAGATTGGAAGCACTTGCTTGTCATCAAAATGAAATTATCAGAATTGAAGCATACAGAATTTTACTGTCGAAAGATCCGGAACCGAATTTCAGTGCATTATTACCGGCTTTTATTGATTCCGGTAAAACATTTCTGAATGAAGAAAGCATTAATTCATTAGCAAAAAGTTCATTTTTTCTGAGACAATTGGATATTTTCAGAAAAAGAATGTACCAATATCGAACAAGTTTAAAATGGCCTGCCGAAAAAAACACAATTAAACAATTTGAAAATATTTTTAAACTTTTACTGAAATTCGGTATCAATCACCCGAAATATTATAAATCTTTAAGAGCAGAATTTGCATCATGGATTTTATTAAAAGAAGAACCCGTTCTGTCAAGAAAAGCAAAAAAATATTTCTTCGAACTTAATAACAATTTTGAAAGCTATGTTACAAAAAAATCCAAAAAATTTACGGAAATCCAATGGGCAAAGAAACTTGTTTTTGATGACGAAATAACGGAAGACGATAAAAAAGAACTTATCGGAAAATTAGCTGCAAGTCACACATTAAAACAAGCAGTTTATCTTATTTACGATGATTTTAATTTTGAATATAAAAATGTTTCGGAAAACGGTATTTGGGTATCCCGAATAAAGAATTACCGAAATACGAAACATTACAGAGTGAGTATCAATACCCTAAAAGGGAAACATTACGATCTTCATATTTCTATAGACAATGAATTAAAAACAGCTAAAGGTTCAGAAACAATCATTCGCCAAATTGCTCTGAGCGGTTATCCGTTTGATTTACCCGTTACGGCACGTTTCGGATCCGCTGATTTGTCGGAAAAAATAACTGTTTCCTCTTATCTAAGCATGCTTACGGCATGGGATAAAATAAGAACCATTGCAGAAATTCAAATATCCGGTCATATTGAAGATGCAAACACTTGGCGTAAAATATACATCCGATCAATCAGTGCATTTTATAAAGCATGGGAATACAGCGGAAGAGAAATCCTGCCCGGTTTTATTTCACCGAATAATGTAGCACTTCCGGAAAATGATTTTTCAAATAACGCATTAATTATTTCATTATCAGGCCGAAGATATATCAATGATGTCAAAACCTTATTTTCTGCAATTTATCAGAATTATTACCGAAAAGTTACGGCACACTATCCCATTTTAAGACGTTTCTTAAAAACCGGATGGATTTTTCATGCTTGTATTGAAGCTTTCGGAAAAGAAACAGGATTGGAAATATTAAAAAACCTTTTAAAAGAATTAAATTCAATTCAAAACCTGAATAATAATGAAAAAGAACTGAAAGAAACTTTAATCAGTTATTTTAAAACCTATAAAAATCGTGAATATTTACCGCTTGCACTATTTAATGCCGTTGACAGATATACGGGTTGGAGTAATAAAAATTCAGGAGCAACACCGGCTGCCAAACATCAAACCATCTCAGAGCTTTATGATTTATATGCTTTAAAAAAATATCCTGAAATTATCAGATATCGGTTTTACAGAGATACTTATTTTAAAGATGCTGAAGAAAATATTATCGGTGTTTTTGATGCTCTGTTAAATAAAATGACCGGCAATAAAAATTTGCTTCCGATTCAATTAATTGAACTCTCTGATTTACAGGCGACTCTTAAAACAAAAACGGATAAAAACATTTTCGATAGAATGGTATTTCCGGACATTAAGCGAAAACAAAATATTAACATCCTGACAGTCGGAAAAAAAGAAGAAAAACATGTTATCGTTAAATCCGTACTGAAAGATAAAGACAAAATAGAATATACCATGCGCGAACCGCTTGAAGCATTTGAAGTGGGACAATTGTATAAATTATTTTTTAAAGAAAATTATCCGAAAGAGATTTCAAAACCTGATAAACATTTTATTGTACTTGATTCCAATGAATTATTGATAGGCGGTTTGTGTTATAAAGAACCGGAAAAGGATGTTGTATTGATTGACGGAATGGCCGTAACTTCTGTTTTACACGGAAAAGGTATCGGGTCTGCCATGATGGAAGATTTTTTTACTCGAATGAAAGTGAAAGGGAAAAAGATTATAAAAGCCCATTTTTTATTCGGAAACTATTATTTAAAACACAATTTTGTTATTGATAAAAAGTGGGGTGCTTTGGTTAAGAAGTTATAGAGTATAAAGTTATAAGGTTGAGGGTACTCCGAAAAGTCAAAAAGTGATAATTTAGTCATGTGATAAATTTGTAATTATCTGATCATCAAGATAAATGAATATCAGCATTTTAAAAAATCATTCATCGGATGACTTTTTCAGATTTTTTGGGATACCTACTTACTCAAAATTTATTTTCATAAAAGGTAGTGTTCACGGAACTCCCTAATTACAAAAAGCCCGACATTTTTTGTCGGGCTTTTCTTTTACAAATTTATATTATTTATTTTATCTCAAGAGTGTCACACTGCCGTATTTCTTATCCGGGTGTCCGTTTTTGTAAACAACCGAAACTTTCCATACATAGACATCCTGAGGAGCCATAACTCCGTTTACATATCCGTCCCATCCTTGACAAAGATCGGTACTTGTAAAGATTTTTTCACCCCAACGATTATAAATCTCCAATTGATAATCCGTGATACCGTATGCTTTCGGATAAAATACATCATTTAAATTTTCTTTATCAACAATATATTTATCACCGCAAGGATACACACCTCCGTTTCCTCCGTTAGGATTCGGCGTAAATGCCGTCGGGAATTGTATTAATCCGGAATCCTGAACAATGATGGCATCTCTTATTTTGGCAGAATCGAAACAATCATGATCACTCCAAACAAATAAAGTAATATCATAAACACCCGGTGAAGCATATAAATGCTGCGGATTTTCTTCAGCAATTTCCGGATTTGTTTCCAATGTAGATTCATCACCGAAATCCCAAATAAATCGACTGCCGTAATCCGAATAATTATAACATGATAATAATTGTTCAGGTAACATAACCAGTCTCGGTGCGACATCGAAATCGACCACCGGTCTCGGATAAACGATTACCGTATCCGTTCTGGTGTAATACGGATTTGATTCGCTTCCGCATGCATCGTTCCAAGCTTTAATCGTCGGATGATATTCACCCGGCTCGGTATATGTAAATACCGGACTGTTTTCTCTGGTTGACGTATCGGAATAAACATCATCATTAACATCATAGAATGTCCAAAGAACAGAATCTGCATAATACACTTTATCGTCAAATTCCACCAATAAATCCTGACATCCCTGAGCAATCAATGAACCGTCGTCATAAGAGAACGGACACGGCGGTAATACAACAACCGTATCACGATAAACTCCGTCACATTGTCCCGTGCTTGTACCCGTTAATGTAATTGCATAGGTTCCTGCTTCTTCATAAGTAAAATCAAATGACCCTACAAAATCCGTATCATATCTGTTATGTCCTGCCCATCCGAATTCCCAATAATAAGAATCTAAATCCGTCGCACTTCGATTTTCAAAAGTAAAGGTTGCATTAGGAATGCGTCTTTCATGCGAACCGCCGATTCGGAATTCTACATTCGGTACGGCATAAACCGTTACCTGAGAAGTAAAGGTATCCGTACATTGAGTTTCATAATCAATTGCAACTAAATAAATAGTAAATATTGAATCCGTTGTTCCCGTATTTGTAAAGTAATGAGTTATATCATCATTCACGTCGTAGGTTGTACCGATACTATTGTCTTCAACTCTCCATCGGAATTCATCAGGTTCCGATAATCCGGGATAGTAATCAGAAGTATTATTTATCGTAACCGTATCCGGTGCACAGAATGCCGTAGGATCGGTTTCAAAACGAGCAATAGGAGGTAAATTATAGGTTATTGCGACTGTATCTCTTGATGTACAATTTCCGTTATCAACAAACCATTCGAATAAATTCGTTCCGGGTTCTAAATCGTTGACAACAGTATTCCAAAGTGAATTGTTTACAATGGTTCCGCCTCCGATTCCGACAACCGTCCAAATACTGCTTGAACCGTCAATATACTGAGCATTCATTTGATGTGATCTGTAACATAATGTTGCATCATCACCGGCATCAACAAAAATAGAATCATTTGTAATAATGACATCATCATAAGCTGAATATCCTACAAAACTAACTGTCCAACGGTAAACATTAGATCCGAGATTAATTCCTCTTACCACCGTTTTCGGATCATGAATATCATCAAATGAACCTCCCCCGCTGACAATAGACCATGTTTGCGAGCTTGCACCCAATTCAGATCGAGCATTTAATTTTGCCGTATCCGAACAAACGATTTGATCTTCACCGGCATACGGAACAAAATTAGCAACCGTGAAAGCAACATCAGCAGCATCCGAACATCCGTTTGTTTTTGTAACTGTCCAAGTAAATTGATTTACACCGGTAGGCATATTATCAACATAAGAAGTCGGGTTTGTTAAATTTGCTATATTTCCGCTTCCGGAAAGTATCGACCATTGTCCGGTTGCACCGACAGGTAAAGTTGCATTAAAATTCGTTGCTGTTGTTAAAGGCGGTAATATTTGATCTAATCCGGCATCAGCATCAAAGTCATTATTCAATATTTGAACCAAATCGCCTCCGTTATCACATCCGTTTTCATAAACGGTCCAACGGAATGTATTAATACCTCTTTGTAAATTCGTTACCGCACTGTTAAAGGCAGTCGGATTTTGAACAACTCCCGGTCCGCCGGCAGTTTCCCAAACTCCGTAACCGCCGTTTTGCGGTTGATCGCCTGAAAGATTTGCCGAATTTTGACAAACTGCCAGATCAGCACCCGCAGTTGCCTGAACAACATTATTCGTAATCACAATATTATCGGCATCCGTACATGTTAAGTTAGTAACCGTCCATGTCAAGGTATTTGTTCCTTTTATTAAACCGGTAATTGTTGTGCCGTAGTATGTTTGATCGGCAAGTGTTCCCGCACCGGCAGCAATGGTCCACATGCCTGTTCCTGCAATCGGATTTTCAGCAGACAGAGTAGCTTGAGAATTACATACAAATTGATCACCTCCGGCATGTGCATGAACTAAATTATTTGTAATAATAACTTCGTCCCAAGCATAACAACCGTTTTTATAAACCGTCCATCGGAACGTATGCGGTGAATTATCTTGTAATCCGTTCACAACCGTTGTATTGGATGTCGGTGTTACAATAACAACACCGGGTCCTGAGAAACTCCAAATACCTGATCCGGTTCCGGGATCCTGGGCTTGTAATGTAACTGTTGTATCACATACATCATCATTAAACCCGGCACTGGTTACGAAAGAATTTTCGGAAATTTGAACTTCATCTTGATCCGTACACCCGTTACCGCTGACAGACCAACGGAATACATTCACTCCGGCACCTTGTCCGGTAACAACGGTTTCATTACTTGACGGGGTTAAAATGGTTCCCGAACCGCTGACGAGGGTCCAAACACCGTTTTCTCCCGGATACAATTCATTTGCAACAAGATTTGCATCTGTTCCGCAAGTAATTTTATCAGCACCGGCTAATGCTTCAACCATATTGTTCGTAATTACGACATCATCGTAATTAGAACATCCGTCTTTTGTTATTGTCCATCTTAAGGTATTATCACCTCTCAGTAAAAACTTAACTCTTGCCGTAGGACTGGTTGCATCATCAAACGAACCGCCGCCTGCCCAGATACTCCAAGCACCTGTTGAGCCTTGAACCGGAATATTTCCGAGAAGATCTGCCGAATCAACACATATTACCGTAGGTCCGGCAACACTGGCACTTGCATCGTATAAATTATTAGTAACAACCAAATCAGCATAATCAGAACACGTTCCGTTACTGATTGTCCAACGGAATTTATTTTCGCCTTTATTCAAATTTGTAACTTCTGTATTATAAAGAGCTGTATTTGTAATAATTCCGGTTCCTGCAGCAACTGTCCAAATACCGTTTTCTCCGGCTTGAGGTTCATTTCCGTTCAGATAGGCTGTTGTTCCGCATACACTGATACTGTCTCCTACAACTGCAAATACAGAATTATTCGTAACCGTAACCACTGCTGAGGATGTACAAGTACCGTTCGTAATAGTCCAACGATATTGGTTAATATCCGGACCGATATTTCTTACGGTCGTCGTATTACCGACAGAATTATCAAAAATTCCGCTTCCTGCAGCAACCGACCATTCTCCTGTTCCGGTTGTCGGCGGATTTCCGCTTATTACCGTATAATCAATACAAATTTCCTGATCGGAACTGACTGTTGCAGGTGAAGGTGTATTATCATAAATACTCACATCATCCGAATTTGAACAAGTCCCTCTTGTAACTGTCCAAGTTAACCTGTTCTCTCCTCCGGATAATCCCGAAACAGACGTATTATATATTGTCGGATCCAAGAATACTCCGCTTCCTCCGGTTACCGTCCAGATACCTGATTCACCTGCACCCGGTTGATTTCCGTTTAATACGGGATAATCCGTTCCGCAAATTTCATCATCCATACCGGCCGATGCAAATACGAGTTCATTCATAACAAGAACATCGTTATAATCAGAACAAGCCCCTTCTGATACAGTCCATCGGAAGGTATTTCCGCCTGATCCTAAACCGGTTACAAGTGTATTATAATTACTCGGATTTACAATGGTTCCGGCACCGCCCAATCGTGACCAAACGCCGTTTCCTACCGAAGGATTATTCCCTGAAAGAACAACTGTTCCGTCACAAACCGTTTGATCCGGTCCGGCATCGGAAGCTGTAGGTGTATCATTAGAAATTGTAACGACATCCCAAGCAGAACATCCGCCTTTCGTTGTCGTCCATTTAAATATATTTGAACCGGATGCAAGATTTCTTACAACCGTATTATAGATACTTGCATTATCAAAGACAGGTGTTCCGGCTGAATTTACAACAGACCAGATTCCCGTTCCGGGTGCCGGATTATCAGCAGACAAAACGACCGTATCAATACACATTGAAGCATCCAAACCGGCATCAGTAGAAATTGTATTATTATCAATCACGATATCATCATAAGTAGAACAAACCGAATTTGAAATAGTCCATCGGAATGTATTTGAACCTGCTCCGATACCGAAAGCAGTTGTAATATTACTTGTCGGATCTACAATAGTTGCCGATGCCCCGAATTCTTTTGTCCAAAGACCTGTTTCACCTGCACCCGGTAAATTACCGACTAATGTATAAACCGAACTGCAAATCTCAGCATCCGGAGATACCAATGCAACCGTCGGAGATAAATTAGTAATAACAACTGTATCGGGTGCCGAACATGTTCCGTTAGAAAGCGTCCAAACCAATCGGTTATCACCTTGTACTAAATTATTAACATCCGTATTATAGGCTGAAGCATCCGTAAATGTTGCCGTACCGCCGGCAACTGTCCAAACACCTGTTTCTCCGACATGCGGTGCTAAAGCAGCTAAAGTGGTTGAAGTACCGCAAATTGAACGATCGACTCCTGCATTTACATCCGTAATTTCATTATTATTAATAATTACCTCATCAGAATTTGAACAAGGTCCGGCTGTTACTGTCCAAGTAAAGATATTAACACCTTTACTTAATCCCGTTACCGGAGAATTATAGAAAGTCGGATCAGAAACGGTTCCGGCACCACCGGAACGTACCCATACACCTGTTCCTGTTCCGGGATTATTACCCACAAGAATGGTATTATCAGAACATAAATCTTGATCAAGTCCTGCATTAACAAATACTTCATTGTTTGTAACTACCACATCATCGTAATCCGAACAACCAGCATAAGATTGATGCCAACGCAGTGTATTCGGGCCGATAGCTAATCCTGAAACATTTGAATTAAACATTGAAATATCAGAGAAGGTTCCTGCCCCTATGGCTTCCCAATAACCGGTTCCGGGTGTTGGGTCAACAGCCATTAATGATGCTGTTCCGTCACAAGTTGACATATCAGAACCGGCATCTGCTATTACTTCATTAAATGTAATTGTAACTTGATCTTCTGCATTACAGAACGGATTAGAAACTGTCCAAGTAAAAATGGCAGCACCGTTTGACATTCCCGTAACAGTCGTATTTTGCAAAGTATTATCAGTAATTGTTGCAGGAATACCTCCTGTTTGTGTCCAAACACCGGTTTCTGTTCCGCCCGGAGCATTTCCGGAAAGTGTTACATTATCAACACAAGTTGATTGATTCGGTCCGGCATTAACAGTCGGTAAATTATTATTAATTGTAACATCATCAAAATTAACACAACCCAATTCGGTAACCGTCCAACGATACACATTTGTTCCTTGTCCGATATTTGAAATATAGGTTCCGTTATTAGAAGCATTTGTAAATGTTCCCGAACCGGTTATCACAGACCAAATTCCGTTACCGGGTGTCGGATTATTGGCTCCCATAAATGTGAAGTTATTACATAAATTTTGAACGGCACCTGCATCGGCAACCGGATTAACGTATGAAACATTAATATTTGCATCATCCGTACAATCACCGTTATCGATTGTCCAAACAAAAGTATTATTTCCTTCCGCTAAATTATGAGCACCGGTATTATATAAGGTATTATCGTCAAAAGTAACTGTTCCCGTAAATGTCATCCAACTTCCGTTTTCACCGGGTGCCGGATTATTACCTGTTAATATGATATTACCGTCACACGTTTGCGCATCCGTAGCGGTTGCATTAACGGAACGATTATTTATTATTACATCATCAAAAATTGAACAAGCACCGTTAGTCACAGTCCATCTGAATGTATTAGTTCCGTTCGGTAAACCGGAAACGCGTGTAGTAACCGACAATGAATTTTCAATCACAACCGGTCCCATTCCCATATAGGTCCATGAACCTGTTCCTTGATTCGGGAACATCGCCGAAGGAAGTGTTGCATTTAAAGATGTTGTATCAACACATAACAATTGATTAGGTCCGGCTTCCGAAGCAACCATATTATTGATAATCGTAACATCCGCAGAAGTAGAACAAGTCCCGTTAGATAAGGTCCAAGTAAATGTATTTGCGCCGGGATCAATTCCGGTAATTAATGTTTGGAAATTTGTGTTATTTGCAAAAGTTCCGTTTCCGGAATTTACGGTCCATAAACCGGTTCCGAATGAAGGAATATTACCTTGAACAACAACCGAATTCGTGCAAATTTCTCTGTTTGCCGGTCCGGGTGCCGTAATCAAAGCTACATCCGGATTTGTATTTTCAATGGTAATATCATCAAAATTCGTACATCCTCCTTTGGTAACCATCCATCTGAAAACATTATTTCCCTGCGCTAATCCTGAAACAACCGCATCGTATTGTGTTGAATTTGAAATAATTCCGTTTCCGCCTATTAATGTCCAATAACCTGTTCCGGGTGCGGGATCATCCGCATTAAAAGTATAAATATCATTACATTGAGAAACATCGGGTCCTGCACTTAAATTGAAATTATTATTTATAATTTGAACGGTAACATTATCATTACAAGAACCATTTGTTACGGTCCAATCAAAAGACGCCGTTGTTCCGTCTGCCAAACCGGTAACATCCGTATTAAATAATGTCGGTTCTGCAATTGTTCCCGTTCCGCTGATTAATGACCACAGACCGGTTCCGGGAATCGTAAATAAACTTGGGTCATTACCGTTTAATTGAATGCTTGTATTACAAGTTGACTGATCCGTTGCAGATGCCGTAACTGAATTATCTGTAATCTGAACATCATCAGGTGTGTTGCACGTTCCTGCAGAGACAGTCCATCTGAATGTATTTACCCCACTTGTTAAATTTGTTACCACAGACGTATTTAATGAAGGATTAACAATAATCGGTCCCGGTGCACCGACATTTGTCCATATACCGCTTCCGTAGGCCGGATTAGCAGCACTTAAATTTGCCGTATTCGTACAAAGGACTTGATTCGTTCCTGCGTCAGAAAAGACCTCATTATTTGTAATGGTAACATTTGAAGAAGAAGAACATAAACCGTTAGATATTGTCCATACAAAAATATTTGGTCCTTGAGCCAAATTGCTTAGATTTGTTTGATAAAATGTTAAATTACTTATGTCTCCTGAACCGGAGGATAAACTCCATTTACCGGTACCGTAAACAGGATCAATTGCCTGAATACTGTAAGTACCGTCACAAGTTTCATCTAATCCGCTTGCAGGTAATGTAATTTGTGAGATTGTAGGATTATTATTTGTAATTGTTACTTGATCGCTGTTAGTACAACCTCCGGAATTTGTCACCGTCCAATCAATTATATTATTACCTTGACCTAAAGCGTTTACAACACTATTATGAAGAGTCGGATCCACAATTGTCCCGCTTCCTCCGATAACAGTCCAAATTCCGGAACCTCCGAGAAGACTCGGATCATCTCCTACAAGTGTGTAAGTATCACTACATTGTGCAATATCTGCACCGGCACTTAAAGTAAAGTTATTATTTGTAATTTGAACAGTAATATTATCATTACAAAGACCGTTCGTTACAGTCCACTCATATGAAGAAGTTGCACCGTCTGTCAATCCGGTAACAGCTGTATTGAATAATGTCGGTTCTGCAATTGTTCCTGTTCCGCCGGCTAA
>Ga0164318_10003870_pt1 | contig 14265 bp, 12 predicted proteins | sample GuaBasSedimGuay9_FD_113734 | JGI IMG/M metagenome (GOLD analysis project Ga0164318, IMG submission 113734) | Subseafloor sediment microbial communities from Guaymas Basin, Gulf of California, Mexico - Guay9, Core 4571-4, 0-3 cm | ecosystem: Environmental > Aquatic > Marine > Hydrothermal vents...
CAAATTTATCAAACGATATGGATTTGATATTATTCGGCATTAATTTTTGGCTAAAGCCAAATAGATGTGTTCAATTTATACAACGGCATAAATGCCGTTGCTAATTATACAGTTTAAAACAATATTATATTTCTAAATAAACTTATGTATTTATTCTATGAATGAGCCCATTTCGAAAAGTCTTTTTGTTACAAATATATTAAAAACAAATTATATAGTCCCCAACTTTTGAACTTGAGCCCTCGCTTGTGCTTTTATAAAAAAAAATAAGGTACAAGCGAGACGCTTGCACCAGTGGTAAAAACAAAAATGCCGAACAAATTAATAGTTCGGCATTTATCTTTTTCATGCAACTAATTGCAATGAATACTCTGTATAAAAAAATTATTACGGTTAATCAAATTTATTATAACTGAATTTGTTTTCCTTGATAAAAATCAAGAATTTTTAATTTGAAAATATATTGATATTTAGCTTGTAATAAGTCTGACTTTGCTTTATTCAAATTATTTTTCGATGTGTTAAAATCAAGAGAATTAACTAAACCAAGGTTAAATTTTTGTTGAGTATATTTAAACGATTCCTCCATTGATACAAGAGCTTCTTTTCTTGCCTGATAACTTTCCAAAGCAGCATTTGCATCAGAAATTGCCTGCTGAATATCTTTATAAACCTGTTGTTTTGTGAGGTCGTAATCGTACTTTGCAGATAGTAATGATATTTTTGCATTATCTACACTCGTTTTTACAGCAAACTTATTAAAAATCGGAATTGAAAGACTAAAAGATATTTGAGAACCGGCATAATCACCTAATTGATCTTTGTACGAATAATCAGCAGTCGGGTCTAAGGGATCTTTAGCCAATTCTGAATATCGAGAGTAGTAACTACCTCTAAGCGACAACTGAGGGTATCTTTGTCCTTTTGAAATTAACAAGTTTTTCTCACTGCCTTTCATTCTATACTTTGCACTTTTTATTTGTGGAAAATTATTTTCTGCTTGAGCATATATTGTGTCAATAACCGGTATTTCTCCAATATTTGAGATACTCAATTCAGGCACTTCAATTTCAAAATTTCCAATAGAATCTAAATCTAACATTTGAGTCAATGTTAAATAAGACATATTAAGTTGATTTTTATTATTAATAACACTTACTTTCTCTGTTGCTTGTTGCGAAATTATTTCGAGCAAACTACCTTTTGCCAAATTACCGGCATCAACTAACTTTTTTGTTCTTTCAACCTGTTGCTTTGTAATTTCCAGTTCGTTTTCAGAATTGCTTAGTGCTTCCTTATTAAATAAAATTTGAAGATAAGCAGAAACAATATTTAATGAAATGTCATTCTTAGCCTTTTCAACATCTTGTAAACTTGCAAGTAAATTAAACTCATTTTGCTTAACGGCGTTATAATCTCTTAAACCGTTAAATAAATTTACTTGTGCTTGAAGTGCCATGTTCCCACTCTGAAATTTCTGATCAACATATTGATATGAGCTCATATCGGCAGTTTTACCAAAACTAAAGCTGTGAGATGCCGAACCGTTTAAAGATGGTAAAAGATTGTACTTTGATTGCTTTAAATTATTTTCTGAAATTTCAGAATTTAATTTCTGTTTCTTTATTTGAATATTATTATCTAAAGCATAATTAATACATTTTTGCAAACCCCAACTTTCTTGTGAAAATCCATTTGTTGAAAAGGCGAAAAATAATACTAATAAAAGGGATGTTAATTTTACATTTTTCATGTGCTTTTTGTATTTTGTTTACATTAAATTTTCAGTGTTTATAAAAAAATCGTTTTACATTTAGACAAAATTATTTAATAATTTATTCCAAATCAAAATTTAATTATTAATAAAACGACAAAAAGAATATTTTATTTTCAATAATTATGACGTATCAGACCAATTATAAGTTACAGAAAATTTATAATATATTAGAATTTATATCTTAATTGAAATGTTAATTCGGTTTTAGTTTTGCCTGTTATTTCATTAAGTCCTGAGCCAATTACGCTTTTATTTGAATAGTAAGTTTGGGCATATCTTAACCAAAAATCAATTTTATTTAATGAATATTTTAGAGTGAGATAGGTTCTAACTCCTTTTGTTGAGTAAGCCGGAATTGAATAAGCATATAAAACATCAGTTTCGTAAGCATAAATTCTGGCGTTATATGAATCTGTATCAAAAATACCATACCTGAAAGATACGTTTAACGGCAATGCTTTAGGATGATAAATAATATCCTGATAAATTAAATAACCATTTTCGCTGTCAGCATCACCTTTAGTAAACCTGACTAACTCAATACGATTTTTTAATTGCAACTCATCCAATACTTTGTAAGAAATATTATACCGTAAGTGCAAATTACTTACATCAACCAAATATTTTGCGTCACTGGGGTTTGTCAATTCTTCCTCATCAACATTTAACGATTTAGTTTCGTTTTTAATTCTCCAATACATCTGCACTTTGCGTGATAAACGAAAATCTACCTGAGCAAGATAATCAACACCATTAGAAAGAGCCGAAGCTCCTGATTTTATCCACGGAAATTTATAAGTGTCATAATAAGCCGATATTTTCCAATGCTTAATAGGATGTATTTCTGTTCCAATATAAATACCTTTTTCATTAACATTTTTAGTGTTTTCGGCAAAAGCATTGCTATACAAAGCCTGATAATCGCGCGCATAATCTCTGTGAACTATTGAAACCGACATTTGTGGTGCAATGCTTGCAACAGCTCCATTAATATATGCCATTGCACCATTAAAACTTCTTGCAAGCTCACCAAAAAAGTAAATATTTCTTATTCCAAATTGATAATCAAGGCTCAGGTTTGAATTCTCAGAACCTGTAAAATCAAACTGATTATAAGGTGTTATTGTTTTTACTAAATCGGCTCCATACTTATATTTCACATAAGTAACTCCTACTTTAAAAGCTTTCTTGTTAAAAGTTATATTTCCTCCAAATAAATTTTCGTCAATAGCATGTTTATCATATAATTGAGAGGGAGTTGCATGAATTCCTGAAGCTAAAAACGATGAAACATATCTTACTTCCTCATCAAGAGTATCAGCCTCAGATAAATTTGCATCAATCTTCTTTTTTGAGATAAAAGTAGAAAAATTAAAATCTTTAAAAGAAACTGTTGCAGCCGCTCCTCTCATAAAATTATTTTCATCGGCTGATGAGTATTTGCTTATCCCCTGTGCTTTTCTTTTAACATCTAACACATAAGACGATTTGCCGGTTGCCATTCCTGACCAAAGATTAAGACCTTGCCCAAATCTGAGTTTATAATCACCAACAACAAGTGTTTTTAGATGTCCGAAATTACTTAACTGCAGATGAACCGAATAAAAATCAAAACCGTTTTTTTGTGTGCCTTTAAAAAATTCCTCACCGGGATCTTTCTCTGCAGTAAATCCATAAGCAATTTTATTCTTATAATGATATTTGTACCTAGTATAAATTTTTAAACGATTTCCGAGATATCTTGAATTTGGAGAACTCATTAAAGCACTGTCTGAGATAGGCATAAAACCTTCTTGGTCTTCAACCGTTGATTTAACTCGTAAAAAATATTGATTACTTCCATATCTGACTGCTCTTTTTAAAGAAAATTTTTGAGCTTCGGTTTTACTCGACACAGTAATAAAAGGTAATATTTTTTGAATAAGCTCGGGAGTAAATCCATAAACTAACTGCAATTCATAAATACTTAACATTTGTCCGTTTTTACTAATATAACGCAACAAACTCTTAATCTGAAAATCATTTAAAATATGTAACTTTTCAAGATCTTCTTCTGTTGCAATATTTAAGTTTAACGGATTATTAATAAAAAAATTAAAGTCATCAAACAATGAAGTGTAATCTAATTCCTCATCAGAGCTTTCTGCAATATTTTCAATTAAATCTTCAATTAATTGTTGGCTGTCAACAACCTCTTGCGAAAATAAAAATTTTACAAAAAGAAAAAAGAAAATGAAAAGCAGAATTTTATATTTAAACATTTTATTCATAACAATCTCAATTTCTACTTAAATTTATAATTAATTGAAAAATGAGAAGTCATAGGTAATACTTCATGAGTTGAAAAGGCAATGTCAAAATTAAAGCGTTTAAAGGCATAACCTATTCCAAAAAAATTCTGATTGGGATTTGCAGAAATACCTGTTCGAAGATAAAGATTTTTAAAAAAATTATATTCAATCCCTGTTCTGTATGTGGGTTTATAATCTAATTCTTTGTCTGTTTCAATTGTTAACAGAACTTTGTCTGAGAACTTATATCCAATACCAAACCTAAATATTGTTGGAACTCTTTCATCTTGATAAGCTGCAAATTTTGAACGAGTTGGATTATAAACATGTGCACCAATAGTCAAATTTTTTACAGGTTCAGACATTAATCCTAACTCAAAAACAAATGTTCCTTTATTTCCATATTCATCACCAACAAAGGTGTTTAAATAATCAAATTGAAGTCCGACCGAAAATTTTTCACTAAGTTTTCGGGCATATGCCAAACCAAATTTACTCTCACTGTATTTTGAATAACCAAAGTGAGTAACACTAGCTCCAAAGTTACCAGTCTTTGTTGGCAGCACAAAAGCAAAAGATTTAACCCCTAACTCCGAAATATTAAATCGATTTTCGAAATAAGAACCGGCATAAATGTTATTAAGATAAGCCAATCCTGCTTGATTATGATAAACAGACCACACATCATAAGTCATAACAGTAGAATTTGCCATTCCTGCAGAGCGAGCTCCAACAGGATAATTTTCACTACCGGCAAAACTGTTATTCTTTATGGTGATAAAAAAACATATTAAAAATAATAATTGAAATAATTTCTTCATTAATTTAGTATTTTATATTTAGTCTTTAAAAAAAACTCTGCAATTGGGCTGTGACTGAAATTTTATAAAAAATATCAATATAACCATTTAACTATATTTTCAAATTGCCAAAATTTGGGTACTTCTAATGCGGGGTTTACTTGCGTGAGCTCACCGCCAGCTGGCGGTTCGGTTCCCGCTTTACTGCCCACTATCCATCGTTAATTCACTTTATTTTTATATTTAATTTTCGCCAAATCGTTATTAGCTTTAATTATTTTCTCTTCAAGTTGGGATTTAAATTTTTTTACTTTTTCAAGAATATCTTCATCAGCAACAGCAAGAATTTCAGCAGCAAGAATACCTGCATTTTTTGCTCCATCAATAGCAACCGTAGCAACAGGAATACCCGATGGCATTTGCAAAATTGACAGAATGGAATCCCAACCATCGAGTGAATTCGACGACTTTATTGGCACTCCAATAACCGGAACCGGTGTTAATGCAGCAACAATTCCCGGTAAATGTGCAGCACCACCTGCACCTGCAATTATAACACGAATACCTCTTTCGTGAGCATTTTTCGAAAAATCTATAGCTTGTTGTGGTGTCCTATGTGCTGAAAGTGCATTAATTTCAAAAGGAATTTCAAATTCATCTAATATTTGAGCAGCCTGTTCCATTATTGGTAAATCTGATGTACTGCCCATTATGATACTTACTTTTGCATTCATAAAAAATTATTAAACTAGTTTATAATAATTATCTACTTTTTATTTTATATTTTCGCACAAGATAATAAAAAATAATTAATTCAAATTTAGAATAATTTACTATTTTAGTACTTTAAAAAATTCAAATCATGACAGAAAAAATAAAAGTTTTAGATAAAGAATTCAAAATATCAATTCATTATAACGAAATACAAAAAAGAGTTGAAGAATTAGCAAAAACTATTGACAATGATTTAAAAAGCAAAGATGTTATTTTTCTTGGAATCTTGAACGGATCATTTATGTTTGCTGCCGATTTATTTAAAAATATTAAAATAGACTGCCAAATTTCATTTCTTAAATTAGCTTCATACCAAGGCACATCTACTACAGGCAAAATTAAAAGACTAATTGGTTTAAATGAAGACTTAAAAGGCAAAACAGTTGTTATTCTTGAAGATATAATAGATACCGGAATTACCATAGAGAACATTATTAAGCAATTAAAAGGTTATGAGCCTGACGAAATAAAAATATCAACATTATTATTTAAACCTACAGCTTATCAAAAAGACATAAAAATTGATTATGTTGGTTTTGAAATACCAAATGATTTTATTTTGGGATATGGCTTAGATTATAATGGATATGCTAGAAATCTAAAACACATTTACACACTTTGTAATTCGTGATTTGTAATTAGAAACTGAAAACTGAAAATTAAAGACTGAGGACTTGAAACATTAAACATTGAAGCTACTCCGAAAACAAATAATACGTTATTGCGAACGCAGTGAAGCAATTTTTATGTATTGATTATCAACAGATTGCTTCGGGCTTCGTCCTCGCAATGACGGCTATGAAGGCTTTTCGAAGTGGACTCAACATTAAACTTTTAACTTTCACTGCTATGCTAAACATTGTCATTTTTGGACCTCCGGGATCGGGTAAAGGTACACAATCAGAAAAAATACTTAAAAAATATAAGCTGATACATTTATCAACCGGTGATATTCTCCGCAATGCTATTGCGAAAGAAACACCTCTTGGTATTATGGCAAAAAAATATATGGATAAAGGAGAATTAGTGCCTGATAAAGATGTTATCCAGATGGTAATTAATAAGCTGGATAAAAATACAGAAGCAAATGGCTATATTTTTGATGGTTTTCCAAGAACTCAAAATCAGGCTAAATTTCTTAAAAACCTTCTGAAAGAACGAAACACAAAAATTAATGTTATGGTAACTCTCGATGTTAATCATGATGAGTTAGTAAAACGTTTATTAAACAGGAGTAAAGAAATGAATCGCTCTGACGACAAAAACGTTTCTATTATTGAAAACCGAATAAATATTTATAACAAACAAACAGCCCCAATAATTGAATTTTATAAAAAAGAAAATAAATATCAATCTGTTGACGGGATGGGAACTGTTGATAAAATTTTTGAGCGTATTTGTACAATTATTGATAAATATAAATAATGCTATAGCTCACTCTTTTGAGTTTGCAATCCGAAAGTTCCATGTTGCTTTTACTTATTTATTATTTCAGATTACAAATTAGAAAGAGCATTAGTTATGATTTTTACGTAAAAAAACTTTAAAAGTCGTAAGGGTTAAAAAATGTTTTTTTCTTCGTACTTTTGTTCTCTCAAAATTATTATTCATAAATAAATCAATATCACAAATATGGCAAGTAAAAACTTTGTCGATTACGTAAAAATCTTTTGTCGTTCAGGTAACGGAGGCGCAGGTTCAGCTCATCTTCATAGAGACAAACTTACAAAAAAAGGTGGACCTGATGGAGGAGATGGCGGACGTGGAGCTCACATAATTTTACGAGGCAACAAACAACTATGGACATTATTGCCATTGAAATATAAAAAACACATTCATGCCGAACATGGTATGGCCGGCTCAAAAGACAGAAGCTCAGGTGCTGATGGCAAAGACATAATTGTTGATGTTCCATTAGGCACCATTGCAAAAAATGCCGAAACCGGAGAAATTTTATTTGAAATAACAAAAGATAACGAAACAAAAATTCTTGCTAAAGGAGGAAGAGGCGGACAAGGTAATTTTCATTTTAAATCGCCAACAAACCAAACTCCTCGTTTTGCACAACCAGGCGAAGACGGTATTGAAGGTTGGTTTATTTTAGAACTGAAAATATTAGCAGATGTGGGATTGGTAGGATTTCCAAATGCAGGAAAATCAACTCTCCTATCGGTTGTATCTGCTGCAAAACCTAAAATTGCAAATTATGCTTTCACAACTTTAGTTCCAAATCTGGGAATTGTTTCTTATCGTGACCATCACTCGTTTATTATGGCAGATATTCCGGGAATTATTGAAGGTGCTCACGAAGGCAAAGGCTTGGGAATTAGATTTTTACGCCACATCGAACGAAACTCAATGCTTCTTTTCATAATTCCTTCCGACTGTGATGACATAAAAAAAGAATATGAAATTCTTGTAAACGAGTTAAAACAGTATAATCCTGAACTGCTTGACAAGAAAAGAGTTTTAGCAATATCAAAATCAGATTATTTAGACGACGAGCTTAAAGATGGGATAAAACTTGATTTGCCCGATATTCCATATATTTTTATCTCATCAATTATGAATGAGGGAATTACTGAGCTTAAAGATCTTATTTGGAAAGAACTAAATGATTGATAAATTATTACAACTCGACACAGATCTGTTTCTATTTTTAAACAGCCTTCATTCCGATTTTTTTGATCAGATAATGTGGTTTATTAGTGGCAAAATACAATGGTTGCCTCTTTATGCATTATTAATATTCTTCATAATCAGAAAATTCAAAATAAAGTCGATAATAATATTAGCTTCATTAATACTTGCAATAGTTTTTAGCGACCAAATATCAGTGCACTTATTTAAAGATGTTTTTCAACGATTACGACCTTGTCATAATCCTCAAATTGCTTACTTAGTTCATATTGTTAATAATCATTGTGGCGGTCAATATGGTTTTGTATCGTCCCATGCAGCAAACACTTTTGCACTTGCAACATTTATATCATATTTATTTAAAAACAAATATGTAAGCTATTCAATACTTATATGGGCAACAATAGTCTCATACAGTCGCATTTATCTGGGAGTGCATTACCCCGGCGATGTTATATGCGGAGCATTATTAGGAACAATTCTTGGAATATCTTTTTATAAACACAGCTTGTATGTTGAGAAAAGATTAAAACTCTGATGTGAAATAAAATTTTATCTCAGGAAATTTTTCTTGAGCCATTTGTAACGAATAAGCAGAATCTGCAAGAAAAACATCACGCTGAAATTTATCTTTGGCAATAAATTTATACTTACGACTCTTAAAATCTTTCATTTTTGCTTCATCGTCACTTTCAAACCAACAGGCTTTATATAATGAAATAGGTTCATATCTGCATTGAGCTCCGTATTCGTGCAATAAACGATATTGAATTACTTCAAATTGAAGAGCACCAACTGTTCCAATAATTTTTCTTCCATTAAAAGTGCTAATAAACAACTGAGCAACACCCTCGTCCATTAACTGAACAATTCCTTTATTTAATTGTTTCGATTTCATTGGGTCGGCATTCTCAATATAACGGAACATCTCGGGAGCAAAATTCGGGATGCCGGTAAAATGCAATTGTTCACCTTCAGTAAATGTATCACCTATTTTAAAATTCCCTGTGTCGTGCAAACCAACAATGTCGCCGGGGAAAGCCTCTTCAATTACAGATTTTTTAGAAGCCATAAAAGCTGTTGGACTCGAAAATTTCATTCTTTTACCCGAGCGTATATGTAAATAATTAGTGTTTCTCAAAAACCTACCCGAACAAATTTTCACAAAAGCTAATCTGTCGCGATGATTTGGATCCATATTTGCATGGATTTTAAAAATAAAACCTGAAAATTTTTCTTCCTCAGGGGAAACAAAACGCTCAATAGTCTTACTTTCTTTTGGCGATGGAGCTATGTTTATAAAACAATCGAGCAACTCTTTAACTCCAAAATTATATAATGCGCTTCCAAAAAATACAGGAGAAACTTTTGCATCAAGATAATCATCAATAATAAAATCTGAATAAACTCCATTTATCAAATCTAACTCTTCGCGTAAAACATTAGCAGAATCCTCAGTAACATAATAATCTAAATCTTTACTCTGCAAATCGGATAGCTCAATTGGTTTTTCGGCTATTTGCTTATCTGCTTGTGTAAAAATATTTAACTTTTGCTCATAAACATTATAAACACCTTTAAAACTTTTACCACTTCCAATTGGCCATGATAATGGGCGAACTTTAATTTTTAATTTATCTTCAATTTCATCGAGTAAATCAAACGGATCTTTACCTTCACGGTCGAGTTTGTTAATAAATACGATTACAGGAGTATTTCGCATTCGACAAACATTCATCAACTTTTCGGTCTGACTTTCAACTCCTTTTGCAGCATCAATAACCACAATAACACTATCAACAGCAGTAAGAGTACGGTAAGTATCTTCGGCAAAATCCTTATGACCCGGAGTATCTAAAATATTAATCTTAGTATTATTATATTCAAATCCCATTACTGAGGTTGCAACAGAGATACCACGCTGACGCTCAATCTCCATAAAATCGGAAGTAGCCGTACGCTTAATTTTATTAGATTTAACAGCACCGGCAACATGAATTGCACCACCAAACAAAAGTAATTTCTCGGTTAAAGTTGTCTTTCCTGCGTCAGGGTGGCTAACAATAGCAAAAGTGCGTCGTCGTTTTATCTCTTCAGTAAATTTCATCAGTAAATAATTTGAAAAAACCTATAATAAAAAATTTTATAAAGGCGCACAAAATTAATATTTAAAATTAGAATATAATATATATAATAGAAAATTAACCCATTTTATTCATGCAAAAACGAAGTGAATTGCATGAATTAGCGATGGATAGTGGGAAATAAAGCGGGAACCGAACCGCCAGCTGGCGGTGAGCTCACGCAAGTAAACCCCGCATTAGAAATACCCAAATTTGGGCTTATTAAAAACACCAAATTTGTTGGTAATTCTTAGGCGTAGAAAAATTGTGAATTTTTCGGGTTAATTATATACAAAGCAAGAATATAAAAATTATCAATCATTTATGAACAAAAGAAAGTTAATAAAATAAAAATCATTAAAAAAACTTTTAGAATAAAAAACATTTACTTTGCATAAAACATAAACTTATGATTAAAATTGGCATTATAGGAAATAAAAATTCTATACAACAACATATCGATCAAATAAAAAAAATCCCAGAATTCAATTTGATAGGAATATATAATCAAGACTTAAGGGAAACAAATAAATCTGCTCAAGAATTTAACATAAAACCGTTTAACTCTTTCAATTCGTTTGTAAACTCAGTAGATGTAATTGATTTAGTATCATCGAAAAGAGAGTATTACAACGATATTATTACAGCACTAAAGAACACCAAGCACTTGTTTATTAAAAGCATAAAAAATTACACAAAATACGAAATTGAAAATTTAATTAAATTATCAAATGAGGCAAACGTTCATATACAGGTGTATAACAATGAGCGTTTTTCGTCAACTTTTATATCTGCAAAAAAATATTTTGACAATCCTATGTATGTTGAATCTCAAAATTTTATTAATTATGAGCAATCTAATTTAAAACTACCAAGAGTTCTTGATTTAATTTATACAGATTTAAACCTTTCGGTAAGTTTAATAAAATCAAATTCAAAAAAAATTGAAGCTACCAGTTTATCAATCGTAAACAGTTCTCCCGATATTATTAATGCCCGCATTTCATTCGATAATGGGTCGGTAATTAATTTAACTGCCGGTCGAATTTCAAATAAAAAAACACACATCTGTAAATTTTTTCAACGTGATGCTATAATTGAAATTGATTTTAATAACTCAAAAACTCAAATATCAAAAAAAAGCAAGAAAAAATTCTTGTTTGAAGAACTTGAATTAATAGAAAACAATAAAATTTTCGAACAATTATCAAATTTTCAACATTCAATTGAAAAAAATTTACAACCAATAATAAACATTGAGAATGAATTAAAAATTTTAGATATCTTTGGAAAAATTTTAGACAAAATTAAACTTACTTCAAACCAAATTTAACCTCATTACAATATTAAATAAATAATCACGTTATAAACAAAAACAATAAGCCTATATGATATTTTTTACAAAAAAAAACATCTTATTTCTCTCATTACTATTAAGCGTATCTTTTAATTCATGCGATATTATTAATCCTGATGAAGATATTCCGGGATACATTCAGATTGATAAAATTTCTTTAGGCAGTGACCCAAAATGTTCAGGCTTATCAGATGTCTGGGTTAATATTGATGGTAATCTACTCGGAGTTTACGAGTTACCTGCAAAATTTCCTGTATTAGAAAAAGGGAGACATAGCATTATGATAAGAGCAGGAATAAAAGTAAATGGTATTGCTACAAGTCGTTCTTTTTATCCATTCTTTAACTCTTATGAAATTGATACTGTTTTTCAAGCAGGACAAATCATAAAGTTAAATCCTGTTGTTAATTATAGAGATGGAGTTAATGTTGTTTGGTCAGAAAACTTTGATCAAAACGGAACTTCTCTTGAAAAAATAGCAGAGAGTAATGGAACAATTTCATTTGAAAACAATGATGTTTTTGATGGTTATAGTTCTGCTAAAATCTTTTTAAGCAAAAACGACACTCTTTTCGAATGTCAAACAAATAATTATATCGATTTACCAAATGACCGCTCCCCCATTTTCTTTGAAATGAACTATAAAAACAATAATGAATTTTATGTTGGGCTTCTAATCTACAGTCAAACAAAAGCAATTCATAACCCAATAATTATTTTAAACAAATCTGAAGAGTGGAACAAAATCTATATTGATTTGGCAAGCACAGTTAACAATTATCCCGAAGGTATAACATATCGATTATTTATAGGAGCAATAAATAATTCAGAAACAGATACCGAAATATATTTAGACAATCTCAAAATCATATACTAAACAGGATGAACAACAAACGCCAAATATTTATATACGTAGCTTTCGATTTTTTTGCTGCTGCTTCTGCTTGGATTCTTTTCAATATTTATAGAAAAACATTTATAGAATCTGTAAAATTTGGCCATAAGGTTCCTGTTCTTTTAGATAACAAATTCTTTATCGGATTAATTATAATTCCTTGTTTTTGGATTTTATCTTATTATATAATTGGTTATTACAGAAATATTTACCGAAAATCAAGATTAAAAGAATTTGGAACAACTTTACTAATTACAACAATTGGCGTTGTTATTATCTTCTTTGCTCTAATTCTTGACGATACAATATCAACATATAAAAATTATTATGCTTCATTTACGGCACTGTTTTTACTTCAATTTTTTCTAACTTACATTCCTCGCCTAATAATTACTACAATAACAATTAACAAAATTCGAAACGGAATTATTAATTTCAACACTTTGCTTATTGGAGGTGACGAAAACGCTTTTGAGCTTTACCAAGACCTAATGTCAAAATCAAAATCTGCCGGTAATGCCTTTATTGGATTTGTAAATATTAATGGAAATACAAATTATCAAATTAAGAATCATTTAAAACATCTCGGAAATATTGACGATCTACCCAGAATAATAAAAGAGTATAAAGTTGAAGAAACCATAATTGCTATTGAACGAAGTGAGCGTAGCAAAATTAAAAATATTATCGATAAACTTGAAGACACTAATGTTGTAATAGAAGCAATTCCTGATATTTATGATATGTTAACCGGCTCTGTTAAAATTTCTTCAATATTTGGAGCTCCTTTAGTTCAATTATCACACGATTTAATGCCGGCATGGCAAATCAGCTTAAAACGAATTATTGATGTTGTAGGTTCAATTATTGCTTTAATAATTTTAATGCCTGTTTTTCTTTTTATCACAATAGGAATTAAGCTAACTTCAAAAGGACCAATATTCTACAACCATCAAAGAATTGGACATTACGGCAAACCTTTTAAAATATACAAATTCAGAACCATGTTTGTTGATGCTGAAAAAAATGGTCCAGCTCTTTCAAGTAAAAATGATAAAAGAATTACCCATTTTGGACTTTTCCTCAGAAAAATGCGATTAGATGAACTCCCCCAATTTTACAATGTTATTAAAGGAGATATGTCAATTGTTGGACCACGACCTGAAAGAGAATATTATATTAATCAAATTATTAAAACCGCACCACATTACAAACACCTGTTAAAAGTAAGACCCGGAATAACATCGTGGGGACAAGTTAGATATGGTTATGCCGAAAATGTTGAACAAATGATTGAACGATTAAAATACGACATTATCTATATCGAAAATATGTCTCTTTATGTTGATCTTAAAATAATGATTTATACTATAAAAACTGTTTTAGAAGGTAAAGGGATGTAATTTATATAGATAAAACAGCACCTGCTTTATTATCTACATTTTATCTATTTTCACCACATTCCATTTTTTTGTAATTTAAATAAAATTAACCCGCTTTATTCATACAAAAACGAAGTGAATTGTATGAATGTGTGATAGATAGTGGGGTGCAAAGCGGGAAACCCCGATTTAGTAATACCCAAATTTGGGGTTAATGAAATTCCCA
>Ga0164318_10003871_pt1 | contig 14264 bp, 15 predicted proteins | sample GuaBasSedimGuay9_FD_113734 | JGI IMG/M metagenome (GOLD analysis project Ga0164318, IMG submission 113734) | Subseafloor sediment microbial communities from Guaymas Basin, Gulf of California, Mexico - Guay9, Core 4571-4, 0-3 cm | ecosystem: Environmental > Aquatic > Marine > Hydrothermal vents...
CGAAACCAGCAAGGCCGCCGCCGCCAGGATGGAATACAGTGCAGGCACCTCAGCCTCTTCCGCGGGCGGCTTCCGCCCGAGTATCCGGTCGGTGGGCCGGGCGGCTGTGATTGCAGCCGCCACGGGTGCGGTTCCCGGCCGTTTGATTTTGATTGACTTTTTCCGCGTAGCGGTCGGCTTGGCGACTGCTTCGCGCGGCATATCAATCCGGGAGGTTTTAGCCTTGATCTCTTCGGTGGGAGGGCGTTCCGCCTGAGGTTTGCGCACCACCGCGGTGGGCGGAACTGCCGCAGGCTTCTTTACCTTGATTGTGCGGGGTACGGTCCCCGTAGCCGGTGGAGCACCCGGAACAGGAAGTTCAACGGTCCGCTTCTTGAAGATATCTTCCTCCTCCTGCGGAGTAAGAACCTCCTCCATATCCACGCGGGCGGTCTTGGCTTTCTCCGTAGCCTCGGGTTGCGGCCTGACAACTTTCTGTGTATCTCCCTTGGGCCGTTCCTCCTCCAACTCCACCCGCACCGTTGACTTTTTGCTGGCCTCCACCACGTCCGGCGCAATTTCCTGTAATTCCTGGGTTTCCTTCTTCTCGGATGAGACCTTTTCCGGCGCCGCTTCATCAGCAGGCTCGATGCGCACCGTGCTCTTCTTCAGTACCTGCTCGAGCTCGGCGGGTGGGGCCTCATACGCGGTCGGCGCCTCCGGGAGAGTTTCCTTTTTCAGACTCTCCTCGTCCGGAAGCGGTACGCGGGTAGTCTTCCGTTTTGTCTCCGTGGTCTCGCCTTTCTTCGGCGCCGCTGCGGCAGGGCGGGGAATCTTTATCCGCGGTGGGCCCTCGGGCGTCCCGCCGCCGGCTTCCTGATCGGAGTCGTTGGTTGGTTGAGTAGTATCGTTCATCTGCATTTTCCCGTGAACTGCAGAGCTCGAACCCATATAAATATAGGGGCGAATCATGCGGGGGGTCAAAGGAAAAAGCGGAGTTCTGCCCGGTGAGCGATAAGGGCCGGATATGCCGGAGGGAAGGATACGCGGGCCGCTGCAGTCTCGTTCGCGGTGTGACGGCCGCGGGCCTCCTGCTGGCTGCCGCTTGCGGTCCTCTATCGGAGCAGGAACGCGAATACTTCCGCCGGCAGCAGGCCGACCGGCGGCAACACGAGATACTGGAGGGCTTGAAGAGAAATGAGATGCTGGAAGAACAAGCCCTCTTGCTGGTCAAACAGGCCCCTGCGCCCGCGGGTGAAGGCACTACGGCGGAGTGGGTCAAGACCCTGGAGGAACGGGAAAAGGGGCGCATTCGCTTTGCCCGATGGGATATAATCCGGCAACCGGAGAACAAGGCCATCGTACGCTACCGGTACACTGTCACCGGGCCCAACCTGACTGTGACCAAGAAAGCGGTGGAATGGACGGTAGATGTGGGCTTGAGACAGGTCAGTGAAGCGCGCTTCCTGCCGGACGCAGGCGCTGTGGAAACATCATCCGGTATGCGGCCGCGGGAACGTCGAGCACATCGCCGTCGTGCCAGGTGGGGCGAAGAATCGCTCAAATAGCGGTGACACGCGCAGGCTGTCCATGCACACATCCGCCACGCATCGTAGAGCAGATATTGCGGGTATCGTGTCCCTTCTGGTGACCGTTCTCTTTTTTGCGAGCATTCCGGTTTTTCTGAAATTTCTGGCACTGCGCCTGGACGGCTGGACCGTCAACGGCGTCCGGTATTCAATCGCCGCCCTTTTCTGGGCTCCGTGGGTTCTGAGAGGCGGGAGGGGGCGGCTGCAGATGTTGTTTGCCAGCGCTCTGCCGGCCGCGCTGGTGAACATGTGCGGCCAGACCTGCTGGGCGCTTTCCGCATATCACAATGACGCCGGCGTAATGGGTTTCATGGCTCGGCTGTCTTTCGCTTTTACGGTACTTTTCAGTTACCTTCTGCTTCCCGGTGAACGCTCGCTGCTGCGGAGTCGGCCGTTCTGGCTCAGTGTGGCGGTGATTGCGGCAGGCATGCTTGTGTTCTACCGGGCGGGGGCTTCACTGGGCAGGACGTCTCGCTTGGGCATGGCGCTCCTCCTGGCGACCGCGGTATGCTGGGGCATGTACAGTGTGCTGGTACGACAACGTATGTCGGCCTATCCCCCATGGCTGAGTTTTGGGGCCGTAAGTCTCATCACCGCGCCGGGTCTGCTGGTAATGCTTTTCCTGTTTGGAGACTGGCGGGCCCTGACGGTCATACCGTGGTCAGATTGGATGCTCCTGGTCAGTGCGGCTTTAGTGGGCATTACTTTTGGCCACGCATTGCTCTACCGCGCAATCCGCGGACTGGGTGCGGTGGCCGCTGAAGGAGGCCTGCTGGCCATGCCGTTCGCCACCGCAGCGATGGCTGCGCTGGCGCTTCACGAGCGGTTGAGTCCCGGACAGTGGACCGGGGGCATAATTGTGCTCGCCGGCTGTGCTTTGCTGTTGCGCACGCGGGTCGCGGTCAGCCTGCAGGACGAGGGGCAGTCGTGAAAGTGTAGGCCGTCCGCCTGCTTTCTCAATCGAATGCTTGCAGCAGTTGCCGCAGACGCCGCGCTTCACGTGCAGGATCATATTGCGCCATGCGCTGATCCTGACGGCGGAGAACCGCCTCGCGCAGGGTGGCGTCGCGAACTATACGTTCCAGAGTCTCCGCGAGAAGGGGGAAGTCTTTCTCGGAAAACAATATGCCCGCACCCCCCATGGTTTCCGGCACAGCCCCCGCGGCGTAGGCCATCACGGGAAGCCGATGGTACATGGCCTCCAGTATCGGGACACAGAATCCTTCGTGTTCGCTCATGCTCACGAAAACCTTGGAGCTGCGATAGATGGCGTTCAGCTCAGCCTGTGGCCGGCTGCCGGCAAATTCCACGGCATCATCCACCCCCAATTTCCTGGCCAGCGCCACCAGCAGGCAGTAATACTTTTCCATGCCTGCGTAAGAGCCCACCAGCACGAGGCGGGCGTTACCGTCACAATACCGGCGGTAATGCGCCAGAAGCAGGATCAGGTGCTCCAGACGCTTGTTCGGTGCACAACGCCCCACAAAAAGGATCGAAGCGCCGGATCGGCGTCGGGCCCGGATTCGGGAAGCGGCCCGCGGTTTCAAACGCTCCAGATCCAGCAGGATGGGCATCACCTGCACCTCGCGGTAGCCATGCTGCTCCAGTTCCGCGGCGTTGTAGCGGCTGTCGGCCAGGACGAGCCGGGCAGTTCCGGCGAGGCGGGCCATCTGTTCGCGTCCGCGCCTGAGCCGGGCCGCCAGACCGGGATTGACCGCCTCCAAGAACTCCGGCGGTGTAATGTTGTGATAGAGAATGACCTTGTGACACGGCAGCTCCGCAAACAGATCATTGATGTCGGAGCCGATGGAAAGATGCAGAAACGCGATATCCTCCGTGCCGCAGCGTTGCTGCAATTCAGCGGGCGCGATGATTTCCCCTCGCAGCTCGGGATGGGTACAGGAAGGATCGCAGCAGATAGCGGCCTTCCATCCCCAGCTGCGGAAGAGGCTGCGAAGCAGCAGGGCTTCGTTACTGATAGCGTCCCGGCGGCTGAAGCCGGCCAGCAGTTGGTACACCGCTCTCATACACCTTTACACTTGCTCATCTCCCGCACGGCGCGGCAGGGCGGCCGGCGGCAGGCGTGAGAACGCTTCCAGAGCTGCCATCAGACGTTTTTCCACCTGGGGCCAACTGTATTCGCGAAGCACGTATTGCCGACCCTGTCGTGCCATCCGCCGTCGCAATTCCTCTTGCTGCATCAGATACAGGAATTCTTCTTCAAATTCAGGGTAGTTACCGAACCACAACCCTCCGCCTGAACGCTGACAGTGGTCCCTCAAGACCTCGCTGCGGGCGTTTACCAGTACCGGGGTCAGGGCGAGCCATGATTCCAGCACGACGATACCCAGGCTTTCCAGGGAGGACGGATGGCAGAAAAGCAGGGCTCCGGCCATGGCGTCGTATTTCTCCTGTTCCGGCAGGACGCCCAGGTCGTGGATCCATTTTCGATCGGCAACGGACAGGGGGACTTCGCCGCTGCCGGTCAGCACCAGGTGTACAGGAGCGCGGTGCCGCTTACGCAGGGCCTTCATGTACTCAATCAGCAGTGGCGTACCCTTCAACGGCTCCCTTCGGCCGGAGTAGATAACATAGGGTGACCACAGACCGTGTCGGCGCCGGAAACGATCGCCATCGGAATCAAAGGGCTCCAGCCCCATCCCGACCACAGCGCATCGTTCCGGATTGGTTCCGTAAAGGCGCTGGGCGAGCTTCATTTCGGGCACGCTGTTGAAAAGAAACCCGCGGCAACTCTTGAACATGCGTCGCACTGGTCCGAGACGCGCAAAAGGTTCATCGTGAAGGCAGGGGACCACGACTGCTTTTTCGGGATGTGCCTGCGCCACCGCCATGCTGAGCCCGAAGAGATAGGGCCCCGCAATGATGAAATCCAGATCCGCCGCGCGGGTGGAAAGGTGTCTGTAGAGAGCCGTGCTGTGAACATTGTTTCGATACCAGCTGATTTCCTCTGATGGTTCCAAGGTTCCCTGCCGACCGACTTTTTCCTGCAGACGGATGAAAGCCTCGGCATCGCGGGACGCGTCAACCGGAAAGAATTGGACACGCAGGCTGCCGTGGGATTCGGCCCCCGGACGCCGTTCGTTCTTCCAGGTGCGATGGTCCACCGCGCAGGTGGTCAGGAAGCTGACCTCATGGCCGCGGGCCGCCATTCTTTCCGCCAGCCGTCGCAGAAGCGTTTCTGCTCCGCCTACCGCGCGATCGTCGGCGAAGCGCGGGGCAACGAACGCCAGTTTCCAAGTAGATCTCATACCTTCGGGGACAAGGCTGCCACAGCCCACAGGTAGCGGCTGATTCCGGCGCCTGCCGTCATCGGCCGGATTCGTCCATTCTGTTACTCAAGTCAGCGATGCGTTTTTCCAGTTCCGCGATTTTCTGCTCATGATTCCGGAAGACCGCCTCCACACCGGTCGCCAGCAGCGAATTGACCTGGTTCTGCTGGCTCCACATCCGGAATGTGTAGAACCTGAGCAGCTTCCAGATCAGTCGCTTCAGCGGCACCAGCAGAGGAGCCAGCAGCGGGCGGCGTTCCTCAATCGGGAAATCACCGATGTCCACCAGGCAGGCTCCCCGCAGCGCATCCAGATACAGATCCATGAATTCACTCCCGGCGTCCAGGCCACCCAGATTGAGACGCTCCGCCTGTGCCACTGCAGGGTCGGCATAGGCCCCGGCGGCGCGTTTCTGGCGGACGCGTTCCCGGATTTCTTCCACTATCCGCGCGGCGTCCACTCCGTCGGCACCGATCTGAATGCTGTGATCGTTCATGACCACCGGGATAATAGACGGTTCGCTTTCGTGAGTCGAGCTTCCTCGCCCTGTATGTGCTGACTGCGCCCGTCAGCGCTGCATGCGATGCCGCAGGATGGCGCACTTTTTATCCCAATTTGCGGCTTGTACACCTGGGACAACGCCGCTATTGTTTTTAGAGGAACGGTTCCAGAGCGGCAGGGCGGCTGACTATGACGGTGGTTATCCTTACAATTCACGAGGAGATGGGCGAAGCATTATTGGCGGATCTCTGCCAGGGGAAAGCGTCCGGACTTTCCGGTGAAACCGAAGTCGAAGGAACCCCGATCAAGCTGGCGGTGCTCGCCGGAGATCCGCGGCTGAACCCGGACTGGGACAGCCGTGTGGAATCGGCCGACGGGCTGGTGCTGCTGGTAAGGTTCCTCGACGTGATAAGCGTGGACAAGATCCGTGCGATTTACCGCCGACTTCCCAGCGAAAAGGCCGTGCCGCTGGCCGTCTTCATCCTGCGCGAGGAGGGCGAAATAGATTTCAAAATCAGTTGTCCGGCCTGCGGACAGAAATTGTGGGTGAGGGACACTGACGTAAACAAGCGGGGCCGCTGCCCCAACTGCAAGAAGGCATTCCGCCTCCCGTCGCAGTCCCAGCATCTCAAGACGCAGCTGATGCTGCCGGACAGTATACCGATTTTCACAGTGGTGCGGGGAAACGCGGCGACTTCGCGCGGGGCTCTTGCGAACCTGGCTGCCCGGGCCGCCGGTAAGATCGCGGTGGGGGCGCAGCCGGATGCCGAGACCCTGAAAAAGGCTACCGTGCGGGTACAGCTCCAGAATGAGTCGTAAGCACGCTTCCCCGGAATGGGATCTGTTACCTTTCTCCCTATGCCCCCATGAAGACTCGTATAGTCAGGTCTGGATCACCGGCGGAAACCCGGGCGATAGCCCGCCGGCTGGCGCAGCGCCTGGACGCCGGAGCGGTGGTTGCGCTGTTCGGACCGCTGGGAGCGGGGAAGACGGAGTTCGTCAGGGGAGCTGCCTTGGGACTGGGCGTCAGTGACGTGGTGAGAAGTCCGGGCTATACGCTGATCAACGAGTATCGTGGCCGGGTGCCGGTGTTCCATGTGGACTTCTATCGCATCCGGTCAGAAAGCCAGATGGCCACTTTGGGCCTGGAAGAGTATCTGGAGCGCGGGGGAGTGCTCTTTATTGAATGGGCCGAACGTGGGGAGGGCATCCTTCCGGAATCAGCCATCCGCGTCCGTTTCTCCCCCGGAGAGCGCGAGAACGAGCGGATCATCGAAATCGCGCCCGATCCGTGGGCCGAAGGGGAATAGAGCGTGAGCCGAGCGCGGACAGTACTGGCAATGGACCTGTCGTCCGCCCGGGCGAGCATCGCGGTGCTTTGCGGCAGGGAGCTTGTGTGCAGCGAGGCGTGGTGGCAGCAGGAGCGTGATGAAGGCCGACTTTTCGAGGCCGTGCGGAAAGTTCTGGCCACATCCGGCCTGCCCGTCAGGCGGCTGGATGCCGTGGTTGCCGGCCGCGGGCCGGGATCATACACCGGGGTCCGGATGGCGCTGACCGCGGCTCACTTCCTTGCGGCTCCTCATGAAGTGCCGGCCTACTTTGTGGGCAGCGCCGAGGCATTGGCCCTGGAAGCGTGCGAAGAAACCGGGGAGCAGCGGGTGACGGTTATGGGGGACGCGCGCAGGGGAACCGTGTGGTTGGGCCGTTTTCAGAGGGGTGACGACGGTCTGATTTCCCTGGTGGACGATTGGATGCTGCTGCCGCTCGAACAGCTCCACCAGGCGGTGGCGGCAGAGCCGCTGGTGATCAGCCCCGATTGGCCGCGGCTGCAGGAAAGGTTGGGATCCCTGCTGCCGGACGGCGACATCACCCGGGTCCGTCACCGGTATCCGTCTGCCGAGTGGGTAGGACGCACGGCGCTTCTCCGGATGTCCCGCGGGGCAGAAAGCGACCAGCGCGAGCCGCTCTACCTGCACCCGCCGGTTGTGGTCCGACCGGGCTCGCATCAATAACGGAAGCTGCTCCGGCCGATGAACTCACGAAGGATGGACGTCGGTGGGACGGCTGCTGCCGGGACGCTGATAAAATTGGAGAGCAGCTCGAGCAAACGCCGGGCATCGGCGTACTGCTCATGGTAGGGTTTCACCTCTGCCAGAATATGCTCCACCATCGGCTTCAGCACCGCCAGCTCGTAATCCAGCGCTGAGTTGAAGGCCACGTCAGCCTGGTCCTGGAAAGGGAAAACCCACCGCTTCTCCCCGCGCCGCACCGACGGCCACATCTTCAGCGTGGTGAGGGCGTTGTTGCCGCGGAACATGTTGTCTCTGACCAGCCTCCGGATCAGCCGGTTGTCGGTAGTGGAGATGCGATTATTGGAATCCAGATTGAGCTGAGTGAGCGCACTGACATAGATGCCGAACTTTCGATGAGAGGGCAGCGCCTCCGTGAGGCGCGGATTGAGGGAATGGATACCCTCAATGAGCACAATCTGATCTTCGCGGACGCGAAGACGGCGTCCGCGGTATTCCCGCTTGCCGGCGGTGAAGTTGAAGTGCGGAACTTCGATCTCATCCCCGCGGTCCAGCCGAGCAAGATGCTCGTTGAACAGTTCCAGATCAATGGTTTCCAGGTGCTCGAAGTCAGGATTACCCTGCTCATCACGGGGTGTCTGTTCCCGGTCCACAAAGTAATCGTCCACCGAGAGCGTGACGGGACGCAACCCGTTGACCTTGAGATGGATGGAAAGACGTTTGGCGAAGGTCGTCTTGCCGGAAGAAGAAGGTCCGGCGATAAGTACCCATCGTACGTCGCCGCGACGCTGATAGATGCGATCGGCGATCTGGGTAAGTTTCTTCTCGTGGAGGGCCTCGGCAATCCTCACGAAATCGTCTATCTCGTGGCGGGCAATGATCTGGTTGAGATCTCCCACCGTGCTGATTCCCAGGATACGGCCCCATTGTTTGTACTCGTTGAAGATCTGGAAAAGGTGCGGCTGCGGCTCGAAACGACCGAAACGGGGCGCAGCTTCCCGCTCGGGAAACTGAATTACAAAGCCCGGCGGGTAGGGAATCAGGCGGAAGGCGTTTACCGCCGCCGTGGAGTCAGCCAGCGGTCCATGTGCAAGGTCAATGAACCCCTCGCAGCAGTAGACTACGATCTTGGGGGGATTGCGGAACCGAAGCAGGTTGCACTTGTCGGGCTGGTTCTGTTCTTCAAAGTGGCGGATGGCATCGGCAAAGAATATCTTCCGGCGTTCGATGGGCAGGTTCCGTGAGACCAGTTCCCGCATATGCTGTTCCAGCCTTTTCAGCTTCTCGGGGCTGATTCCCTCGCGGTCCCCGAAAGAAATATTGCAGTAGAAGCCGCTGCCCAGGGAATGTTCGATCCGCAGGTGTGCTTCCGGGTACAATTCCCGGACGCACTTGGCCAGCAGAAAGGCGGCCGTGCGGCGGTAGATGCGCCAGCCGTGGGAATCTGCCATGGTCAGAAACCGGACCCGGCTGTCCACTTCCAGGGGGTAGGAAAGAGAGACCACATCATTATTTACCAGAGCCCCCACATAGAAAAGGTCCGCCTCGTCTTTGGGACGCGGCAGCAGGTCACGCACCGGCGTGCCAACCGGACAAAGGACCGTTTCCCCGCCCTCAAGGGTGACGCTGATCTTGTCGCTTTGGAAGACACTCTGCATGTGAACAGCAACAATATAACATGGCAGGATACCGCGCGGAAACATCGGAAACCGGCCAAGCGGACCGGGCAGGGCCGAGCTCCAGGCTTGTCACGAATGCAGCGGCGGTTTAAATAGCCTCGGTGGAGATGGCCGCAGTGAATCCACTGACTGAAAACCGAGCGGCGGAGGAGATCGTTGTTCAGCCCGACTCGCTTGACAGCTATCACCTCCGGGAAAAGGCTCGCCGCATCGCAGAAGCCTTGCCGCGGTCCGGCGGAAAGTTGCTTCTGATCGGGGCCGCGGGGCCGCTGGAGAACATGTTGCAGGAACTCCGCGGAGAATGGGAATCGGTTGACCTGGAGGGCCTGGAATACGCCGGCAGCGGAACTGCGGAGCGCCGTACGGTTCGGCCGGATCATTTTCCTTTTTCTGACGGAGAATTTTCCGGGGTGGTAGCGGTGGATGTTCTCGAGTACATTGCCGACGAGCAGAAATTCGTACGGGAATGTCATCGCGTTCTGCGGGAGGACGGCTATCTTGTCGTGCATGGGCGGCATCTGAAACGATGGTCCCTGCTGAATGTGGCCCGTCGGTCGGCTGCTGTGGAAGAGGACCGCCGGCTGGTACGCCGGGGCTATTCGCAGAGCGCTCTCTTCGACACGCTCAAGGACGGCTTCAACATTGAGACCTTTGAGATCTACTCGCGGTTTCCCTCGGAACTCGCAGCCCTTGTGACGGTGCTTCTTCTTACCGAGTTTCACCCCGCGCCGCTATGGCTCCGCCGCACGCTGCTGGCATTGGGCTGGATTGCCGCGCGATTGGACTGTCTCGCGCTGGGAACCAAGGGATACCGGTTTGTAGCGGTTGCCCGGCGGCGGGTCTGGCGGCCGCGCCGGTCCCCGGTACTCCGCGATGGCTGGAGCCTCGCTGAAGCGGCCTTGGGCGGTAAGATCGGCTCGGCGGCGCCGTTCTGAAACCGGACAGGACCAGCAATCGGGTTGACATAGCCACGTTTGTTGTTAGCCTGATCTGTCTAACGGCCCGGAAAATTGATAGCTGCGGCGCTCGGGCAGCGAATGATGCGCTGAAAGCTGAGCCGGGCAGGTAGTGCTGCCCGCTTATCCGGCGCGATACCGCCGGATCTGCAGCCTGGCTGCAATCAGTAGGGTGTTTGCCGGGAGCAAAGGTACCGATTGCATTGGAGACCGCGGACAATCCGGGTGAGACCGCTGAAAGCCCGGATTGGTGCGGGAAAAGGGAGTAACCCATGACAAAGAGGACCTATCAGCCGTCGCGCATCAAGCGCAAACGTACGCATGGCTTTCGCAAACGCATGGCCACCCGCCACGGCCGGCGCATTCTCAGTGCCCGAAGACGCAAGGGGCGGCGGCGTCTTGCGGTTTAGCAGGGGCGGAGATGGCAGCGCTGGAGCATCCCGCGGAGGAGACCCCGCGGAGACCGGAATCGCTGAAGGCCGAGGGATTGTCGAGGGAACAACGGCTGAGGCGGCCCCGTGAATTCCAGGAAGCATATGCGCAGGGCAGACGATGGACTGGCCGATATATGGTGCTCTGGCTGCGGTCCGGCGAGGGTGCCGCATTGCGCTTGGGCGTGGTGGCGAGCCGCAGGATTGGCGGGGCAGTCAAGCGCAACCGGGCACGGAGGCTTCTGCGAGAGCTGTTTCGACGCGAAAGAAAGAGGATGAGGGGAGACTTCGACGTGGTGCTCGTTGCCCGGAAGGAAATTCTTGACGCAGAGTGGGAAGAACTGGTGGCCGAACTGCGCCGGTTGGCCAAGGCCGCTGGGCTGCTCCCCACCGCAGACGGTCAGGAGAAAGGGCCATGAGGCTTTTCATCGCTGGTCTGATTCGTCTGTATCAGATCCTATTAGGCCCGCTGCTCGGCGGGCAGTGCCGTTTCCACCCGTCATGCTCCGAGTACGCACGCCTCGCCGTTCTGGAGCATGGGGTTCTGAAAGGCGGCTGGTTGGCGGTCAGGCGTATCAGCCGTTGCCACCCTTTTCATCCGGGTGGATATGATCCGGTTCCGAAAAGAGCGGAAGGGTGATGGACAGGAGGGACATAGTCATCGTTGTCATTCTGGTGGTGCTCCTGATCGCATGGCCCTCGATCGACCGCAGTATCATCCGGCCGCTTCTTGAGGGCACCCAGCCTGCGGAGTCGGTCCATACTCCCGCGGGGCAGCCGCCTTCCGCCCGTGCCCCGGCCGGAGAGCCGGCGCTGGAACCGCAGACGTCCATCGCGGAAAGACCGGCTGATGAGGGCGTTCCGGGACCCGAAGGGGAAGGCCGGCTCCATCCGCCGCAAGGCGACCTGGGTCGCCAGGTCGTCCTGGAGAATGCCTTGCTGAGATTGAGCCTGTGTTCGTTCGGGGCCGGAATCGCGTCCGCCGTGTTGAAGGAATATCCTTCCACCGCGGATGCGAGCAGTCCACCGGTCCGGCTCGACTTCGGCGAAATACCCGCCGCGGGATGGTATTTCCAGACGGATAGCGGCCGCGAGAGCCTCTATTTTGAGCTTTGCGACCATACGCCCACTTCCGCGAGTTGGCGCGCCGCCTACCAGGGATTCGAGCTGGAGAGATCTGTCTGGCTGGGAACCGGATATGTGGTCAACGTAGAGGACCGCATCACCGCCGGTACGGAAGGCGGCTGTCTGGCGGAGCAGTGGCTGACACTGGGAATGATGGAACAGCACGGCAGAAAGACACGCTACGCCTTTCTCGGGATGGATATCATGCGCTCCGGCGGAGAAGGGGTGGTGCATCTGGCCTCCCGCATACCGCGCATGTTTGCGGCCGAGAAAAGGAAGCGCGGTTTGGGGATAATGCCGGAGTCGATTGTGGTGCCGGTCATAACGAATGAACTTTCCGCCGATTGGGTGGCGGTCAAGAACAAATATTTTGTGCAGTTGGCCCGCGCCGAAGGGGGACTGAACGGCGCCTGGCTGGTTGCGCGGCGCGCTCTGAAAAAAGGCGAACAGCCCGACAGCCTGACGGCGAAGCGGATGACCCGCGTAAGCCGCGTAGGTGGAGCGGCGGTGCTGCCGCCGCTGCGGCTGGATCCCCACGAGACTATGGCGCGTCGCATCTTCTACTATATCGGGCCGAAGAAATATTCGCGCCTCGCAGCCTTAGGATACCGTGCGGCTGAGATCATGGAGTTCGGCATGTGGACCCCGATCAGCCGCATCCTTCTGGCAACTCTGAACTGGATTCATGACCACGTGTGGCCGCACAACTACGGGTTGGCCATAATGTTGCTGACCGTTCTGATCCGCATTGTCTTCTGGCCGGTGACACATGCCAGCACCGTCAGCATGAAACGCCTGCAGGAAATCCAGCCGCTGATCAACGAAGTCCGGCAGAAATATAAGGACAATCCCCAGAAGCAGCAGAAGGAGATGATGGCCATATACCGGGAGCATAAGGTCAATCCACTGGGCGGCTGCCTGCCGATGCTGATCCAGATTCCGGTTTTTATTGCCCTGTTCGTGGTGCTGCGCAGCGCAATCGAACTGCGATTCGCTTCCTTCCTGTGGATTCGCGATCTGAGTGAACCGGAACAACTGCTGGCAGGTGTGCTTCCCATCCCGCTGAACATCCTGCCCATCCTGATGGCTGTCACCATGCACTGGCAGCAGAAACTGACGCCTTCAGGTGCCGACACCCAGCAGCAGAAGATGATGCTCTTTTTCCCGGTGCTGATGCTGGTGTTCCTGTATAACTTCCCCTCCGGGCTGGTGCTTTACTGGACGGTCAACCAGTGCCTGATGATCGCGCAGCAGCTTGTTATCAGGCGGCAGCTTCACAGTGCATGAACGGTAACCAGGGATTGAAAAGCGGCAGGCCGGAGGTGAGCCGATGAATCAGGAAGTGGACGAAGTGCCCGATCAGGTTCGGGGAGATGACATGCCCGTGCCGGCGACTGCGCCCGAGAAGGCGCGGGCGGAACTCGAGCGCATCGTGGAGCTGATGGGGTTTGAAGCCGAGATCCAGGTGTTCGAGCAGGAAGGCGGCAATCTTCTTCTTCACATCGAATCGCCGGAAGCAGCGCGGCTGATCGGGAAGCACGCTCAGGTACTCAACGCTCTGCAGTACCTGCTGAACCGGATTCTTTTTTCTTCCGGAATGCAGGGGATATTCTGCTCCGTGGACGTGGAAAGGTACCGCGAGCGGCACCGGGACCGGCTGCTCCAGGAGGCCTTCGCCGCGGCGGATCAGGTCCGCCGCACCGGCCGGCCGGTGCGGTTGCGTCCCATGCCGGCTGCAGACCGCCGGGTTATTCATCAGGCCTTGAAAGATCACCGGGATATCCACACGGAGTCCGAAAAAGCCGCCCAGCAGGGGATGAAGCGGATAGTCATCCGGCCGTCGGGACGCTGAGGTTGAGATCCGGTGCAGCGCGAAATCAAAGAGCTTGCCGACGGGAATTTCGATCTGCTGGTCATAGGAGGTGGTATCAACGGGCTGGCGATTGCGTGGGAAGCCTCCCTGCGCGGTCTTCGAGTCGCTCTTGTCGAGAGAGAGGATTTCGGGGCCAAGACTTCCTCCGCATCATTGAAGATCGTCCACGGCGGCCTTCGCTACCTACAGCATCTTGACCTGCGGCGGATGCGCGAGTCTATCCGGGAGCGGAGCACCCTGCTGCGCGTCGCGCCCCACCTGGTGTATCCTTTACCTTTTCTGGTTCCCACCTATGGACATCTGCTCAAGGGTCCCGAACTGATGGCCGCCGCGGTAATAGCCAATGAGATCATCAGCTTCGATCGGAATCGGTACGTCCGCGATCCGGCACGCCGACTCCCCGGCGGTCGAATATTCCTCCCGCGGGCCGAGTGCCGCGACCTGGTCCCCGGGATTCCGGAAAAAGGGCTGACCGGCGGTGTGCTGTTCTACGACGCCCAGATGTACAGCGCCGAAAGGTTGAATATGGCGTTCGCCCTTTCAGCCTCCGAGCAGGGTGCCGTGCTGGTGAACTACGCCGAGGTCACCGGATTTGAGCGCCGGGGCGGACGCATTGCCGCCGCCGTGGTTCGTGACAGGACCAGTGGCGCGGATTTCCTCGTCCGGGCGGACATGTACGTGAATAGTACCGGTCCCTGGTCCGACATTGTGCTGGGTCTGCTTGAGAGCCGGAATCCCCGCCGGATTGTCCGGCGGTCCAAGGGCATTCAGATCGTCGCCCGGCCGCTGACTCGTGGTCCGGCGGTGGCTC
>Ga0164318_10003872_pt1 | contig 14262 bp, 10 predicted proteins | sample GuaBasSedimGuay9_FD_113734 | JGI IMG/M metagenome (GOLD analysis project Ga0164318, IMG submission 113734) | Subseafloor sediment microbial communities from Guaymas Basin, Gulf of California, Mexico - Guay9, Core 4571-4, 0-3 cm | ecosystem: Environmental > Aquatic > Marine > Hydrothermal vents...
ATTGATAAATAATGTAGGAACCAATATCAGAAAAAAAGCCGTAGAATTTTCTTTAGAAGAATACGAATATATTATGGCTACCAACATGACATCTAATTTTGAAATGTCACGATTATCTTATCCGTTTTTAAAAGCAACCAAAGATGCTGCAATTGTAAATTTATTATCTGTTGCTGGATTTACACATTTACGAACCGGTCCTCCCTACGGAATGAGCAAAGCTGCTCTTCATCAATTAACCAAAAATTTAGCCGTTGAGTGGGCAAAAGATGGAATTCGGGTTAATGCGGTAGCGCCTTGGTACACCAAAACCCCATTGGTAGAAAAGCTTTTGCAAGACAAAGATTATTATAAAGACATTTTGGATCATACACCTATGGGACGAATTGCTGAAGCTGAAGAGGTGTCGAGTTTAGTTGCATACTTATGTATGCCGGCTGCAAGTTATATAACCGGACAAAGTATAGCGGTAGATGGTGGTTTTTTAATTCAAGGATTTTAGTTGATAATCTTAAATTATTGAAATGCTCATGACAAAAATCAACAAAGCGAGAAGTTTAAACTTCTCGCTTTGTTACAAAATTAATTATAAGAAAATTTATTTTTCAATAGGGTTTGCTGAATCAAAACTCCATCCATTCATAGCTTCATCATAAACTTTTACATTAGGATAATCTAATAAAGAGCTTAACACAAAGAAAGGTAATCCTGCACGAACAGCTGTACCGCAATAAAATACAATAGTCTTATCAGATGTTATTCCGGCAGCATTTAACATATTTACTATTTCCTCATTAGATTTTAACACACCACCTTCTTTTCCAAAATTTTTCCACTCTAAATTAATAGCACCGGGGATATGACCGGGACTTTTACCATCGGTACCCATATATTCTTTTGGAGCACGAGCATCAACAAAAAGTACATTAGCATTTTTTAAATTAGCTTTTACCCATTTAGTATCAACAAAAATTGAAGCATCTGTATTAGCTGTAAAATTAGCTTTACTAGCTTTTGTTGGTGCAGGAGTAAGTGGTATACGAGCTGCACGCCACGCTTTCATATCTTTTTGTAGAATTTTCACATCAGCAACACCCATATATTTTAAAATCCAATACATGCGTCCGGCATATTTATTATTCCCATCATCATAAACAATAATGGTATTGGTATTAGAAATACCATGATCGCCTAAATATTGAGCAACATCAGCAGCAGGTTTTAAAACACCTTCCGGTTTACCTTCTTTGGTAAGTGCTTTTAAATCGATATTAATAGCATTACGCAAATGTGATACTCTGTAATTTTTAGCCGATTGTACAGATATAACTTTAACGTTTTTATCCTTAGCGGCTTTAGCATATCCTTTAGCATCGAATAGTCCTTGAGCAAATAAAGAAGGAACAAGGAAGAGAAATGCTAGAATAAGACCATAAATTTGTTTTGTATTTTTCATTTTTTAAGCTTTTAAAAAAGGTTTTCCAAAAAAACCTCTTGAATTATATATTAAAATTTAACTTGTAATTGCAGTACGAAAAAATCGTTTTCTACCTCATGCCAATCAGCTAAAACAGTATCGGAACTTTCCTCGGCTTTGTACACATAATTTACTTGTAATCGTGTCCACTCATTAAAGTAATAGTTAAAACCAAAAGTCCAGTCTTGTTGTTTGTTAAAATCGATATCGGCATCAGGATCATAAGATTCAAACTTTATTACAGGTTGAATATTCCAAGGTGTTTTATAAAGAGCCTGGATGAAATAACCGTTCTTAACAAAATCTCCAACAACTAATGTGGGTGTTGATCCACAACCACCTCCAACTAAAGTAGAACCTTGGTCATTGCCGTTGATATATTCTGCCTGTATAAGGAAATTCTTCTTTTCCACGGAAATATCAAATCCATATCTTTTCCGAACATCATCGTCCATAGTTGGGTCAGAAGGCTTTAAAGTACCGTATTTATAACTAGCACCAATGCTTATTCCGGCAAGAGGAGAGAAAATAAGGCGGGCAGTATAATCTTTGCCTTTATTGTTATCCCTTAAATTCATGCCAGTTCCATTTGTATAAGCAAATTTCCAAGCCAATACATTCGTGTTTTTTAAACCAAATAATTCTTTATCACCTGTACCACCCCAAATCATAATACCTATATCACGGAAAGGACTGGCCAATTCGCTTACTACACGTGAACGATTAACAGTATTTAACGACTGACAAGGCGTTAATAATTCTAATCCGAAAGGGGTTTTAAATTGTCCCATAGTTACATTAATCCAAGGGGCTAATCGTTTGTAAGTCATAAAGGCATCAAGCAAATAGGGACCGCCTTTTGTTGGGCTAAATTCCGTCATTACATAATAAGAGAAGTCGTAAGGAATATTCCCAACTACACCTAAGCGTGCGCGATTAAAATAAAAACTGTTTTCGGCTTTTAAACCGTTAATTGGGCTAACGCCATCACCAAGGAATTGATGTTCATATTGACCTTGAATATATCCAATAACCTGTACTCCGTCGTCGGAAGAAGCTTCCATACATCCTTGAGCGAAAAGCCCAGCAGGAGCCATAAGAATAGTTAGTAATATTATTGATAGAATCTTTTTCATTTTATTTAATTTTTAATTGTTATCAATTGTAAAAAACAGTTTATTATTTAGATGCAACTAAAGGATAACCTTGTGCTTCTGATGCACTCCATTTGTGTGATCCTAAAGCGTCATAAACCATACCGTTAGCACCAAATTTTAGACTTAGCGCATCGTATCCAATTACATTTAAATAGGCAGTAATCATAGAGGATGTTTGACCAGTCCAGCAATAAGTAACTATTTGTTTAGAAGGATCTAATTTATTTATTTCGCCATTTTCAATAGTAAGTGGACTAATACGGTGAGCGCCTGAAATATGTCCATAATGCTCAACATCGGTAGCAGCCCAGAAATTATTGATAAAATAGTTGCTTGGTGTTGTTAAAACATCGGCATTAGTTACACCTTTAAAACCGTTGGTTAACATATAAGTAACACGTTCAGCAAGTATTCCTTCGCCTGTTGTAGAAGCAGATGAGATGCTTGGGCTATCAAAAGTAGCATCAGCAGCTAAAGCTCCAGGAGCAGCAGTCCAATTAGAACTTGTAGTTCCTGAATTTCCCGTGTTTGTGTTCCAAGCACCGGCAAGGCTAATGTCCCAACTACTCATTCCCCATTTAAGAACCTTAGCATCAGGATAACCACTTAAACGAAGCGCAACAACTGCGTGCGATGCGGTTTGTCCGGTATAACAAGCAACAACAATTGTTTTTCCAGCAGCATTTTCTGCAGCAGTTACAATATTACCAAGTGTTGAATTAACCGCACCATCAATGTGACCCGCATTATAATCTCCTTCACCACGAATATCAATTACATAATAATCGTTAGTTGCATCAGCATCGGTAAGTTTTGTATACACATCTGTTGATGTTGTAATCCATCCGCTTGCAATAATATCCGACAAATCCATATCATTAGCCACAAGATAATCTGTAAGAATTTCTTGGGCAGGAGCACCACTTACAACAACAGGATAATCACGAGTTTCAGCATCAGTCCATTTATGGGCTTCTAAAGAAGAGTGAATTAAACTATTTGCACCAAACTTTAAGCTGTATGCATCATAACCTAAAACGGTAAGATAAGCAGTAATCATGGAAGACGTTTGACCTGTCCAACAATAGGTAACAACGGGTTTTGAATAATCAAGGTTGGCATATTCGCCTCCAGCAAGACTAAGAGGAAGAATATTATGCGCACCTGTAATATGACCATAATGCTCAATATCGGCAGGAGCCCAATAATTATTGATAAAGTAGTTGCCGGGTGTGTTTGCTACTGTAGCACCAGTTACTCCTTTAAATCCACCAGAAAGCATAGCGGCAACACGTTCAGCTAAAATAGCAGCACCATCAGTAGCTGTAGTTGTGTATTGAGGATCGCCATGATTGTTGTTTCCGACAATATCTCCAGGAGCAGCAGTCCAGTTAGCAGCACCATTGTCTCCAACGCCACCATCCCATGATCCTTTGTAAGCAGAATTCCATCCGGCCATTCCCCATTTAAGGACTTTGGCTGTAGGATAACCACTTAAACGAAGCGCAACAACTGCGTGCGAAGCACCTTGACCAGTATAACAAACAACAAGTATAGGTTTTCCACCAGATGAACTTGCTTGATTGAGTAAAGTGCCCATAGTAGCATTAACTGCACCTGCAATATGTCCTGCATCATAATCGGCAGCAGAACGAATATCAATAATGTAATAATCGTTGGTATCATCACCATCGGTCATTAGAGTATTCACAGCGTCAGCTGTTATAATCCAGCCATCCAAGATATTTGGTAAGTCCATATTATTGTTTACCAAATAAGTTTTCATTATCTTGAAACTTAAACTTGGATCTACATCCGGAGCATCAGGCTTATCCTTTTTACAGGAATTTAGTGCGAGCAAGGGAATAATTAATAACCCAAGCATTAATTTTGTAATCTTTTTCATAGTATTTATTTTATTAGACTATACAATTGGTTTGTTATTTTTTTTGATATTGGGCTTAGCAACCGCCTACTTCGCCACCTGTATCATGAACTTGTTCTAGATTTTTTAGTTGCTCATCAGGATAAGCTAATTCCCATGCTTTAAATCCGCCTTTTAACCATTTAACATTTTCGAAACCGAATTTTTGAAGCACGTCTGCAGCTAACAAACCGCGGTGGCCTTTTTTACAATACACCACTACTAAATCGGTTTTTAGGGGAGGATAAAGGAATTGATTTTCCCAGAATTCATCTTTTAAAACATTGAATTCTATTAATCCACGAGGAATATTTACAGCTCCTGGAATATAGCCAGGATTAAACTCATTAGGCTCACGAACATCGATAAGAACAATAATTTCGCCATCATCAAATAGTTGATGTAATTCTTGAACACTTATTTCAGTAACATTTGGTGCTACTTGTGCTAGTAATTCATCAACATTTTGATATGATTCTTTTGTGCTGCAAGCTGTTATCATAAGTCCGATAAGGACAAAGACAGTAATTTTTAATATGTTTTTTGTTTTCATCAGTATATGTCTTTATTTAAAAATCGATTGAAATATTTTAATTATTTATTATCCCTTTCGGCAAGAAGCTGCTCTAAACGAATTTTATTCTCGAGCAACTCTTTTTCTGCTAAAAGACGAGCTGTTGTATCAAGAATAAAACCTTCAACAGCAACAATTTCTTTATTGTGTACAACGGGAGTCATAGTAACAGTATGATGCCCTACGGATCCATCCTGACAAATACGCGTTACTTCACCATGAGGTATTGTTTCGCCTTTTAGTACTTTTTTAAATGTGATTTCTAATTCTTTAAATTCTTCAGGAGAACGACTCAGAGAATAATGTTTTCCTATTACGTCATCTATAGAGTCAAATTTATAAAGGGAAGCCCAAGCTTTATTTACTTCTTCGTAAATACCCTTACTGTTTATCCTAAAATATCCGGCACCGCTATTGGCTACCACATCACGGAATTTTTCTTCTGTTTTCATGCCTAATTTTTCTTCTGTTTCTGCTAATGCGTTATCTAATAGATCACTTTTATCACCACTTGTTTTTAAGCGGGCTTTTGTGATTTTTAATGCTACTTCCATTTCATTAGCAAGCATCGCTCTGGCTCCTTTTTCATCCACTTCTTCCCAACCGGTAATCATAGCTATAATAGCCGATAATGGTCTATGTCCGGTAGTGGTTAAGTAAACATGAACGATAACAAATACTATTAGGAAATAAGCTCCGGCGGTATGTAAATACGCAACAATATCCAAGCCCGCAAGCTGAAAGCCTTGATTAGGATAATTGAGATACATATACGATAGACCTGTAATTCCCATCACAGGTATAACTAACATTTTAAGTCCTAAATAAGTAAACCGTTGTAAGGGATTAAATTTATTGTAAACCAACTTATTAGTAGGGTGTTCAGCACCTTTAAAAATGCCTGTGATATAATATTCTATTTGCTCTTTTAAGAGTTTGGTTGTGGGAATATATTGTCTCCATTCCCCTGTGGTAAAATGCCAGAAAATTGCAAATACAACCAATATAATGAGTGTCCAAGAAGCAGTATCATGAGTCCAAACGGCTGTTCTATATCCGAGAATCTCGAAAGTACCATGAATTTCTAATCCGGTGATGGCTAATACAAAAATTAAAAGAACTTGCATCCAATGCCAAAATCTTTCAAATGCTTGATAAATATATATTTTCATCTTTTTTGATTTTTCTTGTTTAATAGTTTCTTATCTATATTAATCGTGTAAGCAATTTTTACGCATAAGGATACGTAGACCACCGTGAATAACAACTCCAATAAATGACAGTATAATCAGGATTAATCCGATATTATCTATCCAAGCGTTTGAATCTCTTCCGGGCATATAAAAATCATTGAGAGAAGCTAAACGTCCGTCTTGACTGCTTGTATGACAATCTATACAACTTAGAGATTGGCTTGCGGGACTAACTTGATGATTAAGAGGCCAATACATTTCCGTTTCAATAAAACCGTATTCGCCACTATAAGGTAAACCAACGTATTCCATTCCTTTCTCAATAGCCAAATTCCAGTCAAAGTCTTTCCAATATGCACCCTCTCCTTTCTTTTTAGCATATGTATTAACCTGTACGAGTGTATTATTTATTACATCATATGGTTGTTTTCCACGATGTACTTTTACAGGCCATATTTTTGAGCATCCTTTGGTTTTACAATTAGCTCCTTTATCGGAATATGCACCATCAAGGGTGTTCATTTGAACAGGAATTTCGGAAATAGTGTCTGTAATTAAATGATGATCGGCTAAGCCGTTAAACCAGTAATACTCCGGTTTTACATTTTGATCCCATACAAACGAACCTTTAATAGAGAGGTAGTTGTGATTTCCATCGGCATCAGATTCGTGAATTGTATTTCCATCTTCATCTAATCTACCGGCAGTTGACCAGTCCCACCACATTTTAGTGCTATTAGCTTTAGCATAAAAAGGAATATGACAGGTTTGACATGCTATACGAAGACCATGTTTATTTAATAAATCGTCTTTATGTGGAGCTTCGGTATGGCATTGTGCACAGCTTATACGATTTTTATTTTCTGATGAAAGTGCATAAAGCTTGCCTGTTATATTGTGATTTTCTGTTATATGACATTCTATACAACTCATGTTTTCGCCATCAGTACCCATATGAACATCAATTTCTGTGGAACAATTGTCCATAGCTTTATCTAAATCGCCATGTTTTACATTGTTTCCACCACCTCCCCAATAATGACAAATGCCACAGTTGGCTCTTTCCGGTGGTGCTACACTTTGTGCAACTATGTTAAGGTTAATTCCCTCATAAGGATAGCCTGCTTTTCCGGGTTCTTTTTTATAAATTCCTGATTGATCATGACAAACTAAACAATCAATATTTTCTTTTTTATTGAAATCGAAAGTTTCATCTTTCCAACCGTAACCAATATGACACCGAGTACAAGTTTCTCTATTTGAGGAAGTGCCAATACAAAAGTTATTGAGAATATTTTTCTTTCCTAAAGAAACTTCTCCACGACCATTAAGTTTTTCGGTTCGTTCCCAAGTCCAATGGTTATTAGCCATAATTTCAGTATGTCTTTCATTATGGCAACTCAAACAGGCTAAAGTAACATCCTGTGGTCGTTTAAAATCTTGTTGCAATACTGCAAACTTACCGTGGTCAACAACTTTTCGGTTTACCCGATCGGCTTTTCTCACATAGTTTGTTAGTTTTATCGTTGATTGATTATCTGTTTCTTCCTCATTGCTTTGAGCTGCAAATAAAGCCGAAATTGGAAACAGAATAATCAGTACGAAGTAAATGGTTTTTTTCATAATCTAAATTTTAGTCGACTGTGTTTAATATTCGTTAATTGATTCACAACAAAACTAAATAAATCGTTAATTGAATAACAGTAATGGGAGGACAAATACAATAGACCAAAAAATGAAATAAATCATACATAAACTGACATATATCAATATTTGGATTGATCTTTAAGAAGAAGTACTGATGAACATTTTTCTAATTTATTAGAATACAGCATTTTATGAATTTGTAAGGACTATAATCCGAGATATTATTTAGAAAAATTTAAAAATGACTTAAAAAATTAGAATCATGATTTATTAAAAACCTGTTTTTTATCGGCATAAAAAAGTAAAATCATAAATATTATTTAGAAAAGAAAAAAGAAAAAGCACATAATGGCCTGATATTAAGAGTATTATAAATTCATGTCTTCTCGCTTATTTAGAATGGTTTTTAAAAAAGGAAGTTTAAAAAACTTAGCAAAAAACTATATATCTTTATATCATAAAATATTAGTAGTTATGAATACGCAACCAAAATCGGGTTATCTATGTTTTTTTACAACGCTTAAATTAACTAGTTTTAATCCCAAAGGAAAAAATGAATGGATGATTTTAGAATCCAACTCGGCACCGGGTTATTATTCTAAAGCTAACTTTCCTATTAATGAACATCGTCAATTTGATAGACATTTGTATATAATTGTTAAAAGACCCGCTCCGTGTTTTCAGGATTTGGTTTTACGCAAGAGTAGCGAAATTATTCAAAAACAAAATTTAACTATTTACGCTTCTCCCGGTCAGCTGAAGTTATTTAATAAAAATTATCAATGTATCAGAGTTAGAGTAAGTCAAATAGATAATATTTATCCTTTGATTGATGGTTTAAAAGCTGAAGGAATAGAGTTTTTAAATTATAAAAAAGTTGATACATACTCTAGTTTTATACAACACAAAAAATACATTAAACTAAATAAAATTGGGGAGTGCATTTATCAAGATAAACAAGTACCAAACAGATATTTTATTCAGCTTCCTCGCACAGTTGATTATAGTGAATTTGAAAAACTAATAGAGGAAATTAAGTACAACTGTAAATTCAATCATTTTGATGCTTCATTAGCTTATTTAAATCAAGGAGAAAATACTTTTGATTTTGCAGCTCTTTATTCCAATCATTGCGAAAAAGATCGTCTAACTGAATTTAAACATCAAATAGATAAATTACTCAAATAAATAATCAATAAAAAAGGGATGAAATTTCATCCCTTTTTTATTGATTAACTTTTTAAATGGATTACTCCTTTAACCTTCTTTTTTCTTCAGAAGCTCTTCCATAAGTATTTTATTTTCCATTAGCTCTTTCTCTGCTAATCTGCGTACAGTTGTATCTAAAATAAAACCTTCAACACCTACTACTTCTCCGTTCATAACTACAGGAGTCATTGTAACGGTATGGAAGCCTAAAGATCCGTCTTTACAAACACGTTTTACTTCACCATGAGGAATAGTTTCTCCTTGCAGTACCCGATTAAAGGTTTTTTCCAACTCGCCAAAATCTTCTTTTGTACGACTTAAGGAATAATGCTTTCCAATAATTTCGTCAGCAGAATCGTATTTATAAAGGCGTATCCATGCATCGTTTACAGCACCGTAATAACCCAATTTATTAATTCTGAAATATCCCGCACCTGATTTAGCAATCACATTTTGGAATTTTTCTTCTCTTTTCATCCCCAAAAATTTTTCAGTTTCTTCTAAGGCTTCATCAAGAAGTTCTTTTTTATGATCATCAGTTTTCAAATGAGATTCAGAAGCTTTTAAAACGACTTCCATTTCATTAACAACCATTGCGCGAGCATCATTAGGATCTACCTTTTCCCATCCTGTTAGCATTGCTGTTATTGCTGACAAAGGTGTATGACCTGTTGTAGTTAAATAAACATGTGCAATAATAAATGTAACTACCGAAAAAGCGCCGATGGTATGTATAAGAGCAACAATATCTAAACTGCTTAGTTCAAATGTTGTATTTGGATAATTCAAATACATAAATGCAAAACCGGTAACTCCCATAACAGGAATAACTAAAATATTTAATCCCAAATAAATAAGACGCTGTAGGGGGTTAAATTTATTATAAATAAGTTTTCTTGTTGGATGTTCGGCACCTCTAAAAATACCTGTAATATAATAATCTACCTGTGCCTTAAGAAGTTTTAGTGTAGGTTTATATTGCCTCCACTCACCGGTTGTAAAGTGCCAGAAAAGAACAAAAACTATTAGTATAAGATAAGCCCAAGCCGCTACTCCGTGTAATTTTACAGCATTCTCAAATCCAAACAAACTATAAGAGCTGTGTATTTCAAATCCCGTTAAAGCTAAGATAATCATTAATAAAACCTGAGTCCAGTGCCAAAAACGCTCAAAACCTTTATATATATATATTTTCATAAAAAATTATTTTTTAATTAATGACTTACATTCTTACGGAAGAAAATACGCAAACCTCCATGTATTAAAACTCCTGCGAATGTGGATACTAAAAGTATTATTCCTAAATAATCTAACCATTCGTAGTGATCACGTCCGGGCATATAAAAACCATCCAATTCGCTTAAACGACTTTCATCTCCACGAGCGTGACAATCGGTACATTTTAAGGCTTGATCTGCAGGAGCAACCTGATGATTTAATGGCCAATACATTTCTGTTTCTACAAAACCAAATTTTCCACTAAAAGGTTCATGAATATATTCTGTTCCTTTTTCAAGTGATTTAGCCCAGTCGAAATCTGCCCAAAATGCTCCGCTGCCTTTTGGTCCAACTACTTTTGGCTGAAGTAAAGTATTATATTCAGTATCATAAGGTTGTTTTCCACGCATAATTTTTACCGGCCAAATTTTTGATGGTGCAAGCGATTTAGTCTGTGCCCCTTTATCTGCATAAGATCCGTCTAAAGTATTAAGCTGTACGGGAATAGTATCTATTTTATCCGTAACCAAATGGTGTCCTGCCAAACCGTTAAACCAACGATATTCAGGTATTACATTACGACCCCATTTAAAATTTCCTTTTTTCGAAAAGTAGACAACATCTCCTATGCTATCCTTAATTTCAAATACTTTACCATTCTTATCTAATTTTCCTGCCGTTGACCAATCCCACCAAAGTTTAGTTGGGTTTGCTTTGGCATAAGTTGGAATATGACAAGTCTGACAAGCTACACGATCAGTATGGTTGTTTAGTATTTTATTTTTATGTGGCGTATCGGTATGACATTGTTCACAGCTTACCCTATCATTATTTTCACTGGAAAGGGCATATAATTTACCTGTAATATTATGGTTTTCTGTAACATGGCATTCTGTGCAATTCATATCTTCACCTTCTTTTGCCATATGCACATCTAAATTGCGATCGGCATGAAGCATTGCTTTTTCCATATCGCCATGCTTAACATTATTACCTCCACCACCAACAAAATGACAAGCACCACAATTTTGACTTGAAGAAAGGCCAACATTTTGAGCTACTAAATTAAGATTTGTTTGTGGTGTTGGCATTCCACCCATTCCTTTTTTATAGGTTCCTGTTTTATCATGGCAAACTAAACAATCAATATTTTCTTTTGCTTGAAAGTTAAAGGTAGTATCAACCCAACCATATCCGGCATGGCATTTACTACACATTACTTCATTACTTTCTACTCCAATACAAAAGTTATTTAGTATGTTCTTTTTACCAACAGAAATAAGTCCGTGATTAAGAATTTTTTCTTTTCTATCCCAAGTAAAGTGGTTATTAACCATCAATTCTGAATGACGCTCCGTATGGCAACTTAAGCAGGCTAAAGTCACATCTTGAGGTCGAGCAAAATCTTGTTTAAGAATATCGAATTTGCTGTGATCCACAGGAACACTTGTTTTTCGATCAGCTTTAAAGGTATAGTTTTCTATAAGTAAACGAGTTGCTTGTGTTTTATTATTTTCAGCTTTTTGGCTGAAAGCAAGACTCTGAATCATAAAGAAAAGCAAAACAATAATGACGCTTTGTTTCATATGTAAACGCTGTTTTTAGATGATTTATATTCAGCCAAATATATCGAAATGGCTTTTAACACAGACCCTATTAAAGTTAAAATGAAACAAAAACGAAACAGATATGAAAGCCAATTAAATGTGATGTATATCATTATTTATAAAAAACATATTGTATTTTGAAACAAAAAATAAGTTAAAAAAATATATTATAGGCCAATAAAATTGTCGATAAAAGCGTTCGTCAGTTTCACTTTTATAAGGAATCAAAAACTGATTTTATTTATTTGCTATTTTTTCCACGAAGATTATGTGAAAATAAAAATGATAGAGTATTCGCAAAGATGGTGTAAAAACATCCTTAAGAAACACAAAAAAATAAGCCAAATAAAAGCCTTAGCTCACAACGACTAAGAAATAATTTTTCTTCCCTTTTTGGATAAGAATATATTTTTCATTTAGTAAATCGTCAGGACTTATGGAGTAGTTATCTTTAACCTTAGCTTTATTTATACTAACCCCATTATCTTTAAGCATTCTTCTCGCTTCGCCTTTAGATGAAAAAATTTGAGTCTTCTCGGCTAAAAAATCAATCACTCCCATAGTATTTTCCAAATCGATTTTACCAACTTCAAATTGAGGAACGCCTTCAAAAACACTTAAAAAAGTACGTTCATCAAGTTTTCTTAAAGCTTCTGTTGTTGCTTTACCAAATAAAATTTGAGAGGCTTCAATAGCAGCTTCATAATCAGCTTCGGAATGAACACGAATGGTAATATCTTTTGCCAACACTTTCTGTAACTCGCGCATATGAGGAGCTTCATTATGACGTACTATTAGTTCGGTTATTTCTTCCTGAGAAAACAAAGTAAATATCTTTATGTATTTCTCGGCATCAGCATCGGAAGTGTTTAACCAAAATTGATAAAAAGCATAGGGAGTTGTCTTTTCAGGATCGAGCCAAACATTTCCACTTTCGGTTTTCCCAAATTTACCACCATCTGCTTTAGTAATTAACGGACAAGTTAAAGCGTAAGCTTTTCCTCCTGCCTTACGGCGAATAAGTTCTGTCCCGGTTACAATATTTCCCCACTGATCGGCACCACCCATCTGTAATTTGCAGTTCTTTTCGGTATAGAGATGTAAGAAATCTGTTCCTTGTACAAGCTGATAAGTAAACTCCGTGAAAGACATACCTGCTTTTGATTCTTCACCAATTCTTTTTTTAACCGAGTCTTTCGACATCATATAATTAACGGTAATATGTTTACCAATATCACGAATAAAATCGAGGAAAGAAAATTCTTTCATCCAGTCGTAATTATTAACTAATTCGGCTGCATTAGGTTCGGAAGAGTCAAAATCCAAAAATTTCTTAAGTTGTTTTTTTAGTCCTTCTTCGTTTTTACGAAGTTCGGTTTCGTCCAATAAATTTCGTTCTTCCGATTTGCCCGAAGGATCTCCAATCATTCCGGTTGCACCACCTACAAGTGCTAATGGTTTATGACCTGCAATTTGTAAATGCTTGAGCATCATCACACCAACTAAATGACCAATATGAAGAGAATCGGCAGTTGGATCGATACCTACATAAGCCGAAATCATTTCCTTTTCCATTATCTCTTCAGTTCCGGGCATGATATCGTGGATCATTCCTCTCCAACGTAATTCTTCAACAAAATTCATTTTGTATTTCTTTTTCTGATTAAGGCGCAAAAGTAAGAAATTTTAAGGCAATTCTGAGGCAATTCAAACTGTAACTTTAAGTCACGCTCTTATTGAAATATCTTTACTCGATAATATCTTTATATTATGCTGGATAATATAATTTTTCTCTAACAAATTAAGCTTGGTCAGGATACCGTGTTTTAAAAGTTCATAAGTTTAAACGTTAAGCAAGGGTTTCTCTTTGAGTGAAATCCTTACTCATAAGAAAAAACAATTTATTTTAAAATTTGTATAGTCAAAGGATAATGATAAGCTCGGTGATTCATTACTTTTATTGTGTTAATCACAATTACAACCTGACTAAATAGACCGATAAAGATCAATAAAGGGAGACCAATCAAAACAGTCAGTAAGATAGCAGAAGCAATTAAATAGATGAAAATTGAAAGCTGAAAGTTCATAATATCTTTAAAGTGTTGCTCGTATTCCACCAACTCATCTTTTTTAAATAACCAAATAAGAAGAGGCGGAAAAACAAAAGTTAGGATTCCGCTTAAATGCATCAAAATAACCCAGTTATAGACATCTTGAGAAAACGTTTTAGGGCTGTCAATTTTCTTGCTTGTTAAG
>Ga0164318_10003873_pt1 | contig 14259 bp, 13 predicted proteins | sample GuaBasSedimGuay9_FD_113734 | JGI IMG/M metagenome (GOLD analysis project Ga0164318, IMG submission 113734) | Subseafloor sediment microbial communities from Guaymas Basin, Gulf of California, Mexico - Guay9, Core 4571-4, 0-3 cm | ecosystem: Environmental > Aquatic > Marine > Hydrothermal vents...
AAAAGTAATGAAAAAAAGAATAAAAGAATGGAAATATGTTTTTGATAAAAGTAAAAGCAACCACAAATTAACTTTTAGGGATATTAGATATAGAATTTCAGATGTTTTTGCCAGATTTACAGGTATTAAAATTGGAGAATATAGAAACTATATTTTAGTAAGAAAATAATTTCATAGTCAATCTCACTTACCTTCAGTCAGTAGTATGAGAAAAAAACTTGCAAAACTTACTTTGATGTGATATATTATTTAAAAGAAAGGAATGTAAAGAGAAGGAGGTGATGATATGCCAGAAATAGATACAAACTATAATTATCCTGTGCCACCTGAAAATGTGTATGGACAAACCATAGGAGGGCCATCAGTTGAAAATCCACAACAACAAGTAGAGCAAGATACCACTCAAGTTCAACAGACTCAATCTACCCAGGAAACAAAAGGAAAATATATAGATAGATATGCATAAATTATATCATTTGAAGATTAAAATATTTCTTAAAGAAGTTAATAAAAAATTCCGTAGATTAGTATAGAGGCATATATTTTATGAAAAAAATTTCAGCTGCTAAAAAAGCAGAATTTGCTGAACGAACCAAAGATATAAAAGAAAAAATAGATGAGCTCAGTAAACAGGCGCAGGAGATTACAAAGGATATTGCAAAAGGAAATGGCCTTGTTAATTATAAAAGATTAGCACTTGCTAATTTGTATCTTACAATGATAGCATATTATATTCGGCTAAGTGATATAAGTCTTGATGTTTTAGGAATTAAAAATGAATCATATTTAGAGAATGCGAGAAAGCTTTGTTATAAGATGTTAGGTAACCTTGAAGACATTGTAGGAGCACATATAGATGCTCCGTTAACAGAGAATAAAGAACAGCTTGCTACTATTTCACAATTAGATGATAAGAAGAGACTAAAGCTTATTCAAAAAGTTGCTGATGCAATTACAACTGTAGAAGAGAAATTTGGTCCAAATTCTAAATGGAAATGGAGCTTTGTTGATTTGGATGCAAGAGCTTCTGCAATTTGTAAAAATCTTACAGATTTTAAACGAATTCAGGAAAACAACGACCCACGTATAGAGGGATTTCAAGAGCGAATGGATTTATTACGATTTGTAAAATCTTATTTAAGAAAAGCTGCTGATAGATTAAGAGAAAAATATGAAGTTGCAACACACGATTTTGGTGAAATGAAAAAAGCTATTCAATATCTCCGGGCTTTATTAAGAATTGCTACTATATTTAGCACAGGCACTGACGAAGTTAATAATCTTAGAAAAAATATAAAAATCTGGGAAGAGAAACTTGAAGAAGATGAAAGAATTGCAGAGGAACGAAAGAAGAAAGAAAAAGGTAAATAAGAGAAATGAAGAAGTCTGGCAATGAAATTTCTAATTTTTCTATAGAAAGACTTCTACTTTATTCGCGATGCGTTTCAAATATAAGAAAAAGAAAAAAAAGAGATAAAATATTATCTTCTGATATCGCTTCGCTTTTAAATATAGATTCAACTCAAGTAAGAAAAGACTTGTCTCATATTGGTAAACTTGGAAAAAGAGGACTGGGATATTTTGTTAATTCTTTACTTGATTCATTGAACAAATTTTTATATCGTAATAAAGTTATAAATACAGCTATAATTGGAATAGGTAAATTAGGTGCTGCTTTAATTGGTTATAAAGTTTTTAAGCAATGTAATATAAATATTGTTGCTGGTTTTGATATTGATAAAAGAAAAATTGGTGCGAAAGTTAATAAAATCCCAATTTATCATATTGATAATTTGAAAAGGATTATAAAATCTAAAAAAATCCAAATAGGTGTTATAACAACTCCTGCATCTGCGGCTTATGAAATTGCTCAAATGTTAAAAGATGCTAAAATTAAAGCAATTATTAACTTTGCTCCCATTTATATCAGCTTCCCAGATCATCCAATAGTTGAAAATATTGACCTTTCTATTTTTTTTGAAATAGTAAGATATAAAATCATATCCCAGAAAAAGAAAAATATTTGACTTATAACTAAAATTTTATAAGATACTTCTGTAATGAAAAGAACCTCATTATATGAAACACACAAAAAACTTGGTGCAAAATTGATTAATTTTCATAACTGGGAAATGCCTGTATATTATACCTCTATTAAAGAAGAAAATTTAGTTGTCCGAAATAATGTGGGTATTTTTGATGTATCTCATATGGGAAACATTTTTATTAAAGGCAGTGAGGCTGAGAAATTTATTGATTATATTATTACTAATTCTGTTTCTGACAAAAAAGAGAATAAAGTCGTATATTCTCCTGTTTGTAATGAAAGAGGTTTTATTCTTGATGATATTCTTGTATATAAATTTTCCAAAGAAAAATTTCTTCTGATTGTTAATGCCTCAAATGAAAAAAAAGATTTAAATTGGTTTATTAAAAATTCTGAAAGTTTTGATATTAAAATAGATGATGTTAGTGACAAATATTCTTTAATAGCAGTTCAAGGACCTGAAAGTGATTTTACTTTAAATAAATTTTTTAATTTTGATGTAAATTCAATGAAATACTATACTTTTTGTGAAACTCAATTTTTGAATTATAATTGTATTATATCCCGAACAGGCTATACTGGTGAAAAGGGATTTGAAATTTTAATTGAGAACAAATTTGCAACTTTTGTGTGGGAAAAAATTTTAAGCAATGCAACAACTATACTCCCCTGCGGTTTAGGAGCACGTGATATATTAAGAATAGAAGCTGGTTTCCCATTATATGGGCAGGAACTTACAGAAAATATAAATCCTTTTGAATCAAATTTAGCACGGTTTGTAAGATTGGATAAAGAAAATTTTATTAGTAAAAAATCGCTTGAAGGGATTAGCAACAATTACAGAAATATACGCATAGGTTTTGTAATGAAATTAAATAAAATTGCAAGAGAAGGTTGTGAAATTTATACCCCTGATGAAAATAAAAAAATTGGCTGGGTATCAAGTGGCACATTCTCTTTTTATTTGAATAGCTCTATTGGAATGGGATTTATTGATAAAAATTTTGTTGACTTAAAAGAAATAAAGATTAAAATAAATGATAAATTTTATGCGGCAAATATTCAATCTTTGCCATTTGTTAAATTAAGAGTAAAGGAGAGGTGATTTATGTCAAAAATTCAGGAATCTTTATTATATACAAAAACACATGAATGGTTGAAACTTATTGACGATGAAACTGGAATTGTTGGAATTACAGATTATGCTCAGGATCAACTTGGAGATGTTGTTTATGTTGAATTACCTGAACTCGGTAAAATTTTTAAAAAATCTGATGCATTTGGCTCTGTTGAATCTGTAAAAGCTGTTTCTGATCTATATGCACCTGTTGATTGCGAAATAATAGAGACAAATGAAAATCTTGCGTCTGAGCCTGCACTTATAAATAAAGACCCTTATGGTGAGGGTTGGATAATTAAAATAAAAATAAAAAACAAAGAGCAAATTTCATCACTTCTTAAGCCAGAAGATTATAAAAATATTATTTCGTAAAAATGAACTTTATACCAGATTCAACGAAAGATTTTGATGCAATAAAAAAGTTTCTTAAAATTAAAAATGTAAAAGAATTGCTCCCAATTCCTGATGAAATTTATTTAAAAGAATTTAAATCAGGAAATATTCCAGAAAAGGGGTTGCCAGAGAAAGAGATTTTAAAAAGAGCACAAAATTTAGCTTCAAAAAACAAAAATATAGAATATTATATTGGGGCAGGAATATATAATCATTATATACCCGCAGTTGTTGATGAAATATCTTCACGAGCTGAATTTTATACATCTTATACACCATATCAGCCAGAGATAAGTCAGGGCTACCTTCAATCTATGTTTGAATATCAAAGCATAATTGCAAGGCTAACTTCTCTTGATATCTCAAATGCTTCTTTATACGATGGTGCCACTTCCATTGTTGAAGCTTGCATTATGGCAAAAAGAATAAAAAGAAAAGATGAAATCTTAATTCCGGAGAATATTAATCCTGAATATGTTAGTGTTTTAAAAACATATAACATAGGAAATCATTTTAAACTAAAATTTATAAAAACCAATAATGGTGAAATTAATCTTAAAGAGATTAAAAATAACATTTCAGACGAAACAGCAGCTGTTGTAATTCAGAACCCAAATTTTTTTGGTATAATTGAAAATGCTATAAACATTTCAAAAGTAGTTAAAGAAGCAGAGATTTTACTTATTACAATTTTTTATCCACTTTCTCTTGGTGTTTTAATTTCACCGGGTAAGTATAATACTGACATTGCTGTTGCTGAAGGACAATGTCTTGGAAATCCACCTTCATTTGGTGGACCTGGACTTGGAATTATTGCAACAAAGAAAGAATATATAAGAAAACTACCAGGAAGAATTGTTGGTATAACAAAAGATATTGAAGGGAAAAGAGGGTTCGTTTTAACTCTTCAAGCAAGGGAACAACATATTCGGCGTGAAAAGGCTACATCAAATATATGTTCCAATCATGCTTTATCTGCTTTGAGAAGCTTGATTTATTTAAGTGCAATTGGGGAAGAAGGGTTTAAAAATATATCTTTTTTAAATCTAAAATTGGCGCATAATCTTTGTGAACTAATTATAGAAAATGGTATTGCAGAACTAAAATTTGATAGACCATTTTTCAATGAATTTGTCCTAAAATTTAGAGATGAGAAAGCACTTGATGAATTTAGAAATTTTTTAAAATTACACAACATCTTATTTGGAATAAAATTAAAAAATTATTTTCCAGAAATGAATGATTGTTTGCTTATAACTGTGACTGAAATGAATAATATAGAAAAGTTTAAGGAAATATGTAAATCATATGGAAAAATTTATCTTTGATTATAAAGAAAAAAACGAGGAATATATTGCACGAGAAAAAATTGAACCAGAAATGTATGGTATAAAAAATGAATTGATACAAAAAGAAAAAATAGGATTGCCAGAAATATCTGAGATTTCACTTGTCAGACATTTTACAAATTTGTCAAGAAAAAATTTTGGGGTTGATAATGGTTTCTATCCTTTAGGGTCCTGCACAATGAAATATAATCCTAAAATAAACGAAAAGATAGCAAAAAAAGAGGAATTTGTAAATTTACATCCATTAATGGATGTGGAATATATTCAGGGGAATCTTGAACTTATGTACGAAATGGCACAATTTTTAAAAGATATATCTGGAATGGCAGAAATTACTTTTCAACCATCAGCAGGTGCACATGGTGAAATAACAGGAATACTTTTAATTAAAGCTTATCATAATTATAATAAAGAATATCAAAGAAAAAACATAATAGTCCCTGATTCATCGCATGGCACAAATCCTGCCACAGCTTCACTTGCTGGCTTTAATGTTATTGAAATAAAATCAAATTCTGATGGATTAGTAGATTTGACAGAACTTGAAAAGGTTTTAAATGATAATACATCTGCACTTATGCTTACAAATCCAAATACACTTGGATTGTTTGAGAAAGATATTTTAAAAATAAGCAAAATGGTTCATAATGTAGGCGGACTTTTGTATTATGATGGGGCAAATTTAAATCCACTTTTAGCATGTGTGAAAATTTCAGATATGGGATTTGATGTAGTGCATTTTAATTTACATAAGAGTTTTAGTACACCTCACGGTGGTGGTGGACCAGGGGCAGGTCCTGTTGGTGTATCTGAAAAACTTGTGGATTTTTTGCCTGTACCATTGGTTAAAAAAGTTGATAATAAATATTTCCTTGATTATAATGTTAAAAATTCAATTGGAAAAGTTAAATCTTTTTATGGTAATTTTTCTGTAATTTTAAAATCTTATTTTTATATATTAGAACTTGGTATAGATGGCTTAAGAAAAGTAAGTGAAAAATCAATTTTAAATGCAAATTATTTAAAGAAAAAACTTGAAAGACTTTTAGAATTACCATATAAAAACAATTGCTTACATGAATTCGTATTATCAGGTAAAAAATTGCAGGAGTATGGATTACATACAATTGATTTAGCAAAAAGACTTATAGATTTTGGTTATCATCCACCAACAGTTTATTTCCCATTGATTATTGAAGAAGCAATTATGATTGAGCCCACTGAAACAGAGTCAAAAGAGATACTTGACAAATTTGCAAAAGATTTTGAATATATCATAAATGAAGCAAAAGCAAATCCTGAAAAATTAAAAAAAGCACCTTGGAAAACACCTGTCCGAAGATTGGACGAAGTTACAGCAGCTCGTCATCCTGTTGTTACTTATGATGAGTATTGTAATTCAGAAATGTAAATTTAATGATACAGAAATTAAAAGTGAACAAAAGTTACAGAAATGCAGAGATAAAACAAATTAAAAATTCTCTGTATTCTCTGCGTCTCTGTGGCTAAACATAATATGAGAGTGTTCGGTAATTTGAGTGGGAAAAGGCACAAAATTTTACGGTTTTCGGAGCCGTAATCCCACACTTACAGGATGTAAGTGTAGGGATAGGCGGAGACCCCGGAGTCCCACACCTACAGGATGTAGGTGTGAGGACGAGAATGAGTAAAATTTTGTGCCTTTTGAAAATAGGTAAATTCAAAGTGTGTGATTTATAATTTTAGGTATGTTTTAAGTTATAATTTCCGAACAGTCTAATAATATATAAAGGAGGCAGAATAAAATGATTAGAGAAAAAGAAAATGCATTAATTATAATTGATGTCCAAAATGATTTTTGTCCGGGTGGTAATTTAGCTGTAAAAGAAGGTGATAAAATTGTGCCAGTTATAAATAATATAATAAAAAAATTTTATAAAGTAATTGCAACACAGGATTGGCATCCTGATAACCATCTTTCATTTGCAGAAAATCATCCTGGAAAAAATGTGTATGATGTGATAGATTTAAATGGTATAAAACAAGTGCTTTGGCCCAGTCATTGCGTTGCAGGAACAACAGGAGCAGAGTTTCATCCAGAACTTGATAAAAATAGCTTCCATTTAATATTACGAAAGGGGACAAACCCCAAAATTGATTCTTATTCTGCATTTATGGAAAACGATAAACAAACAATTACAGGGTTGGAAGGATATCTTAAGAATTTAGGAATTAAACAGGTATTTTTATGTGGACTTGCAACAGATTATTGTGTATTTTACTCTGCAATTGATGCAATCTCTCTTGGTTTTGAAACCTATGTTATAATTGATGCCTGTAAAGGTGTTGACTTCCCTGAAGGGAATATAGAAAAATCTTTAAAAACTATGCAAGAGAGTGGAATTAAAATTATAAAATCAGCAGAATTATAACTATGGAAAAATTGAAAAATTTTGCACTTTTTACTGACCTTTATGAACTTACAATGATACAAGGCTATTATTTTACAAATCCAGAACAAGAAGCTGTATTTGATATGTTTTTTAGACATCAGCCATTTGAAGGTGGATTCACTATTTTTGCTGGACTTGACCCACTTATTGATGCTATTTTAAACATAAAATTCACTGATGAAAAAATTGATTATCTTGATTCTTTAAATCTATTTAAAAAAGAGTTTTTAGATTATCTTGCAAATTTTAGATTTACAGGAGACATATATGCAATAAAAGAAGGGAGTATTGTTTTTCCAAATGAGCCATTATTACGTATTCATAGCACATTGATTGAAGCTCAACTTATAGAAAGTATGGTATTAAATTTCATAAATTTCCAGTCATTGATAGCAACAAAAGCTGCAAGAATAGTTATTGCATCAAATGGTGGTGCAGTTCTTGAATTTGGCTTAAGACGTGCCCAAGGGGTAGATGGGGCTTTATCTGCTGCACGCGCTGCTTTTATTGGTGGAGCTGTTGCTACCTCTAATGTGCTTGCTGGTAAAATGTTTAATATCCCTGTTAGAGGAACAATGGCTCATAGCTGGGTAATGAGCTTTGATTCTGAATTGGAATCTTTTGAGAAATATGCAGAAATGTATCCTAACCATTGTGTGTTGTTAGTTGATACTTTTGATACGCTTAAATCAGGTGTGCCTAATGCAATAAAAGTTTTTCAAAAATTGAAAAAGAAAGGAATAAAAAATTTTGGTATAAGACTTGATAGTGGCGACCTTGAATACTTAAGTAAAGAAGCAAGAAAAATGTTTGATGAAAATGGATTGCCAGAAGTAAAAATATATGCGTCAAATGAACTTGATGAATGGATTATAAATCAACTTATAAAAAATAAAGCTCCTATAGATGCTTGGGGGGTTGGAACCAAACTTGTAACAGGTGACAGAGATCCATCTTTATCCGGCGTATATAAAATCGTAGCTAAAAAAGACGGAAGAAAAATTCAGCCTTGTATCAAAATTTCAAATAACCCTGAAAAAATTACAAACCCCGGAATAAAAAATATCTATAGATTTTATAACAAAAATAATATAATGTTATGTGATTTGATTTATCTGGAAGAAGAGGATGAAGAGTTGTCAAAAGAGATTAACAAAAAAAAGCCTTTGAAATTTAATCATCCCAATATTGATTATGCACATTTTATTCTTAATGATTATTCATTTGCAAAAAAATTACTTGTCCCAGTTATAGTGAAAGGAAAAAAAGTATATAATTCCCCCTCACTTAAAGAATTGCAAAAATTTGCAAGAGAAGAAATTAATTCACTTGATGCAACATATAAAAGACTTTTAAATCCTCATATATATAAAGTTAGCCTCTCCAATAAATTAAAACAATTAAAAAGAAGTTTAATTCAAAAATATTCAATTCAATAGTTTAGGAACTTTCATCTTTGACCGATAATTATATTTAATGAAACTGAAGCAATATAAAATTTATGGCGCACTTATTTTTATTCTCTTTATAAATTCAATCCCTATTTATTCTAAAAATTTTTCAAAAGTTAAAATATTAATCGCATCTGCACAAAAAATCTCTCTAATTTTAAAAGGGAAATTTAAATTGCTCAATGGCTTTACAGAACAAAAAATTATTGAAAATAATAATATACATCTTATATTCCTTATAAAGGAGAATAAAATAAAAATTGAAAATTATGGAATTTTTTCAGGAACAATATATATAAAAAATTTATCTAACGGAATAGTTTCTTTTAATAATTACATTTATTCTGGGGATTTTTATATTACATTACTAACAAACAGATTGTTTCTTATAAACGAAATTTCAGTAGAGGAATATTTAAAAGGGGTATTGCCAAACGAAATTTCACCCAACTGGAATATAGAAGCTATAAAAGCTCAAGCTGTTGCAGCAAGAACTTTTGCTTATTTTTACAAATTAAAAAATTTGAACCAATTATATCATTTGAACGCAACTATACTTTCACAAGTTTATACAGGTAAAACAGGAGAGAAGGCTATTTTTAACAAGGCAATACAGGAAACACAAGATGAAGTTTTAGTGTTTAATAATAGACTTATAGCAGCATACTTTCATTCTGTATGTGGTGGGCATACAGAAGATGCTGAAAAAGTATGGGGTAGAAAATTACCTTATTTAAGAGGGGTCCCGTGTAATTATTGTAGAAATGCTAAACACTATAGGTGGCAGGCAATCTTTACTGATAAAGAAATTATATCAAAATTAAATAAAAGTGGATTTAATATTACTCATATTTCAAGGATAGTGCCTGGAAAAATAAGTTCTTCAGGCAGATGGGTTTCTGTTAGAATTATAGGCAAACCTCATTCTATAACAGTTCAGGGAAATATGTTTAGATTAATTTTAGGTGCTGAGAAATTAAGGAGCACTAAATTTAGAATTTCTCATTATAAAGATAAATGGATTGTAAAAGGAAAAGGTTGGGGCCATGGCGTTGGAATGTGTCAATGGGGTGCAAAAGGTATGGCTGATAGAGGTTATAAATACTACCAAATTCTTCGTTATTATTTTCGTGGCACAAAACTTGTAAAAATCTCAGAAAAATATCTCTCCAATATAACACAATAATTCCTTAAAATTTTTACTAACTCTTCCACTAAAACACCTGCTACACATTTTGTAGATTATATTTCCTATTCAATTATAGAATTATAATATTTTAATGCTTCTTTAAGTGATTTATCCTGCGGGTAAATTTTTAGCCCTTCCTCAAGATAAATTACTGTTTCATAAATCCTTCGTAATTTGTAAAAATTAAATGCCAAAGCTTTATAAAGCTGAATACTTTTCAACCCCATATTATATGATTTTAGTAAATACTTTAATGATTCTTCAAAATTTTTTTCTTTTAATTCACACATCCCATAATAAAAATATCCTGAAGCATCTTCAGGTGAAATTTCAATTATCCGTTTAAAAAACTTTTTTGCTTTTTTGTAATCTTTTTTGGCATAGTATAATTTTCCAAGTATACTTTGAATATCTTTAAGTTCATCTCCATATTTGGCAGCGAATAAAAGATTTCTTTTATATACTTCTTTATTTCCAATAAAATTTTTATAGAATACTGCTAATCTATAATAATATATTGCAGCAAGGCCCTTATCCATATAATCTGTAGTTTCTTTGCCAGTTCGTAAGTAATAATGATAGAGAAATTTATAATCTTGTTCCTTTAAAACCAATTTATATATAACTCCAATTGGCTGAAGATATTTCTGATAGGTTGGCTCAATTCTTTCAGGTGATGTGAAATATAATTCTTTTGCATCAATTGAAATAAGATTTTTAAAATATTCTACACTTGATGTAAATAATTTCCCATATCTATTACAATAATCTATATCAGGTCGTAAATATTCAACAAATCGCAAATATGCAAGCGCAAATAAGGGATTATCACCTTCAACAGTGAATAAAGCGCTCTCTTTATTAATTGTCTTTAAAATATTTCTGCTAAAATCGTATGCAATAAAATTGCCTCGCTGTGAGTTAATATTTTTAAAATAAAAAATTACAAAAATTATTAAAGGAATAATTTCTATCCATTTTGCTTTATTATTAATCCCTGCAAAGAAAAGAAAAATGAAAAGGCTAAAAACCACAAAGGATGGGATAAAAAATACTCTTGAAACATAGAGTATATGTCTATCAAGTTTTGGATTTGTAATATATACGAAACCTGCTGAAAGAATGAGCCAGAACACAAAAATCAACAAAACTGCTTTAAAATTCTTTTTTAGTCCAATATAGAGACCTGCAAGTCCAAACAATAACACAAAGTTGAATTGTTGCCATAAAAATTTGAAGTATTCACCATATTGTCTTAAAAAATAAAATAGATTTCTCTTCTTTACCAATTCCATTTCTTTATATTCTGCACGGGTAATATGTTGAAAAAATCTGGAAATATTTGAAGGGTTTCCCCAATTTATTAATGGATTTGCATTTGCCCTAATGATTAAATATATGTATAGTGACAATCCAATAATAAACAATACAAATGATTTAATAATTATTTTACCAATTTTTTGTGGCATCCATTTTTTCAACTTTTTATATAGAACAATTCCATAAATAGGTAAAAGCAGAACAGGTGATTGATGATTGCTAAGACTTAATCCATATATAAATGAAAAAAGATAAATAAATTTTATATTTTTTTTTATAATAATTTTAAGAAAAATTAAATTATTTAAAAGCATTAGAAATAAATTTAAAGTATAAACCTCAGTTATAATTGCTTGGGAAAAAAGTATAGGAGTAATTCCTGTAAAAAGAGAAATTCCCATTCCTATTATTTTTCGTGATAATGATAGAATATTTTTAGGAAATACTATATTATGAATTAACAGAAAATTTTTATAGATAAGCATTACAGCAAGTGAAGCAAAAAATGAGGACATAATATTACCGCACATAGCAGGATTAAAAGGGAAGAACCAGATAAAAAATTTAAGGAGCAAAAGATAAAGTGGATATCCTGGGGGATGTGCGATTCCTAATGTATATGCAGCTGAGAGAAGTTCTCCGCTGTCACCATTCGTAATTTCAGGATAAATATTTAATAAATAAACAACAAAGCTTATAAGAAAAAGTAATATTAACTCCCAATTATTGTTTAGTTTTTTCATAAAAAAGAATCATATCAAATTTTCTACTATTGTCAAGTCATATTTAAGGATGTTGAAAAAACACCCCCCATTTTTAAGGAATCCTTTTATAATAAGTTGTAAAAACAGACCTTTAGGTCTGTTAAATATATTAAATTAACACACCTAAAGATGTGTTTCTACATTTTTTATCAATATATTACATATTGTTAATGCATATATAAGATAAAATTTTATTTTATATAATTTTTGATATAAAAACAATTATAAAATATTTTTTCAACACTCTTAGTCATATTTGAAATTATAAAGAATACTAAATTTGACTTTTATTATCAATTTTATTACACTATAAACAGTATATGAATACTGTAAAGATATACATAGATGGAGCATCACGGGGAAATCCGGGACGAGGTGGCATAGGTATTATTTGTAAAGATTCAACAGGGAATACAATATTCACTATATCAAAATTTGTAGGAATTGTTACAAATAATCAGGCTGAATATATTGCATTAATAGAAGGGCTAAAAGAAGCAATAAAGAATAATATAAAGGAGGCGATAATATATTCGGACAGTGAGTTATTAGTAAATCAACTAAATGAGAAATATAAAGTAAAGAGTTTGGAGTTATATAAATATTTTAAAGAAGCAAAGGAATTATTAAAGAATTTCAATTTTATAAAGATAGAATTAATAACTCGTAGAGAGAACAGGGATGCGGATATATTAGCATCAAATGGTAGTATGGGAGGGGTAGAGTAATTCAGGTGCTCGGGCTTATGCATAATGCATAAGTCAGGAAAGTCCGAACTCCGACAGGCAGGGTGCCGGGTAATACCCGGAGGAGGTAACTCCTGGAAAGTGCCACAGAAACTATACCGCCAGTAGAAAATGCCATTGCATTTTTACTGGTAAGGGTGAAATCGTGGGGTAAGAGCCCACGCATCAGGGTGGCAACATCCTGATGGGGTAAACCCCGCCCGGAGCAAGGCTAAATAAGAGGGTGGGCCGCCTGTCCCTATACCCTCGGGTAAGCCGCATAGAAGAGCACAGTAATGTGACTCTCAAGATTAATGAGCACCTTAAACAGAATTCGGCTTATGAATTACTCTCCCCTCTCTTATTGCAAAGATGCAATTTTCTTTATTAATTTAAAATCAAGTGAATGTCCTGAACGATATGCTATAAAATGCCCAATAATAGGTACACCCAAAATCCCTATACATCCTATAAGATCTAAAACCTTATGTCTTAAACATTCATCTTTAAAACGACATCTCTTGTTTAAATATCCGGTCTCTGTTAATACTACTGTATTATAGAGCGACCCGCCTCTTGCAAATCCCCGATTTAATAAATCTTGCACTTCTTTGTAAAATCCAAATGTTCGCGCAGGTGCAATCTCTCTTTTAAAAATCTTGTAATCTATTTTGTCAAAATTTATAACTTTATTGTTTAAATCTGGATGCGGAAAATTTATATGGTAGGTGATCCCAAAATGTTGAGATGGAATAACACCTATGAATTTGTCATTATTAATAACAAAAATAGGGTCGCTAATCTTTATTAGACTAACAGGCTTCTTTTGCTCCTTTATCCCTGCTTTCTCAATTAGCTTCAAAAAGTGTTTTGCACTTCCATCAAAAATAGGAATCTCTTCATTATCAACTTCAATCAAAATATTTGTAATCCCAGAAATAAAAATAGCTGCAATTAAATGTTCTATTGTTCTTATTATATTTTTTCCATTTCCTATTGAAATTGCGCGTTTTACATCTGTTATATTTGAAATATCTAATTTGACTTTTTTTGTTCGCTTAAAAATTATTCCAGAATCTTCTGAAAGTGGATGCAATATTACTTTTGTATTTTTTCCAGTATGAATTCCTACTCCAGAAAAATTTATACTTTTTTTTATTGTCTTTTGATTCATAATTTTATATCTTTGCCAAGATAATAAAAAAAAATGAAATATCAATATGAATTCTAAAAAAGAGCGGGCATACCTTCTAAATTTTTACTTTCAAAAGGAACAATTATATATTGCGGAAGAAAATCTTAAAGAACTTGAAATGCTCGTTGATACAGCAGGAGCTGATATTGTATTAAGTGAAAATTTATATCTAAGAGAAATAAATCCAGCCTATTTTATTACAACTGGAAAAATTGAAAAGATAAAAGAGAATGTTGAAAAATCTAATATAGATGTGGTAATTATCAATACAGAG